>ULQN01046292.1_pt1 | contig 34875 bp, 30 predicted proteins | sample 1954491 | NCBI WGS metagenome assembly ULQN01 (sample SAMEA4835656, study PRJEB28245) | human gut metagenome | biome: gut microbiome; material: fecal sample | place: Denmark | collected 2008
ATCGTGATGATTGACTTTCAAAGATAGATATTCCAATTTCTTTTATAGGAATAAAAGATCATGAAAAAGACTTTAGCTGCTGTTGCTGTCTTGGGTGCCTTTGCCGGTACCGCTTTGGCTGCCGACGTTACCCTCTACGGTAAGATCGACGCAGGTTTGAACTATACGCACGTTTCTGAAGACGGTAGCGCCAGTACCGATGACTTCACCATGAAGTCCGGCCAAAACTCCGGTTCTCGTTTCGGTTTGAAGGGCACGGAACAAATCTCTGAAGGTTTGACGGTTGGTTTCCAATTGGAAAACGGCTTCTCTATTGATGACGGCCAAGATGGTCAAGGCGATCGTCTCTTCGGTCGTGAAGCTCGCCTCTTCGTGCAAACCGACTTCGGTGAATTCGGCTTTGGTCGTATCGGTGGTATCGACTCCGGTGTTGGTTCCTACGACTTGATCGGTGATGCCTCTGTGTTCGGCACGGGTTGGGGTGAATTCACCGGTGCTATGGCTCCGTACTTCAAGGGCAAGAGCGATCGTTATGACAACATGATCACCTATAAGTCTCCGACATTTGCCGGTTTGACGTTGGTTGCTCAAGCTTCCTTGAAGAAGGACTCCAGCGGCGAAGGTGATGAAGGTACCCACTTGGCTGACCGCTACTATGCATTGGGTTTGGGCGCTGACTACGGTGCCTTGACCGGTGCTTTGACCGTTAGCATGCAAGATTATTCCGGTTTTGCTAAACGTTATACGGGTGCCTTGGATCCTACTGATACTGTTGAAGCCGTTAACAAGGACAATGCCAATGACTCTGACGGTTATGCAGTGACTGCTTTTGCCGCTTATGACTTTGGTGTGACGAAGGTCAGCTTGGGTGCCCAATATTTTGACAATGTTGCTCAAGCCCGTGGTTCGCTGGCTTCTTCTCTTAAGTTCGACAAGGATGCACATGAACTTTATGAAGAGTTCGGTGAAGTTGACTTTGGCTTAACTGGTTACGGCGTTATGTTGGGTGCTATTACTCCGGTTGGAGCAGGTAGTTTGTTTACCTCTGTCGGTTACGCTGACTACGAAGCTTCTGACTTGCCGACCGATGCTCTTGCCACGACTGAAAAGGCTGATTACAAAGTCTATGGCGTTGGCGTTGGCTATCAATATCCGTTGAGCAAGCGTACGTATGTTTATACGGCTGCCAGCTACACGAAGACCACCGAAAATGAAGGTCTTGCTGCATCCAAGGATGTTGATACTGATGTTACAGAAGTTATGGCCGGTATCGTTCACAACTTCTAATCTGAGAAGTCTTCTAATCTGAGTTAGACAGTTTTCTACTACCTTCTGTCTGATTTAGAGTTAGTTGAGGGGCGGGTTCAAGAGCAGAAATGCTTTTGGATCCGCTTTTTGTTGTAAAAAAACAACTAATTGTTTGTTAAGCTGTTTGATCTGAAAAATTTAATAAATACAAATAGATAAGTGATATTTAGCTTGGATGCTTTGAGGTTGAGAATTAACGGTATGCTTATTCAAATGTTTGACTTAACTCTTTAATGCGAGCAACAATGCAACTCAAGCAGAAGGTTTTCTGCGTTTTCCTCTAGAGGAAAAACAATCTGTTTTTTCATATAAAAAGGTAGTAATTATGAAAAAGACTTTAGCTGCAGTCGCCGTGCTCGGCGCTTTTGCCGGCTCCGCTTTCGCTGCCGACGTTACTCTCTACGGTAAGATCGACCTTGGTTTGCAATATCAAAATGTTGAAAACAAGGGTTATGTTGACGGTGTGGACACTGATTCCTTCGGTATGAAGTCCGGTATCAATAGCGGTTCTCGCTGGGGTATCAAGGGCACAGAACAAATCTCCGAAGGTTTGACTGTTGGCTTCCAATTGGAAAGCGGCTTTGAAGCTGATGACGGTTCCTTGAAGTATGGCAAGGGTGACAACGATCGTATGTTTGGTCGTGAAGCTCGTCTCTACGTTCAAACTGACTTCGGTGAGTTAGGCTTTGGCCGTATGGGTGGCTTGGATTCAGGCTCTGGCTCTTACGACATCTTCGGTGGTAATGCTGGTGTGTTCGGAGGCGGTTGGTCTGGCATTGGCTCTGACAATAAGATCTTCCGTGGTATGAGCGACCGTTATGACAACATGATCACCTATAAGTCTCCGGAATTCAGCGGTGTTACGGTCTACGCTCAAGCTTCTTTGAGCACGGATAATGCTCTTGAATACGAAGATGGCGTTGAAGGTTCTTCTGATGTGAACCGTTACTATGCCATCGGTGCTACCGGTAAGTGGGGTGCTTTGTCTTCTGCTTTAGTTTTCAGCACGACTGACTACGCTCGCGATTTCGTGAACGAAAAGACTGGCGGTCAAGAAGAAGATTCTTCCAAGGTTGTGTCTGGCTATGTTGCTTATGACTTTGGCGTCGTGAAGACAACGTTAGGTGCTCAGTACTTCGATAAGGTTGCAAAGACCGAAAATACCGAACTGACATTTGATACCGACAAACTTGTTATGCCGAAGGCTAAGCTTGGTACTCTGCAAGAAGGTTACGGCGTGATGTTGGGTGCCACAGCCCCGATTGGCGCTGGTACGTTGTACGCTTCCTTGGGCTATACGGACTACGAAGATTCTGAAAAGAATGCTTCTGGTGTCAAAAACGAATACGATGCCTACCAATTCGGTATTGGTTACACGTATCCGTTGAGCAAGCGCACCTACCTCTACACGGCCGCTGGTTACACGGTTGAAGGTAAGGACGACAATAAGAAGACCGACTACGAAGATCAAAAGACGACCGAAGTCGTTGCCGGTATCGTTCACAACTTCTAATCTGATTGCGTAAGTTTCAACTTACTTAATTAGTTAAAAGTTTGGCCCTGGTGGTTTTCCATCGGGGCCTTTTAGCATCTAATTACGAGAGATAAACGAAAAAACTGTAAGTTGCTATACTTAACGCCCATTTTTGATTAACAACAATTTGTTTTAAAAGAACAAATTTTCTTTTGTGCAACGGACGTAAACCGTGACCGCGAAAAAAATTTATCTTCGCAGCTTTGGCTGCCAAATGAATGAGTACGACTCTGAAAAAATTGTGGACCTGATGGTCGCTAACGGTTATGAGCGTACTGAAAAAGTTGAGGACGCAGACCTCGTTGTTTTAAATACCTGCTCTATCCGAGAAAAGTCTCAGGAAAAAGTCTTTTCTGAATTGGGACGTATCCGTGATACGAAAAAAGAAGTTCACAAAGACGATATGCTGATTGCTGTAGGGGGCTGCGTCGCAAGCCAGGAAGGCAAAAAGATTTTGTCTCGTGCTCCCTATGTGGATATTGTCTTTGGACCGCAGACTTTGCATCGATTGCCTGCGATGGTTCAAAAGGTTGAAGAAACGCATCGCCCCCAGGTGGATATTCGATTCCCCGAAATTGAAAAGTTTGACCATCTGGCAGAACCCCAAGCCCGAGGCGCAACAGCATTTGTCTCCATCATGGAAGGCTGCAGCAAGTATTGCTCTTATTGCGTGGTGCCTTATACGCGCGGTGAGGAAATCTCCCGCCCCATGGCAGACGTTTTAATTGAAGTGGCAAAACTGGCCGCGCAAGGTGTCAAAGAAGTGACGCTTTTGGGACAAAACGTCAATGCCTATCGAGGCTTGACGCCCGATGGAGATATCGCAGACTTTGCGATGCTCTTGGAATACGTGGCTGAAATTGATGGTATTGAACGCATTCGCTATACCACCTCTCACCCCAAAGAATTCACGCAGCGCTTAATTGACGCCTACGGCAAAATTGACAAACTGGTCAATCACGTGCATTTGCCTGTACAGTCGGGTTCTGACAAGATTCTTGCCGCCATGAAGCGCGGCTACACAGTCTTGGAATACAAGTCCATCATTAAACGTTTGAAAGCTGTGCGTCCCGATATCTCAATCGCAACAGATATCATTGTTGGCTTCCCCGGAGAGACAGAAGAAGATTTCCAGGCGACATTAAAACTCATGGATGATGTGGGTTTTGATGCGAGTTTTTCTTTTGTTTACAGCCGTCGTCCCGGCACCCCTGCGGCTTATCTCAAAGACGACACGCCCCAGGAAGTTAAACTCAAGCGCCTTCAGATTTTGCAGGCTAAAAACGATGCCAAGGCAACCGAGATTGCCCAATCCATGTTGGGAACAGTACAGCGTGTTTTAGTGATCGGCCCGTCTCGTCGCGGTCGCGGCATGATGGCTGCCCGCACCGACAATAACCGTATTGTGAATTTTGTGGGCGATGAGTCATTAACCGATACAATGGTCAATGTCAGGATTACGGAAGTCAATCCTCATACGCTTTTGGGTGAAAAGGTATAAGAAATCAAGATGGCTCTTGAAGAAAAAGTATTGTCGCTGAATTTGGATTTGAGCAATACGGCGTTGGCAAGTCTTGTCGGGCCGATGGACGCCAATCTTCGCCAAATTGAGGTGATTTTGGATGTCTCCATTTCCCGCCGCAATAATCAATTCCGGATTGCCGGCGAGCAGGAAAAGGCTCGAGAAGCACTAAATGCTTTAGAAACACTTGCGCATCGAGCGGAAAATTCATCCGAAGAACTCACAACCGATGATGTGCAGCTCTTTTTTGTCGGAGAAAACGCTAAAAAAGTAGACGGTGATTCACCCACGTCTCCCGTGTTGCACACGAAGCGTCGCGAGCTTCAAGGCAGAACGCCTCGTCAAAATGACTATATCCAAGCCATATTGGATAATGACATTGCCTTTGGGATTGGCCCTGCCGGTACCGGTAAAACCTATTTAGCTGTGGCGGCCGCGGTGGACGCTTATGAACGAGACCGTGTGGAGCGCATCATCTTGACGCGCCCCGCGGTGGAGGCCGGTGAACGCTTGGGCTTTTTGCCGGGCGACCTTTCTCAAAAGGTTGATCCTTATCTGCGGCCGCTTTACGATGCGCTTTTTGATTTGTTGGGTTTTGATAAAACTCAGCGCTTGCTTGAAAGGCAGACCATTGAAATTGCGCCTTTGGCCTATATGAGAGGTCGCACGCTTAACAACGCTTTTGTCATTTTGGATGAAGCGCAAAATACGACGCCAGAGCAAATGAAGATGTTCTTAACCCGTATTGGGTTTGGCTCTAAAGCGGTGATTACGGGTGACGTCACACAGATTGACCTGCCCAGAGGAACGCGTTCCGGGTTGGTCGAAGCTCAAAATGTATTAAGCGGCGTCAGAGGGATCGCAATGACTTACTTTACGGCTTCTGACGTTGTGCGTCATCCCCTTGTCGCGCGCATTGTAGAGGCGTACGCTAAGGCTGATGAGCGAAGACACTTGGCAAAACTTGCCAAAGAGGAAAACGAATAACATGTCCAAATCGAAACTTAAGCTCAATATTTTTGAGCACGGCGAATTCAAGCTTCCTTCCAAAAAGAAGATGAAAAAATGGGTGAAGGCAGCGATTGAACGGGACACGGAATTAAACGTCATGTTTGTGGGCGAAGAAGAGGGGCGTGAGATGAACGCTCAATATCGCCACAAGGATTACGCAACGAATGTCCTGACCTTTGACTATCAGCATGAGCCGGTTGCTATTGCTGATCTTGTTATTTGTGTGCCGGTTCTTATTAAAGAAGCTAAAAATCAGAATAAGTCCTTTGATGAGCATCTGGCTCACTTGCTTATTCACGGGACATTGCATGCGCACGGTTACGATCACATGGAATATAACGAAGCCAACGTGATGGAAGATAAGGAAGTCGGTGCGCTTTTAGAGCTTGGCTTTGATAATCCGTATGAAGACCGAATTTTAATTAAGGGTAAAAAGCGGAAGTTTAACTTTAAGAAAAACACTAATTAATGACAGATTGCTATTAAATGAATAAGACTAGAGATGTTTTTTTATCAACAGATGAAATTGAGATTATTAAGTTAACTCAAGATATCATCAAGCGTATGGCAGATAATTCGTCACGAACGAAAACGATTTTCATTGCAGTAACGACCGCTATAGTTACTTTTTCTGAAGTACAAATATCTCTGTGGACAATTGTTTTGTTGATTGCCTACCTCTTAATAACCTGCGCCTTGTGGCAAGTTGACGCTCTGTATTTGAGACAGGAACGCTTATTTCGCCAACATTATGTGGCAATAGTTAATAAGGAAATTTCAATAAAAGAAGCTTGGAATTTGAATGTATCGCGATACGAAACCGAAAAAGTATCCCACATAATGTTCCGAAACTACACTATGTGGATATATCAGCTCTCTTTATTGTTTACTTTTGTATTAATCGTGTATTGCTTTTTTCATCTTCCCGCTCGTTGACAAGCATCTTCAATCCAACTAGGCAGTAACTCGTAAGGGTTTGAAAACGCTGTCCAATGGTACTGTCTTATCAGGTATAAATTGGGAGACGGGATTGCGCTATACATTCCATGATATGCAAATGGATCTATTCCTAATCCACACACTCTGCCGTATAAATCCTTCATTCCATCTAGAAAAATCACTAATATGCCCAAGTTTAGTTGGCAGGCTAACTCCATTTCATAGTGTATCCACCTACTTAAATAAGTTCTCTCTCCGACAAACAAAACATAACATGAGCAACCATTCATGTTTTTAGTAATCCAGTTGGCAATGGCTTCGTCGGACTTTTTAATTTCTTCATTAGGGACATTTTTCATGAAACCTGCATTTTCAACACCGACAATTTTGGGGTAGTTAATAATTTGATTTACATAGGCGACATCTTCATCCCAGTCATAGGAGGGAAATATTTTTCTATATAGCATAATTAAATTCTTTAATAAAATAAGATCAAATTCCGATCTTAACAATTATATATTAATACAATTGATTTTAATTAATTGATTGTTTATTAATGTCATAAGAAAATACAATGTAACGACAATGTCTTTCGTTGCATAAGACTTGTAGATTTGCAGTTGATAGAGGAAGAGAAATCATTTTGAATTTAAAATTTATACAAATTTTGTAGCTACAAAGTTTTTAGCTACAAAATTTGTATAATTTCTGAAAAAGAGTTTAAGAGAGCAGAAAATGAAGTTCTACGGTCGTCAAGAAGAAATGGATTCCTTGCGTTGGCAATTTCAGACCACTCAAGTAACGAAAGTCGCTCGCATGGCAGTGGTGACAGGGCGACGACGCATTGGCAAAACCACTCTTATTCAAAAAGCGTTTCAAGGTATTCCAGCCCCCTTTTTATATTATTTTGTGACGGGGATGAGTAGTGAAGAAGCGATGACTCGTTCATTGGTGACAATGGCTTCTGAACATCTATCGATTCGGTTTCCGCCTGCGTTATCTAAATTAGCCGATGCCATTGGCTGGTTGTTGGAGTGTTCTAAAACTCAACCTTTGGTTTTGGTTTTAGATGAATGCCAGGCGCTTGAGAAACAGGCGGAGAATTTTTGGGCTGAATTACAGCGTGTGTGGGATTTAGGAAAGTCAGGCGCTCAACTTCTTCTTATTATGAGCGGATCCATTCAATCGGCCATGGAAAGAATCTTTGGTAGCCATAGTGAGCCTCTTTTTGGTCGTGCAGACCAGCTGATGACGATCCGTCCGTTTAATACGTCTCTGATGGGGCAAATTTTTGAGGATTATCGCCCAAAAGGTACGAAAAAAGATTTATTGCTCTTTTATGCGCTCACAGGAGGCGTGGCTCGTTATGTGGAGCTTTTGGTGGACGCCGAGGCATTGACAGAAAAGGAAATGCTTCAATTTCTTTATTCGGAAAGAGGATCGTGGCTGCGTGCTGAAGGCCAAACAATGTTGGCAAATGAATTTCGCTTTTCGGCCCCCGTTTATCACGAAATTTTAAAAGAGCTTATTTCAGGGCGAAGCAAGCGAACAGAACTTCAAAATGGGATTGACACAGATATTTCTCCGTACCTTAACCGTTTGGAAACTCTTTTTGGTCTGGTATCCCGTGTCAATCCCTTTCTTGAAGAGAAGAATTCAAGGTTAACCCGCTATCGAATAAAGGATCCTTATATTCGCTTTTGGTTAACTTTTTTGTGCGATGAAGAAAATCAGGCTCGAATGGAATTACAACAGTGGCCAGCTTTGATCGAATCGACACAAAAGGCACTGCCAACTTATTTAGGTCGAACGCTTGAAGACTGGTTTCGGCAGAGACTGTTGGAAAGCGGAGATTGGAACCCTGTTGGAGGCTGGTGGGATCGTCGTGGCGAAAACGAAATTGATCTGGTAGCACTGGATCGCTTAAAAAAGCGTGTTTTGTTTGCAGAAGTTAAAACCAACGCAAAAAAATGCGATGAACTTCGCTTACGCATGAAATCGGAGACTTTTTTGAACGCTCACAATGAGATTAAAAACTGGGAAAAAGTATTTTTGGGCTTATCCCCAAAGGATATGCTTGGTAGCTTTTAGTCAGCGGAAAGTCAAAAATCCTCAGTGAACTGAGGTTTTTTGATACAATAATCCTCAGTTGAGTGAGGATTTTCGTATGGGTATTAAATTTATCAATCGGGATTTGGGCCAGGAGCTTTTGAGAGACACTCCACCTCGGGCCGTTGTTCTCTATGGACCAAGACGGATTGGGAAAAGTACTTTATTGGAGCACATTGTTAGTGACTCATCTGCCCGTTGGTTCAATGGCGATTTGCCTGGAGTGGCCGAAGAGTTAGATTTTCAAACTCAGGGTGATGTTTTGAACGCGTTGCTGCAAGCCAAAGCTATTGTGATTGATGAAGCTCATAAAGTTCCGAATATTGGTGGCATTGTTAAATTATTGGTTGATGCGAACGAAAAACTGGACGAACCCAGGCAAATTTTTATTACGAGCTCTTCAGCTTTTTATCTGATTGCCATTAAAGAGTCTGCACTGGGACGTGTGGTATCCAGACAGATGTGGCCATTTTCCCTTAATGAAATAGCCTCTGATTGTGGTTGGGGGAAACTGAGCGAAAATATTGAACATCGTATTGTTTACGGCATGATGCCTCCGGTCTATCAACAGCCCGAACAGGCAAGGGCTTACTTGTTGGATTATTGCGAGGGGTATTTGTTGCGGGATTTTTTTGAGGAAAACGTGATTAAACATCCTGCCAAACTGAGAAATTTGCTGAAAATTTTGGCTTATCACGTGGGCTCGGAAGTCTCTTACGATAATCTTGCCAAGGAAGTTGGCCTTAACCGTTTGACTGTAGAAGACTATGTTGATCGGCTTCAAAAGGCTTCTCTTATTCGAGTCTGTCCGTCGCTGTCTCGTAATTTGGCCAACGAAATGAAGAAAGGCAAGAAGATTTACTTCTTTGATACCGGAGTAAGAAACGCTTTAATTAATGATTTTTCTCCTTTAACAGCCCGTGCTGATGCAGGCGCTTTGTGGGAGAACTTCTTTTTCATGGAAAGGGTCAAGCTTCACGATAATCGGCGAGATTTCACTGAAATGTATTTTTGGAGAACCACGGACCGAAAGCCCAAAGAATTGGACTTTGTAGAGATTTTGGATGGGAAAATCCAAGCTTTTGAATGTAAGCTTTCTCCAGCTGTTAAAACGACCCCTCATGCGAAAAGTTTCCTAGATGCTTATCCTGATGCAAAGGTTGACGTTGTATCGCCAAAGGATTGTTTTAAGATTTTTTCTAGCGTCCAATAAGAAAAGACTTGTGCGTTTGAGTATTTGTTGCCGATGGGCAATAGCGTTGGCTGTGCTGTGCAAGAAGGCGAAATCCCTGATAACATTAAATTTCTTGTTGTTTAATTCACTGAAAATACATGAGTACAGAACCACCGCTTAAGGCGGGAGCTTCCAAACACCGCACATTCTTTGAGCGCCTCTCCGGCGTTTTTCATACTCCCACGCGTGAAGACTTTATCGACACGCTTCACGAAGCCAACGAACAAAAGCTCATTGACGATTCCGCTCTGAAGATGATGGAAGGCGTCATGCAGTTTTCCAACTTGAGAGCGTGTGACCTAATGGTGCCCCGCTCTCAGATGCAGATTGTGGATTTAAGTGAAAGTAAGGCCGTTTGGTTGCCTCGGATGATCGAAGCTGGTCACTCGCGTTTCCCAGTCATTTTGGATGATGACCGTGACAACGTGATCGGCATTTTGCATGCCAAGACCATTTTGCGCGTCTTGATTGATCCGACCTTTAAAGCTCGTGAGCATCTGCGCCCGGCTAAATTTATTCCGGAGAGCATGCCGTTAAATGATCTTTTGCGCGACTTCAAACTCGAGCGCAATCATATGGCCATTGTGGTTGATGAATTTGGCAGCGTCTCCGGGTTGATTACGATTGAAGATGTGCTCGAGCAAATCGTGGGCGAAATCGATGATGAATTCGATGAAGTCGATGAGGATGCCGACAATATCTTGGAAGATACCAAGCACGGATGCTGGCGTGTGAAGGCGCTCACGGAAATTGAACAATTCAACGAATTCTTCTCCACTGAAATCAATACGGATGAAGATTGTCACTGCGAAACGATTGGCGGATTGATTGCTGACCGCTTGGAACATATGCCCAAGGTCGGCGAGACAATTGTCATTGAGGGCTTCCGCTTTACCGTGTTGCGCGCCGATGAACGTCAAGTCAGACTTTTGAAAGTCGAAAAAGTGCCCGCGCAGGAAGCCGCTACAAAAGAAGAATAAAACGTGATGCTGTTATCCCCTGAGAAAAAATACTATGTTTATCGGCTGGGCTTGAGTCTGGCAAGCGGTGCGTCGCTTGCGAGCGCCTTTGCGCCGGCCAACACGCCCTTATTTGCGTTAGCCGCCCTCATTTTGATTTTCTATATCGTGGGCGTCACGGAAAAAGTCTCGCATGCCGTGCTTTGGGGGGTGGCTTTCGGTTTCGGTTGGTTTGTGACCGGCATCAGCTGGGTCTATTACAGCATGTACCATTATGGCTATATGCCGTTGGAATGGACCTATGTGACCACATGCGTCTTTTCTTTAGCCCTGGCGCTTTTTCCAACCGTTGCCTTTGCGTTAGTGGTTAAGTTTGTTTCCAACCCTATTGTTCGTATGGCGCTGGCTCTTCCCGCTGCCTTTACGTTATTGGAGTGGGTGCGTGGGTGGTTGCTTACGGGATTCCCGTGGCTTAATCCCGCCTATGCGATCGTCGATTGGCCGCTTGCCGGTTTAGCTCCTTTTATCGGAAGCTTTGGTGTGCTCTTGGGGCTTGTGTGGATCGCTGGCTTAATTGGAGCTATTTGGGCGCTTAAAGGTAAGTGGATTTATGTGGCAGCCTGCGGCATTACGATTTTCTCCGTATTGCTTTTGTCGATGGCAGGCAAACAAATCGTTTGGAGCGAACCTTCGGGAGAGATGACCGTTCGCTTGGTGCAACCCAATTTAGAGCCGCGCCTTTTGCAGCAGTCAATGAGTGAACGCTTTGACGAAATGTATTTTTACTTGGATAACGTCAAAGTGGAAAAGGCTTCGGTAGACGCGGTGATTCTCCCTGAGTCTGCCTATCCGTTAGCGTGGCAGCAGTTTCCGAATGATCAAAAAGAAAGACTTCATCAATGGGTGAAGTCAGAGAAAAAGTCCTTGCTTTTTAACGCGTTTTGGCTCTCTGACGGACAATACAGCAATGCGGCGATTGCGCTGGATGAAAAGGGGGATCTATCCCTTTATCAAAAGCATCATTTAGTTCCGTTTGGTGAGTTCGTGCCATGGGGATTCCGTTGGTTTATTGATGCGATGCGCATCCCGATGACGGATTTGCAACCGGGTAACGAATCACAATTGGCAATGAATTTCGCAGGCCACAGTGTGGCGGTGAACCTTTGCTACGAAAACTTATTTGGCAGCGAATGGATTCGGGCTTGGGATCAAGCCTCGCCAGAACTTCTCATTAACCTTTCAAATTTGAAGTGGTTTGGACCAGTAAAGGCCGCCAGTCAGCATTTACAGATTTCTCAGATGCGTGCGCTTGAAACCGCTCGACCGCTTTTGAGCGTGACCAATAGCGGCGAAACCGCTTATGTGGATGCGCATGGCGTTGTTGTGAAGCGCTTGGCGACGGACATTGATGCCACGATGGACGTAACCGTGACAACGATGAAGGGAGAAGCCACTCCCTATGTTAAATGGGGCGACTGGCCGGCTGTCATTCTCGCCTTTTTGATGTTAATTGCCGCTTTTATCTGTACGTTCGCCGAAAAACGGCTTCAAAAGGGCTAAAATTAAAAAATTTTCGGGATTGGATAATCCCTTAACCGATTTCTCAATTTTTGGATTGGACCGATGATTACATTTCAGGAAGTCATCCTGCGTTTGCAGCAGTATTGGAATCAACAAGGTTGCGCGCTTTTGCAACCGATTGATCTGGAAGTGGGTGCCGGTACTTCGCACACGGCGACCTTTTTAAGGGCTTTGGGACCGGAGCCGTGGCGCGCCGCTTATGTGCAGCCCTCCCGTCGTCCGAAAGATGCTCGTTATGGCGAAAACCCCAACCGCTTGCACCAACACCATCAATTCCAAGTGGTGTTAAAGCCTGCCCCCACGAATATTGTGGATTTGTATTTGGGCAGTCTCCGCGCTTTGGGTGTCGACACTGAAATCAACGATATTCGTTTTGTGGAAGATAACTGGGAAAACCCGACGCTCGGTGCCTGGGGTCTGGGTTGGGAAATCTGGATGAACGGCATGGAAGTGACGCAATTTACGTACTTCCAACAAGTGGGCGGTTTGGAATGTAAGCCCATCACCGGTGAAATCACCTACGGGCTTGAACGCTTGACGATGTATCTGCAAAACTGCGACAACGTCTTTGATTTGGTTTATACCCGTTGGCAAGATGCGGACGGTTCAACCCGCACGCTGACCTACGGTGACGTGTTCCATCAAAACGAAGTGGAACAAAGCCACTACAACTTTGAAGCCAGCGATCCTGAAAAGCTTTTGAAGCAGTTCGATTATTTCGAAGGCGAAGCCAAGCGCATGATGGATTTGAATTTGGCGCTGCCTGCCTATGAAATGGTGCTTAAAGCCGGCCACACCTTTAATCTTTTGGACGCGCGCGGCGCCATCAGCGTGACCGAACGCGCCGCCTACATTGCTCGTATTCGTACGATCAGCCGTGCCGTGGCTCAGAGCTACTATGATGCCCGTGAACGTTTGGGCTTCCCGATGTTGAAAAAGAATTCCTAAGAGGCAAGTGAAAAAATGACCAGTTTGTTAGTGGAATTGCAAACCGAAGAGTTGCCGCCGAAGGCACTCAAGAAACTCTCCGAAGCGTTTGCGCAAAACTTAACGAAGAGCTTAGCCTCTCAACACTTTTTGGAAGAGGGGAGCCAAACAACTGTTTATGGTTCTCCGCGCCGTTTGGCCGCGTTGGTGACAGGGGTTTTAGCCAAGTCGCCCGATGAAGCTTTCAAGCAAAAGCTCGTTCCTGTGAAGGTGGGTTTGGATGCTGACGGCAATCCCACCCCCGCTCTTGAAAAGAAGATGAAGGCGTTGGGAATCGTTGCCGATGTAAAGAGCTTAAAGCGCGTCAATGACGGCAAAAACGAACAACTCTTTTACGAAGGCATCCGTCCCGGTGTGGAATTGGTTCATGGTTTGCAAACGGCACTGGATGCCGCAGCCTTTAATCTTCCGATTCCGAAAGTGATGCACTATCAGTTGGCCGATGGCACGACGACGGTTTCTTTTGTTCGCCCGGCCAAGCACTTGGTTGCTCTTTATGGCGAAGACGTAGTGCCTGTGACGCTTTTGGGCTTAAAGGCGGATCGCTTGACTAGCGGTCACCGCTTCCACACGCATGAGCTCATTTCTTTGCGCTCGGCCGACGGTTACGAAGATCAAATGATGACCGAAGCCAAGGTGATGCCTTCTTTTGCCAAGCGTCGTGAAAAGATTGTCCACGATGTGGTCGAAGGGGCCCGCGCCATCGGCGGCGAAGCGATCATGCCTGAAGATTTGATCGACGAAGTGACGGCGTTGACCGAATGGCCGGTTATCTACCAGTCCAGCTTTGAAGAAGAATTTTTGAAGGTGCCTCAAGAGTGCTTGATTCTTACCATGCAGCAAAATCAAAAGTATTTTGCCGTACAGGATGAAAAGGGCCGCTTGATGAACCGTTTCTTCTTGGTTTCTCAATTGGAAGCCAAGGATGGCGGTGTGGAAATCAGTGCCGGTAATGCCCGCGTGGTGCGTGCCCGCTTGGCCGATGCGAAGTTCTTCTATGATCAAGACCGCTTGCAAACGTTAGAAAGCCGTATTCCGCTTTTAAAGAACGTGGTTTATCACAATAAGTTGGGTACGCAAGCCGAACGTGTTGAACGCGTCAAGGCTATTGCCGCGAAGGTTGCGGATCTGATTGGTGCTAACCGTGAAGAAGCGGTCCGTGCCGCTCAATTGGCTAAAGTTGACCTCTTAACGCAAATGGTGGGTGAATTCCCGGAACTTCAAGGCATTATGGGTGAATACTATGCCTTGCATGACGGAGAATCTAAAGATGTGGCGCTTGCCATTCGTGAACACTATCAGCCGCGCTTTGCTGGCGACGCACTGCCGTCAACGCCTGTGAGCTTGGCTGTGGCCTTGGCCGATAAATTGGAAACCCTTTCCGGTCTTTTCGGTATCGGTCAAATGCCCACCGGTGACAAGGATCCGTTTGCTCTGCGCCGTCATGCCTTGGGCGTGCTTCGTATGCTTATCGAAAAGCGCTTAAATGTGGCGATTACGGATTTGGTCGACATCGGCTACGAAGCGATGAAGTCAGTTGCTAACATTCAAGACGCAAGAAGCGATCTCTTAGCCTTCTTTGAAGACCGCATCCGTGTAATGTTCAAAGACAAGGGCTACAGCGCTCAGGAAGTTGATGCCGTGTTGGCCACGCATCCCACGATGGTGTTGGATGTGCCGGCCCGCTTGGAAGCCGTTCGTGCATTTGCTCAATTGCCTGAAGCGCAAGCTTTGGCTGCCGCCAATAAGCGAATCGGCAACATTATTAAAAAGAGCGCTCCGCAAACCGATGTCGTGGATGCTGCGCTATTTGACTCTGAGGCTGAAAAAGCGCTCTATGACGCGCTTTGCGAAGCTGAACCGCGTGCCAAGGCTGATTATGAAGCTTGCCGCTACACCGAGCTTTTGAAGAGCTTGGCTCCGATGAAGGCGCCGGTTGACCGCTTCTTTGAAGATGTCATGGTCAACGTAGAGGATGCTCAAGTACGAGCCAATCGTTTGGCCCTCTTGTTGCGTTTGCATCGTACAATGAACATGGTGGCCGAGCTTTCTCGTTTGGCAAAGTAGTACATTCTGAAATGTATTAAGGCGAAAGGCTCCGTAAGCGGGGCCTTTTGCTGTATTGGGGAAGAAATATGTCAACAATCCGCGGTTGGATTTATTACATTGTTTTGGCGATTACGCTGATTCCTTTGGCAATCGCCTTGATCATTTTGTATCCGGCCTCCGTTTCCCTGCGCTATCAGTTAGCCGTCAGTTGGGCACGGTTTATGCTCAAAATGGGGGAAATAATTTGCGGGATGCGGTATCAATTCAAGGGAACAGAAAACTTCCCCACAGACGGCACATCTGTCTTGGTTCTCTCCAAGCACCAATCCGCTTGGGATATCTTTGCATTGGCGTCCTTAATTCCCCACCAGGCAAGTTTCGTTTATAAAAAAGAACTGCATTACGTGCCTGTTTTTGGCCAGGCTTTGGCGACCTTACATATGATGGCCATTGACCGTAAAAAGGGTTCTCGAGCCTATGAGCAATTCATGAATCAAGGAAAGGATTTCATGAAGCGGGGCTGGTGGTTGGCGATGTTTCCAGAAGGCACCCGTACAGCGCCCGGTGTCAAGACGCACTATAAGTCAGGAGGCGCTCGCTTTGCTGTGGCCACTTCGACACCGATTATTCCGATTGCTTTGAATTCCGGCGAATGCTGGCCGCGCAATTCTATTTCGAAAAAGCCCGGCTTAATCACGGTCTCTGTGGGCCCTATGATTAAGACCAAAGGGCGTGGCTTTGAAGAGGTGCAGGCCGAGCTTGTCAATTGGATCGAGGGCGAAATGCATGTGATTTCACCCGTGGTTTACGGGAACAAGGCAACCAGTGAGTTTGACGGGAAAACGCAAGCCTGATTGACTGTTGGGACAAACATTGTGAGACAACTGGCATTTGATTTTTTCACGCATGGTGATGAGGCGGAAAAAGACACGCATTCGGTTGACACACTTAAATCGCAGCCGAGTATTCCCGATGTTCTTTCTCAAATGCACGCCCAACCCATCGGAGAGAAAAAGGGTTTCGATCTGACGCCTGTTTTTTCTTATCACTTGGAGCGCGCCAAAAGAAAAACGGTGGGCTTTATTGTGGATGAACGGGGCGTAACGGTTCGGGCGCCAAGATGGGTATCGGTGGCTGAGATCGAAAGAATGCTTCAGGAAAAAGAGGGTTGGATTCAGAAAAAACTCACCGAGTTCGGTAATTGGCAAAAAGAGTTGGGAATGCAAACCGTGCACTTTGTTGACGGAGCCCAATTGCCTTATTTGGGAGAACCTTTGAAGTTGCGCCTTGAGCCCGCGGCACGAAGTGTATTTTTGTCCGAAGGAAAGACAGAGCGAGAACTGATTGTGAATGCCGCAAAAGACACTGAAGAGGATCGTGTCAAGGATTGGGTTCAGGTGTGGTTTAAAAAGGAAGCAGAGCGTTATTTGGGAGGGCGGATAAAGGTTATCGCCGATCGCGCTTTGGTCAGCTATAGCGGCTGGGGTTTATCGAGCGCCAAAGGACGTTGGGGCTCTTGTAGTTCGGATCGGCGCATCAGACTTAACTGGCGACTGATTCATTTGGCGCCGACTTTAATTGATTATGTGATTGCGCATGAATTGGCTCATCTGGATGAAATGAATCACAGCGCACGCTTTTGGAGGCGAGTGGGAGAAATTTATCCGGACTATGAAAATGCTCGCCGGGCTTTAAAGGGCGTCTATATGCCGACGCTACCCTTTTAAGCATTGATGCGAGCTAATCTCACAAAAGCTTCAACATCAAGCGCTTCGGCTCGAAGGGCAGGATCAACGCCTGCCTTTTTAATATCTTCTTCAGTCAGAAGTTTTGCCAAAGCATTGCGAAGTGTTTTTCTGCGCTGATTAAAGGCCGCCGCCACAATGACGGCAAAGCGCTCAAGATCCACCGGCAAGAGTTCGTCTACTTTCTTAGGAACCATGCGCACAATGGAGCTCGTCACCTTAGGGGCCGGGGTGAAGGCGCCAGGCGGCACATCAAACATTTTCTGCATGCGGTAGCGGTACTGCAACATGACAGAGAGGCGCCCGTAAACTTTGCTGCCGGGCGTAGCCACCATGCGATCAACCACTTCTTTTTGAAGCATGAAGTGTTGGTCTATCACACGATCGGCCACTGTCATCAGATGAAAAAGCAGGGGGCTGGAAATGTTGTAGGGGAGATTGCCGACAATGCGCAGTGCTTTTCCCGGATGAACTTTATTCCAATCCAATTTCAAAGCATCCGCTTCAATCAATGTCAGCGTTTCGGGGAAAGTTTCGTTTAACCAGGCCGCTAAATCGCGGTCAATTTCAATAGCCGTGGCGTGCCCAGCATCTGCAATCATTTTGCGGGTAAGCGCTGCCTGGCCCGGACCAATTTCGACAACGGTTTCGCCGGGCTTGGCATCAATGGTGCGCGCAATGCGCTCAATCCAATGCTCATCGTGCAGGAAGTTCTGTCCGAAGCGTTTACGAGCACGATGCCCGGCTAATCCGTTTTGCATGTTTCTCAAGTCCTTTAGAGTTCGTCGCGGCGAATTTCAACGTAGGCGCGGTCACGCAATTCACGCTGCCAAGTGGCCGTGGCTTCAGCCAATTTTCTTTGACGAAGAATTTGACGGGCCATGTAGCGCATGCGCTCGGCGTTCATCGCTTCTTCACGGCGATCGAGCACTTGGATAATGTGGTAGCCGTATTGAGTCTTAATCGGTTGACTGATTTCGCCGGGCTGCAAACGATTCATGGCTTCTTCAAAAGGAGGAACCGTATCGCCGGGCTGTACCCAACCCAAGTCACCGCCGCGTGTGGCGGAACCGTCCACGGAATGCAAACGGGCGAGGGTGGCGAAGTCTTCTTTGTTTTGCACCAAACGCTTACGAATGTCGTTTAAGCGGTTTAAAACGGTTGCTTCATCGGTCACCGGGGTCACGGCCATCAGGATGTGGCGAACGTGTGTCTGGGTAACCGGGCCGCCGGCGAGTTTCGTTTGAACACCATCGCGACGGTCATTGACCTTGACGATGTAGTAGCCGTCGGAGCTGACATTCATGGCGATCTTAGACGAATTCTGTCTGGCTTCACGAACAGCGGTGGAAAGGGCTGTCGGCATTTGTGACAGCGTTCTCCAACCAAGGTTGCCGCCATCCAAAGCATCAGGCGCTCTAGAGAAAGAGGCGGCGAGCTGTCCGAAGTCTTCTCCGTCACGGGCACGATCCAAAATGTCTTCGGCTGTATCGCGGGCGTTGTTGAGCTCTTCGGTACTCATGCTGTCAGAGGTCGGAATCCAAATGTGCGAAATGTTGTACTCAATCGTATCGTTAATGTTGTAGCCCGCTTGATCGGCTAGGAACGCATCAATTTCACTTTCGGGAATCTTGATTTCTTCATCCACTTCGCGTTCACGCAAGCGTTGAGCCACAATCTGGGAGCGGATTTCTTCTCTAAATTGCGGGAATGTCACCCCATCGAGTGACAAGCGGCGGCGTAATTCAGCAACGGTAATTTTGTTTTGCGCGGCGATTTGTTCAATGGTGGCATTGACAACACCGTCATCAACACGGATGCCGGTCTCACGGGCGCGCTGGGAGATGGCGCGCTCCAAAATGAGTTGCTCAAGAACCTGAGCACGCAGCTGCGGCATCGGAGGCAATTGAATCTTCTGGCGTCTGAGGTTTAAAGCGGCCGAGTGAGCACGTTCGGCGAGTTCCTCGGTGGTAATCACGTCGTTATTGACGACCGCGACCACGGCATTGAGAACCTGAGGCTCAGAGGCGGCAGTCTTGCTGCCTGCGGTTTGAGCCATACAAACGCTTGCGGAAAAGGCGGCAAGCAGCGCCAGGTATTTCATCTTATTCATAGTAGTCATAAAGTCCGGCTGCACCGGGTTGGTCTGTCGTAGGCCGATAGCCCGGGATGGCACGGCGCAGTTCTTCGATCGGGTCAGAGCCGATAGAGCCCAAGCCCGTCAATTCCAATTGGATGAAGAAGGTCGTATCGTACCTGTCTTCGCTATCGAGTGTGCGTTGGCCGACTAGGCGCAAAGCCCAGCAATCGGCGACGTATTCAACACCGGCCAGCATTTCAACAGGCTTACTTTCATCAAGCGCGTAATTGTAGCGTGCAAGGCCGTAGAGTGAATTGGTAAGCGGCCACTGAACACCCAAGTCGATTTGTTTGATGCGGTCTTCTTCGATAGTGGTCGGAAGATCGTCATAGCGGTAATAAAGTCCCACCACCGCAGAAGGCTTCGGCTGCCAACGGATGCCGGCATTAATACGCGTGAAGCGATCTTCGCTTGTTGAGTATTGAGCCGTTGTCGAAGCCACAATATTCTTCGTTAAATGAGCCGTGATGTTACCGAGGTAGTCACTGCGGCTCTCTTTGTTGATACCTTCAATACTGCGAGTACCGTTGCGATACTTGTACCAGTCATCAATGGTGTAGCGATTTAAGGCAACCTCTTGATCGGAGAAGTAGTAACGCTGGCCGATAGAAGCGCTGAATAACTCTTGACCGGATTTGCGATCCAAGTAACGAGACGTCAAGATAAGCGACACCTGATTGGCTTCAGAAACTCGGTCATGGCCCGTGAAGGCATTTTCCATGAAAAAGCTGCCGAAACTTAAATCCATGTAAGAGCTGTCAAACACCGGCATCTTGCTTTGGTCACGGTACGGTGTGTAGACGTAAAAGAGTCTCGGCTCAAACGTCTGGGTGGCATCCTGACCGAACCAAGAGGCTTCTCGCTCAAAGATCAAGCCCGTATCCAAACTAAATGTCGGCACCACAAAGTGGGAATTCTTTTCATAACCCACGGTGTTTCGGAAATCGCGATCAAGGTTGTTGAGTCCCGTGAGGTTATAGGAAACACCGGTCAACATGGCCTTGGGCGTGAAGAACCAATAAGAACCTCTCATTGGATACGCGATGGAGTGGTTCATGTAGAAGCGATCGCCCTCAGGCTTAAAGTCTTTGTCGCGGTGCTTAAAGCGGGTGGCTTCCAAGGTGCTCGAAATTTCAAAGCCGTAGAAGTCCGCGTAGTAGGCGTTCCAGCTAAATTCAGGAACTTTTTCATACGGGCGGTCGACCGGATCGTGATGATCACGTTCGAGGACTTGGTTTTTACGCACACTCAAAGAGGCCGTCCAGAAATCCTTGCTGTACTTGGCGGAAAAGTCCTGCGGCAAGATGGCGTTGTCGCCTTCGCTGAGGTTGCTGGAGAAGTCGCTTAAGAAGTCACCGTCGCTTGCGCGGTTGTAATCCACATCAAAGTGGAAGTCATTCCATTTGGCCCAAGCGTCCACTCTGGCCCCATAGCGGCTTCTGTCTTCATGGCGGTCGTCAGGTACCCAATCATAGGTGAGGGTGCCGCCCATGTTTTCCGTTAAGAATCGGAATTCATTGCCGAGCATGATGCCGCGCTTACTCATAATGCGAGGCGTGAACGTATAGTCATAGTTGGGTGCGATGTTCCAATAGATGGGCTGCGCATAGTCAAAACCCAAATCGGAACTCATGCCAATAGTGGGAGTCAGAAGACCGCTTTGACGGTCAGTGCCCACAGGGAAGAAAGCATAAGGCGTACCTAAGACGGGAAGCCCCGCCAAGTGAAAACTCACATCATGGGCGGTGGCCATGTTGTTGGTTTCATCAATCGTGAGCGTGTCGGCTTCAATCCACCAGGCTTTGCTGCCGGGTTTGCAGGTTGAAAGCGTGGCTTCGCGCAACTGAGTGGACTGACCGCTTTCAAATCGCGCGTACTTCGTTTTCCCCTGGATGCGGCGGGCGGCGTACTCATAGGTCGCGTCCTGCATTTCACCTGTTTCAGTCTCAATTTGATAGTTGAGTTCGGGACCGGTAAAACGGGCGCCGGCACGAGTGACCACAGCGTTTCCTTTCACATCTACCGTGTCAGTTGACTGTGTGTAGGTAATGTTGTCGCCTCGAATGACCGTTCCGGCACGACGAACTTCCGCGTCGCCCGAGAGCACAATCTGGTCGTCCGTGGTTTCCATTCGGTCAGCCGAAATGAAACTGGCGCTGTTTTCGTTAACAACTTGTGGGGAGTCATCAAGTGAACCTGCCGTTCTCAGGCGAACGCCATCCGTGGTTTGTGCATGGGCGTAAGTTGCGCAGGCAAGCGCACACGCCACACTCAGGATTTTGAGTGCGGGCAGCCCTTTCGAAGGGTTTTTGGAAAAATCCGACATGAAATGAATGAATTAGGTTCGTCAAACAGTACTCGCCCATTATAGCCGAAGCGCTTGGCGCTCTTCGCTCTCCGTGTCATAATTTCGCCCATCAAAGTGAAAGAAAAATGGGGAAAGACATGACGGATCGTCAAAATGAGCGCCGCGAGTGGTTGTCCGGTATCGCTTCCAAGTACGCTTTAAACGTTGAAAGCGAGGCTCCGGCCAGTTCAGATGCAGGCTTTAGAAGCTATTTTCGTGTAGCCGATCAAAACGGTAAAACCTTCATTGTGATGGATGCCCCGCCCGCTCATGAAGATGTTCGTCCCTTTATCCGAGTGACTTCTCTTTTTGAGAAGGCCGCGCTCACCGTACCGCATATCTACGAGCAAAATCCCGAGCAAGGTTTCTTATTATTAAGTGATTTAGGCCGCAAGACTTACTTGGATGTTCTCAATGAAGACAATGCACGGGAATTGATGACAGAAGCCATTGACGCGCTTGTGAGATGGCAAAGTATTTCAGAACCGGGCGTTTTGCCCGAGTATGACCGGGCAACGCTTACGCGTGAATTGAATTTATTCCCCGAGTGGTACATCGCCAAGCATCGCAACAAGACTTTGGATGAACGTCAAAGCGCTTTGCTCAAAGTGTGCTTTGAACGAATTTTGCAAAACAATCTCTCTCAAGCCAAAGTATTTGTGCACCGCGACTATATGCCCCGCAACTTAATGGTAATGCCAGAAGGCGGCCCGGGCATCCTTGATTATCAGGATGCGCTCTATGGTCCTGTTTCTTACGACATTGCCTCTCTTTTGCGTGACGCTTTCATCAGCTGGGGTGAAACTTTTGTCATTGACATGACTATTCGCTATTGGGAAAAAGCTCGTCAGGCCGGCATTCCCGTGCCGCAGGATTTCGGTGTTTTCTGGAAGGATGTCGAGTGGATGGGATTGCAGCGCCATTTGAAGATTTTGGGCATTTTTGCGCGCTTAAATTATCGCGACAATAAGCCCAAATACTTGGCCGATACTCCGCGTTTCATCAATTACGTTCGTCAGACAGCACACCGTTATGATGAATTAAAGGCGCTTCTTTTCTTGGTTGACCAGATTGAAGACAGTGTGCCTCAGTACGGCTACACTTTCTAGGAGTCGGTTGTGCGAGCGATGATTTTGGCTGCAGGCCGCGGCAAGCGCATGCGGCCTCTAACCGATCAGTTGCCAAAGCCATTACTAAGGGCTGGTGACAGGCGTCTTATCGATTGGTCCGTTGATGGTTTGGTTCGAGCCGGTGTTAATCAAATAGTGATCAATACGGCTCATTTGTCAGAAACATTTCTGCCGGCCCTGGGGACACATTATCGGGGGGCTGATATTCACTATTCCGTTGAAGGTCAAACATACGATGAGTCGCTCGAGACGCTCGGAGGCATCGCCAAAGCTCTTCCTCTTTTAAGTGAAGGGGAGGAGCCTTTTATTGTGGTGGCGGGTGACATTGCGACGGACTTTGATTTTTCCGCTCTATTAGATAAACCCGCTCAACGAATCCGCAAAGGACAGTTGGATGCTCATTTGGTTTTAGTGCCCAATCCGGATTTCCATCCAGAAGGCGACATGGGGTTGGTCAATGGCCTTGTGACGAGAAACGCTCGGACGTATACCTACTCGAGCATCGGTCTTTTTTCGCCCCGAATTTTCCGCGACGTCCCGATTGTTTTTGCCAAACTTTTCCCCTGGTTGGATCAATTCATTGAAGCCGGCCGGGTGAGCGGGGAGGTCTATACTGGTTTTTGGGAAAATGTCGGAACACCTCAGGCGCTCGAAGCTTTGGGACAGAAATTTTCAAAATAGAGACTCTTTATTTTCAAAGTACAATATATTGAATTTAGATGACTATTTTTCTACGGATAGTTTGTTTTGAATCAGAAAAATCGGGAATGTTGCTCAAAAAATGAGCAACATTATTAAAATAACACCATTGCTGGCTACCCATACGGTGGCGTTTTTGTGGGCGAAATTTCCTGATGGGTTTTAATTTAGGACAGTACCGTATTGACGGTGTGCTTTTTCTAGCACCCATGGCCGGAGTGACGGACGCGCCTTTTAGGCGTTTGTGCCGCCAATTCGGTGCCGATTATGCGGTAGGCGAAATGCTCGCCAGTGCCCCTCAATTGCGAAATAGCCGCAAAACCTTAGCCAGGTTGAAATTTTTTGATAAGGAGTGCCCTCGGGTAGTGCAACTCTTGGGGGCTGATCCGGTTGCACTTAGCGAAGCGTTTCATTGGGCAGTTGAGGCGGGCGCTGAGGTCATTGATTTCAACATGGGGTGTCCGGCCAAAAAGGTCTGTAATGTAGCCTGTGGCTCTGCCCTAATGCGCGAAGAAACACAAGCCCGGAAAATTTTAGAAGCGTTGGGCGAGGTATCGCAGGAATGCGCGGTTCCTGTGACCTTAAAGTGCCGAACCGGGTGGGATGAAGCGCATAAAAATGCGCTTCAAATGGGACACTGGGCCGAGGAAGCCGGTTTTGCGATGCTTACTGTTCATGGCAGAACAAGGGCCGGAGCGTTTGAAAGTCAGGTCGAGTACGACACCATTGCCCAAGTAGCCTCTGAACTGACAATCCCGGTGGTGGCCAACGGCGATATTGCCGATGCCAATCGAGCTTCGGCCGTTTTGCGCTACACCGGTGCTCAGGCCGTGATGATCGGCCGCGCGGCGCTGGGGCGACCTTGGCTTTTTAAAGAAATAAAAGAAACGCTTCGAAGCGGCGTGCCTTTTGAGCTTTCCCGTAAGGAGAAAGTGGAGGCGATACTGTCGCACAGACGGTGGCACTTTGAGTGTTACCCCGAGCCGGTCGCTGTGATGACTTTTAGAAAGCACCTTTTATGGTATCTGACGGGGTGGCCCGGATTTGAAGAAGTCCGCTCGGATCTTTGTCAGGCACCGGATGCTCTTATGCAGGGCAGATGCCTGCTTGACTATTTCAAGCGGCAAGGCTGGTTATAAATAACGATTTTTTCTCTCTTTTGTGTTCATTGATATGGTTTCCGATACAATCAAAAAACAAGAAGTGATGGCCGAAAACCCGTTGATGATGAAGCCTGCGACAATCGAACAAGATGAGTCGCTTGAGGCGGCTGTTCTTCGTAATTTGCAAAGTTACTTCAAAACACTCAACGGGATGCGTCCGCAGCACGAACTCTATCCTATGGTTATTCAAGCGGTGGAAAAGCCCTTGCTTGAATTTGTGATGAAACGCACGGGACACAATAAATGTGCGGCGGCGCAGCTTCTCGGCATAAACAGAAACACGTTGCACAAGAAGCTACAGTTTTACAAGCTCATCTGATGGCTGAGGATGGGCCGGAAGGTTTTGTTTTTTCGTTTTTTAATTATTAAGGACAGCAATTATGCGTAAACAAGCTTTGTTGAGTGTGTCTGATAAGACTGGAGTCGTGGAGTTCGCTCGCGAACTCGCCGCTTTGGGCTATCACCTGCTCTCCACGGGCGGTACCGCCAAGTTGATCGCTCAGGCAGGAATCGAAGTTCAGGAAGTGGCCGATTACACGGGTTTCCCTGAAATGCTTGACGGTCGTGTCAAAACACTCAATCCGAAGATCCACGCGGGTATTTTGGCTCGCCGCCCTGATCCAGCTCATATGAAAGCTTTGGCTGACCACAACATTGATCCGATCGACATCATTGTTGTGAACCTCTATCCGTTTGAGGCAACGATCGCTAAACCCGATTGCACATTTGAAGAAGCCATTGAAAATATCGATATCGGTGGTCCGACCATGATCCGCGCTGCGGCCAAAAACCATGAAAGCGTGGCAGTCGTTGTGGATCCGGCCGATTACTCCTCAGTGTTGGAAGAATTAAAGCAAAAGGGCGAAGTGACGGCCGAAACCCGTTTGCGTTTAGCAAAGAAAGTGTTCTGCCATACCGCTCGCTATGATGCCATGATTTCCAACTACCTCACGGCCTTGGACGAAGACAAGCAAAAGATAGATTTCCCGGAAAGCTTCACTCGTCAATTCGTGAAGGTTCAGGACATGCGTTACGGTGAAAATCCCCACCAAAAGGCGGCTTTCTACCGTGAAGTGCATGTGGGTAAAGGCCTTTTGGCAAGCTACAAACAATTGCACGGCAAGGCTTTGTCCTACAACAATATTGCCGATAGCGATGCGGCTTGGGAAGCTGTTCGCCAATTTGCAGAACCTGCTTGCGTCATTATCAAGCACGCCAATCCTTGCGGTGTAGCTGTGGGTGCTGATAGCGCCGAAGCTTATGCCAAGGCCTTTAAGACAGACTCAAAGAGCGCTTTCGGCGGTATTTTGGCATTCAATACGCCGGTAACGGCCGCTTGTGCTGAAATGATTTCCAAGCAATTTGCCGAAGTGATCATGGCGCCTGCTTTTGATGCCGACGCTTTGGCTATTCTCGAAAAGAAACCCAATTTGCGTCTTTTGACGATTGAAATGGGTGACGATCACAACGACTTTGACTTCAAGCGCGTGGGCGGCGGCCTTCTCGTGCAAACGCCGGACTTGCAAGTGGTCTCAGAAGAGGCTTTGCGCGTGGTAACGAAGAGGCAGCCCACGGCTCAACAGCTCAAGGACATGCTCTTTGCCTGGCGTGTGGCCAAGTTTGTGAAGTCCAACACGATTGTCTTTGCCAAAGACGGCATGACGATGGGTGTGGGTGCCGGTCAGATGAGCCGTGTGGACTCTGCCCGAATCGCTTCCATTAAGGCCGAAGAAGCCGGATTAAGTTTGAAGGATACGGCAGTCGCGAGCGACGCCTTCTTCCCGTTTAGAGACGGTTTGGATGTCGTGGTGGATGCCGGTGCAAGCTGTGTGATTCAACCGGGCGGTTCGATCCGAGACCAAGAAGTCATTGACGCTGCCGACGAACGCGGCATCGTTATGGTCTTTACCGGTGAACGTCACTTCCGCCACTAATTCGGCTGTTTGGTTACGTCAATCGTAACCAATCGAAAAAAAGGGCGCCAATCGCTCAGACTGGCGCCTCTTTTGCTTTAAAATCAAAGCACTTTAGTTGACTTTTTGTGATATCCGTTTTAAGGGATTGATCATGCAGATTAACCGTCGAACGTTGCTTGCCGCTGGTGCCGGTTTGGTGTCCGGGGCAAGTTTGCCCGCTTGGGCTCAGCTTCGCATTGAAATTACGGGGGTGGGTGCCAATCAAATGCCGATTGCCATCCCCCAATTTCAGGGAACCAATAACGCACCGTTGGACTTGTCAACGGTTGTCACCGCGGACCTCGAAAGAAGCGGATCCTTTCGCGCACTCAAAGTAATGGGTGAGTTGCCGGCCGAGGATATCGAAAAGCCTCGTGCTAAATTCTGGCGCACGATGGGAGCGACCGCACTGGTTATGGGCACTATCGAAAAGCTGCCCGATACTCGCTATCGCGTCAATTACAGGCTGTTTGGTACGGTTGAGGACAAAGTGATTGACGAAAAGCAGTTCGTGGTCAGTAGCGGCGATCTGCGTTTGACGGCTCACCGTATTGCGGACGCTGTTTATGAGCGGCTCACAGGCGAGTCTGGCATTTTCGCTTCGCGCTTGGCCTACGTTTTGCAAAGGGGCCCCGCGTCATACGAATTGGTTGTCAGCGACAGTGACGGCGCCAATCCACAGACTGCGCTCAAGAGTAATCAGTCCATTATTTCTCCGATGTGGTCTCCCAACGGACTGCTGCTCACCTATGTGTCCTTTGAAGCCAATAAGCCCGTTATTTATTTGCATGATGTTCGATCTGGAGAGCGCCGCTTAATCGCCAGTTTCAAGGGCAATAATTCGGCTCCGGCTTTTAGCCCTGACGGCAAGACAATGGCTGTGGCCTTGTCTATGGGCGGCGGCACGCACATCTACCTTATGAGTACAAACGGTACGAATGTCAGACGTTTCACCAATAGTCAGGGCATTGATACCGAACCGGTTTTCAGTCCCGACGGTCAATACGTCTATTTCACATCCGACCGCGGCGGCTCGCCTCAAATCTATCGTCAAGCTGTGGCGGGCGGCGCTGCTGAACGAATCACCTATAGTGCCGAGTACGCCATTAGTCCGGCCATCAGTCCCAAGGGAGATAAACTCGCCTTCATCTCTCGCTTCAATGGGGCTTTCCGTGTGACGTTGCTCGATTTATTGACAGGAACACAGTTGGTTTTGACCGATACGATGCGTGATGAGTCTCCCACCTTCGCTCCGAATGGCAAGATTTTGGTTTATGCCACCGAAGAAGGCGGACGCGGTGTGTTGGCAACGGTAAGCCTTGACGGTCGCGTCAGGACGCGCCTTACCGGTCCCAACGGTGATATCCGAGAACCCTCTTGGGGACCGCTTTTACAGTAAAACTTAATTTTTAGTTATTGGATGGAGTTTTAAATGCAATTGAAAAGCAAAATTTTGTTGGTCAGTTTAGGTCTGGCCGGTGCTCTTTTAACCGGTTGCTCGTCCGTAGATTTAAACCCCAATGGTCCTGATGCTCAGTACGCCGGCGACCCGTTTTCTAACCCCAATTCGCCTTTGAGCCAACAGAGCATCTATTTTGCCTTTGACAGCTACACCGTGCCGGCTGAATCCCAAGCAATGATCGAAGCTCATGCTCAGTACCTTGCTACACACCCGAGCGCTACGGTCGTTTTGGAAGGCAACACGGACGAACGAGGCGGTCGTGAATACAACTTGGCCCTCGGTCAAAAAAGAAGCGACAGCGTTGAAAATCGCCTGCAGCTTTTAGGCGTTCCTTCGGATCGCATGGAAAGCGTGAGTTTCGGTAAAGAACGTCCGCGTGCCATGGGTCACGATGAAGAGTCTTATCAACAAAATCGTCGTGTCGATATTATCTATCGCACCAAATAAGAATTTGTTTGAGACAGGCGCCCGTTGATCGGGCGCGCTCTGTTTTCGGTCCGATTAGAAATTAAGGATAGTATGCGTCAAACTTTATTGGCAGTCATGATGTTGGCCGTGGCCGCTCAAACGGGAACGGCTTGGGCCTTCGCCGATGATGAAGCGAGAACGGCCATTTTGGAATTGCGTGAACAATTAAAGGCCAGCCAGCGTGCGCAGGTTGATTTGATGGGTCAGGTTGAAGCCCTTCGAGCGGAAAACCAGCGCATGATCGGTCAAATGCAGGAGCTCACCCGTCAGGTTGAGACGATGGATAAGCGATTGGTGGAGGTGGAGCCGGCCCGAGTTGAATTAAATGGTCGGGTCATTAGCGTTAAGCCTGCTGAACGTCGTGACTTTGAAAAAGCGGTGGAGCTTTTCAGAAATCGTGATTTTTCCAATTGCCTGAAAGCGTTGAATACCTTTAAAAAGACTTGGCCCAAGTCCGCCTACATGGCCGATGTAGATTACTGGCGCGCAAGTTCCTACTACGCGCTCAACAATTTCAAGAGCACGATCACGGTAACCAATAATTTGTACCGGGTTTATCCGAGCTCGCCTAAAGCCCCCGAAGCTTTATTGCTGAAGGCTTCCGCGGAATTAAGTGACGGCGCGATTGATGAGGCTAAAAAGACTCTCAATACCCTGATCAAACGTTATCCGAAATCGGACTCTGCCAAAACCGCTAAGAGCCGTTTGGCACAAATTGAAAAACTTGGTTGACAAGAAAAGTCTAAAATTAAGCTTTGTATTTTCCTGAGGAGTAATCCTCGTTTTTTCTTTTGAGATACTTGAAAATGACTTGCTCTCGCTGCGGACAGGATATCCTGCGTAATCCGCTTCAAAATCGCGGTTCGGCTTTCACCGAAGAAGAAAGAGACCAAATGGGTATTCGGGGCCTCTTGCCCTCCCGAGTGGAAACACTTGAAGAACAGGCTCGCCGTTCGGTGGCCTTCATGCGCACCTTCCCCTTGCCCATCCAACGTTATTTCTACCTCGATGCTCTGCACAACACCAATGAAACGCTTTTCTTCAAAGTGGTGTGCGATAACATCGAAGAAGTGATGCCGATTATCTACACGCCGACGGTTGGTGAAGCGTGCCAGAAATTCAGCCACAATTTCCTGCAAGCCAGAGGGCTTTTCATTTCCATCAAAGACAAGGGTCAAATTCTTAAGATTTTGGATAACGTCAAGCAAGATGATGTCGAAGTCATCGTTGTGACCGATGGCCAGCGTATTTTGGGTTTGGGTGACCAAGGCGTCAACGGCATGGGCATTCCGGTCGGCAAGCTTGCGCTTTACACGGCTTGTGCCGGTGTTGCTCCGGAAAAAACATTGCCGGTGATGATTGATGTTGGCACCAACAACCCCGCCTATCTAGCCGATCCCCTTTATATGGGCTTACGTCAGGAACGTGTGGCCGGTGCCTGCTATGACGAATTGATTGATGAATTTATGATGGCCGCACGCAAGCGTTGGCCCAATGTGCTCATTCAATTTGAAGACTTCGGCAACGCTAACGCCTTCCGTTTGCTCGAGCGCTGGAAGGATAAGAGCCTGTGCTTTAACGACGACATCCAAGGTACGGCCTGTGTGGCTTTGACTGGTTTTTATTCCGCTTTGCGTGTAACGGGCGGTAAGTTAGCCGATCAACGAGTGCTTTTCTTAGGAGCGGGCGAAGCCGCAACCGGTATTGCCAATCTGATTGCTGAAGCTATTGCTGATGAAGAAGGCATTTCTATCGAAGAAGCTCGCACGCGTTGCTTCCTCTTTGACTCCAAGGGGTTGGTCGTTGCGCAAAGAACCGACTTGTCTGCTCACAAGCGTCAATTCGCTCACGATGCTCAACCCGCAGAAAGTTTCCTGCAAGCCATTCAGCAGTTGCGTCCGACCGCCATCGTTGGTGTGGCCGCTCAGCAAAATGCCTTTAACTCCATGGTGATTGGTGAAATGAGTGCTATTAACGAACGTCCGATCGTCTTCGCACTCTCTAATCCGACCTCTAAGGCTGAATGCACGGCCGAGATGGCTTACCAATTCTCTGATGGTCGAGCTCTCTTCGCTTCGGGCTCTCCCTTTGACACAGTGAACTACAACGGTCAAACCTTTGTGCCGCGTCAAGGTAATAATTCCTACGTGTTCCCGGCTTTGGGGCGCGCTGCCACGTTTGTGAAGGCAAAGACGATGCCTACGGGCATGTTCTTGGCCGCTGCTCGTAAGTTGGCAGAACTTGTCAGCGAAGACGATCTCAAGCGCGGCAGTCTCTATCCGTCACTCAATGACATTCGCCCGATTTCTGAGGCAATTGCTGTTGCGGTGGCTGAATACGCGTTTGAAAAGGGACTTGCCGGTATCGAAAGACCGCAAGATTTGCATGCTGCGATTAAAGCGAGCATGTACACGCCCGCTTACTAAGCTGCTTATAGGCTGCTGATATCGGGGCGGGGATAAATCCCCGCCTCCTATTTTCAACAGAATAACTGTGAATCCGAACGCTCTGATTGACGTCGCCCCTGAATTAATTCCAGACACAACTCCGGCCGTTGAGGACGTGGTGGCGGTTGCTCGCCTAAAAGGTGAGCCGTTACTGCATTTTCCGGATGATTTGTACATTCCGCCTAAAGCTTTGCGGCTTTTTTTGGAGTCATTTGAGGGACCGTTTGACTTACTGCTGTATCTGATCCGCAAACAACGCTTGGACTTAAATGAAATTTCAGTGGCTGCGGTGACAGATCAATACATGGAGTATGTTGAGCAAATCCGCGCTCAGAATATGGAATTGGCAAGCGATTACCTTGTTATGGCGGCCGATCTCATGATGATTAAAAGCAGGCTTCTTTTGCCGGTGCCGGTGAGTGACGATGATGAAGAAGAGGAGGATCCAACCGCTCGCATTTTAAGAGAAGTCGCCGAATACGAAAAAATCCAAGTGGCCGCTCAGCTACTCAACGCACTGCCCACCATGGGTGATGGTTTCTGGCGTGGTTACGTGGCTATCGAAGAGGATGAGGCGCCCGAACCGGAGGTTTTACCGCAAGAATTGGCAAGAGTCTGGTTAAGCGTTGTTAAGAATGCCAATTTAAAGATCAATCACACCGTGTCGAGACAGGAGCTCTCGATTCACGAATTCATGTCGGCGATTATTAAACGTGTTGAGCAAGAGCGATTTGTCAGCTTTGATGAATTGGTGCAAGATCACAGCACAATGCAGGAAAGAGTGGTGAGTTTCTTGGCTATTCTTGAACTCTCCCGTGAGGGTTTGATTTCTATCACCCAGGCCGCGCCCTATGCGCCGATTTATTGTGCGAAGAAATTTTTGACTTTGTCTTCGCAAGAAGGTGAAAACGTAGCCTAACTCAATATTTTTTTCAAAATTTAATTCTCTGTTCATACAAATTCATTAAACTGTAAAAAATCAATTTTTTTTATAAGGAAACAAGACGTTATGGAATGGTTGACCGAGCTGATTACAACGATGCACTGGGGTGCCGTGGCTCAGATCATCATGATTGATATTTTGTTGGGGGGTGACAACGCGGTGGTCATCGCCTTGGCCTGCCGCAATTTGGATCCGCATCAACGTCGACAGGGAATTTTCTGGGGTGTATTTGGCGCGATCGCCTTGCGTGTCGTCCTGATTACTTGTGCCGTTTATCTCCTGCAGTTGCCGCTTTTGAAAGTGGTGGCCGGTCTCCTTTTGATTTGGATTGGTGTGAAATTGCTGATTCCTCACGATGAGGAAGATAAGCACATCGAAGCCAGCACAAAAGTGCTCTCAGCCATTAAGACCATCATTGTGGCCGATCTTGTGATGAGTATCGATAACGTGATCGGCATTGCCGGTGCCGCCCAAGCGGCTCATGAACATCATCAAACGTTATTGATTATTTTCGGTTTGATTGTCAGTGTGCCTTTTATTGTGTTCGGCAGCCAGATTATCTTGAAGGTGTTTGACCGTTTTCCGATCATCATTACCTTGGGCGGTGCACTCTTGGGTTGGATCGGCGGCGGTTTGATCGTGAGTGATATCTTTATGGTTGAACACATTCCGCAAACGAATGCTGTTCATTATGGGGCTTGTATTATCGGAGCCGCGCTAGTAGTACTTCTGGCCAGAATGTGGGTGAAGCGGCAAAAAGCTAAAAAGGCAGCTGGTTAAAAACTTCACCACCTAAAATAAAAGCGATCTATCGGTGCACGGCTGATAGATCGCTTTGCTTTAAGGACTAAAAAACAGGGATCTGAGAAAGATCCCAGAAGTCTGAATTAGACGATATCTTTTAATTCTCGGCGCAGAATCTTACCGACAGCCGTCTTGGGCAAAGAGTCCACAAAGATGATTTGTTTAGGAATCTTGTAGCCGGTTAACTGTGTACGGCAATATTTCACGACATCTTCTTTGGTGATAGACGGGTCTTTCAAAACGATAACGGCCTTCACGGTTTCACCGGATCGTTCATGAGGCACACCCACCACACCGCACTCTAAAACACCGGGCATTGAGGCGATAACGCTTTCCACTTCATTGGGATAGACGTTAAAGCCTGAGACCAAAATCATGTCTTTCTTGCGGTCCGTAATGGTGATCTTGCCGTCAGCGGCCATAAAGCCCACATCACCCGTACGAAGCCAGCCGTCTCTGAAGACGCCGGCCGTTTCCTCGGGTCTGTTCCAGTAGCCCTTCATGATTTGCGGGCCCTTCACACAAATTTCGCCGGTGTGAGAGTCAATTTCTTCAGGATTGTCACACAATCCTAAATCCTTAAAGCCATCGCCGCGAATGCTCACTTCAGTATTAGGAAGGGGATAACCCACAGAACCGTCCCAGGGAGCATCGGGTAAATTGCCGCAGACACCAGGGGAAGCTTCCGTTAGGCCGTAGGCTTCCAAAATACCGATGCCGGTGGTTTGTTTCCAGCGTTCGGCGACTACTTTTTGAATCTGCGTGCCGCCCGCAACCGCCATCTTCAATCGAGAGAAATCGACGGAAGCGAACTCGGGATTGTTCAAGAGGGCGTTATAGAGGGTGTTGACACCCGTATAAACGGAAAACTTCCAGTGTTTGCATTCATTAACCAATCCTTTGATATCGCGGGGATTGGTGATCAGAACACTGCGTGCCGTCCAATTGAGGAAAGCCAGTGTCGCCGTGAAGGCAAAGATGTGATAAAGCGGCAGAGCGCACATGGCCACTTCTTCACATTCCTTAAAGGAAACACTGATCCAGCTGCCGGTTTGTTCAACGTTGGCCAGAACATTTCGGTGCGTGAGCATGGCGCCTTTGGATACGCCGGTTGTGCCGCCCGTGTACTGTAAAAGCGCAACATCTTCATTGGAGAGTTCAACCGGCGTGAAGCCCTTGCCGTGTCCAATTGACAATGCGTCACGGAAACTGACGGCACCGGGAAGGTTCCACTCAGGGACCATCTTTTTAACGTACTTCACTGCAGCGTTGACGATGGTGCGCTTCATGAAGGGGAATAAGTCACCAACCTGTGTGGTGATGATGTGCTTGACCGGCGTACGAGACAGAACTCTTTCAAGAGTCTTTGCAAAGTTTTCAATGATAATGATCGCTTTGGCGCCGGAGTCTTTCAATTGATGTTCGAGTTCTCGCGCTGTGTACAGCGGATTGACATTCACAACAATGAAGCCTGCCCTCAAAATGGCAAATAGGGCTACTGGGTACTGCAAAAGGTTAGGCATCATCACGGCAACTCGATCGCCTTTTTGCATATCGGGCAGCGATTGGAGGTAGCCGGCCAGATCAAAAGATAGCGCTTGAGCTTCTTTGGTCGTGAGGGTGACGCCCATATTGGTGAACGCAGGGGCATTGGGATGCTTTTCGGCAATACCGTCGAGCAGGGCAGGAATATTGGCGACGCGATCCGGATTAATTTGTGCGGGAACGCCTTTAGGATATTTCGCGAGCCATGGGAAATCGGTCATTGTTGTAAATCCTGTTTTCTTATACACAAACCATTATTGTAAACAAAAGAAGTCGCCCTCAGAGGGGCGACTTTTGATGATTTTGCGTCTTGTGACAAGAAAGTGACTATGCAAGCGTCAAGCAATGACGGGCATAACTCTTAACATCTTCCCAATCCGTGTAGTCAATCACTGCATCCATGGAGGTCGGTCCCTTTGTCATCTTCATGATGAGCTGAATCATCTTGGCATCAAGCCAACCCCAGTTCGGATAGTCCACCTTACCGGCGATGCATTTGACATCGCGGGGTTTCCAGGGAGAGTTTTGCAGGAACTTTTGCATGTAGCGGTTGCCTTCGGGCGTCGCTTTAATCGGGGTGCGAGCGACCACAGAGACGTTAAAGAAGCTGTGGGGCTTGGCATCAAGTTCATTTTTGTGTTTGGCAAGGAAGCTGTAGAACACTTTGGGGTAGGTACCGTACAACACGGGGCAGCCCACAATAAAGAGATCGTACTTGTCCCATTGCACGCCTTCACGGTCGGCTTCCATAACACTCATCATGTCGGCTTGGTTACCTTCGGCGATAACCGTTT
>ULQN01013850.1_pt1 | contig 33664 bp, 27 predicted proteins | sample 1954491 | NCBI WGS metagenome assembly ULQN01 (sample SAMEA4835656, study PRJEB28245) | human gut metagenome | biome: gut microbiome; material: fecal sample | place: Denmark | collected 2008
TATTCTTGAAGCACCAGTTCCAAAGTCTGCGCAGGAAGCGGAACGTCCCTTCCGCACCGGAATTGCTCCAAGCGGCCGATTGATCGGGAGGTCCTGCAAACATCACGAAGCTGCGGGCCGTGTCGGCACCGAACTTGTCAATGATGGTCTTCGGTTCAACCACATTGTTTTTTGACTTACTCATCTTTTCGACGCCGCCCATGGTGACGGGCAGACCATCGTCCTTAGCAATAGCTTTAACCGGACGGGCTTTTTCATCGTAGAAGATCTCAATTTCATCCGGGTAGTACCAACGCTTCTTACCATCGGGCATTTCGCGGTAATAGCATTCGGCAGTCAACATCCCTTGAGTGAAAAGCCGTGTAAACGGTTCGTCAAACTTCACGAGTCCCAAGTCACGCATGACCTTGGTCCAGAAGCGTGCATAGAGCAAATGCAATACGGCGTGTTCAATACCGCCGATGTATTGATCCACCGGAGCCCAGTAATCATTGCGTTCATCAACCATTGCTGTGTCGCAATCGTGTGAGCAGTAGCGCATGAAGTACCACGAAGAATCAACGAACGTGTCCATTGTGTCGGTTTCACGGGTTGCGTCACCGCCGCACTTCGGGCACTTGCACTTTAGGAACGATTCACACTTATTTAACGGATTGCCGGAACCGTCAGGCACCAAGTCAGTGGGCAGAACCACTGGGAGGTCTTTTTCCGGAACCGGAACAGGGCCGCAATGCGGGCAATTGATGATAGGAATCGGTGTACCCCAATAGCGTTGGCGACTGATACCCCAGTCACGAATACGGAATTGGGTTTGTTTTTCACCCAAGCCCTTGGCTTGAAGAGCATCAGCGATTTTGTCAATGCCTTGGTGAACGGTCAGGCCATCAAACTCGCCGGAGTTAACCAGCTCAGTGGCATCACTCTTGTCGGCGTACCATTCTTCCCAAGCGTCCGTACTGTAAGTCTTGCCGGGCATGCCGACAACCTGCTTAATCGGCAAGTTGTATTTCTTAGCAAAAGCAAAATCACGTTCATCATGAGCCGGAACGCCCATAACGGCGCCTTCGCCGTAGCTCATTAACACATAATTGCCGACCCAAACCGGAACGTCTGCACCGGTGAGCGGATGTTTGACGCAAAAGCCTGTCGGAACGCCTTCTTTTTCACGGGTGGCCAAATCAGCTTCACTGACGCCGCCCTTGGCGCATTCCTGAATAAAGGCTTCAACCTGAGGATTGTCTTGAGCCAGACGCTTGGCCAAGGGGTGTTCAGCGGCGATAGCAACAAATGTCACCCCCATTAAAGTGTCCGCACGAGTGGTGAAAACCTGCAGTTTTTCGTCTTTACCGTCAATCGTGTAGGGGAAAGCAAGCTTCACACCAACCGATTTGCCGATCCAGTGTTCCTGCATGCTGCGGACTTGTTCTGGCCAACCTTTGAGCGTGTCAAGGTCTTTTAGGAGTTCGTCAGCGTACTGAGTGATTCCGAGGTAATAGCCGGGAATTTCACGTTTTTCAACAACAGCACCGGAGCGCCAACCGCGACCATCGACAACCTGTTCGTTGGCCAAGACGGTCTTATCAACCGGGTCCCAGTTAACGATTTGGGTCTTTCGGTAGCAGATGCCCTTTTCCAACATTTTCAGGAACATCCACTGGTTCCAGCGATAGTACTCAGGCGTACAAGTGGCTACTTCACGGCTCCAGTCAAATGCAAGACCCAACGGTTGCATTTGATTTTTCATTTCTGCAATGTTGTCAAAAGTCCACTTGGCCGGTGCGATGCCATGGTTAATGGCAGCGTTTTCTGCTGGTAACCCGAAGGCATCCCATCCCATCGGGGTCATTACGTTGTAGCCCTTCATACGAAGGTAGCGATACATCACGTCGTTTAATGTGTAGTTGCGGACGTGACCCATGTGCAACTTACCGCTCGGGTAAGGCAACATGGACAAAACATAGAACTTGGGTTTTTCTTTGCCGTTCTTGTCTTTAGCATGTTCGTGAGCATGGTAGACATCAGCTTTTTTCCAAGCTGCCTGCACCTCTGCTTCAACAGTTTGCGGAGAGTAGGTTTCACGCATAGTGCTATCCAATCACAGTTAATTAAGCGAATTTGAAAAGTATAACGGTTTTGTTCGGTCTTTTAGAGAGTTTGCGGTAAGCGAAATACCCTATGCAGTATTTTGAAAAAAGCTCCCGAGAACTTTCGGGAGCTTTGATGCGCTTATTGCTCGTCTTTGTTGTCTTGATATTCTTCAATATGAATCAGCGTGTTGGCAATAATGGCCGTTAAACCGCCGGTGGTGATGCCTGAGGCAAAAATATTGCGAAGCGTCTCAGGGAATTGGGAAAGAATTTCCGGAACAAGTTCAACACTTAACCCAAACGAAAAACTTAATGCAATAACCAAAATGGCTTTACGGTCAATGCGTTGGCTTGCAATGATTCGCATGCCTGCGGCGGCGACCGTCCCGAACATAAGCAATGTCGCTCCGCCTAAGACCGGGTCGGGCATTAAAGAAAACACTAAACCGATGGCAGGAAAGAGTCCCAATAAAACCAAAAAGCCGGCAATGAAGTACCCGACATAACGGCTGGCTACGCCGGTCAATTGGATCATGCCGTTGTTTTGAGCAAAGATGGAATTGGGGAAAGAATTGAGCATACCGGCCAACATGGAATTAAAACCATCGGCGAGAATGCCGCCTTGCGCGCGTTTCATGAATTGATCGCCACGGAAAGGCTGTCCGGAAATCATGGAGTTTGCGGTGACATCCCCGTAGGCCTCAATGGCTGTGATGAGGTAAACAAGACCGAGACCGATAATGGCGCCCCAGTCAAATGACACACCGTATTTAAACGGGATGGGAACATTGAAGCCGCTGTAGCTTTTGACAGAAGAAAAGTCCACCATTCCGCAGAACCAGGAGACAACGTAGCCGATCGCTAAACCGATGACAATTGAACTCATCCGAAGATAACGGTTGGAACTGCGATTAAAGAAAATGATGGAAAAAAGAACCAAAGCGGCGATGCCTAAATTTTGAAAATTGCCGAAAGTGCCGGCCGCCTTGGCAGCGTAGCCGCCACCGCAAGCAATGATGCCGACTTTAATTAAGCTCATGCCAATTAAGGTCACCACAATGCCAGAAACAAGCGGAGTGATCACGCGGCGTGTGTATTTCAGAATTCGGCTGACAAACATTTCCACTGTGGAAGCAACAATAGTGGCGCCGAAAATCGCCGAAAGTCCTCCGGTGAGACCCGCGGAGATGATGGGACCGATAAAGGAAAAACTGGTTCCCTGAATACACAACAAGCCGCAACCGATGGGGCCTACGGTGCGGCATTGAATAAACGTGGCAATACCGGAAACCATCAAAGACATGGAAACCAGATAGCCCGTCGTTTCAAGATCCAATTGCAAAGCTCCTGCAATGATCAGGGGAGGCGTTACGATGGCCACAAAGATGGCCAGCATATGCTGCAGTGCTGCAAAAAGGGTCTCTTTTAAGGGAGGACGGTCTTCCAGTCCGTAAATTAACTCAGAAGATTTAGAGTTGTAAGAGTGCTCTTCGAGATTTAATTCGGCCACGTTTTTTCCTTTAGCGAAGTGTGATCTTGTTGTTGTCTAAGCTATCAATAATAGCAAGGGATTCAACATGAATACCCATCTTACGAAGTTCGTTGCCGCCGGCTTGAAAGCCTTTTTCAATCAAAAAGCCCATGCCTACGAGTTCTGCACCGGCTTGATTGACGAGGTCCATAATGCCCTTGGCGGCATTGCCATTGGCTAAGAAGTCATCAATGAACAAAACCTTATCACCGGGGCAGAGATAATCTTTACTGACGCAAACGTCATAAGTACGGTTTTTGGTGAAGGAAAATACCTTTGTTGCAAGCATATTGTCCATCGTGCTCGGAACTTTCTTTTTCGCAAAGACAACGGGTAATTCGAGCAAGTAACCCACCATGATGGCAGGCGCAATGCCGCTTGCTTCAATGGTTAGAATTTTGTTGATCTTGGTGCTGGCGAAGCGGCGGACGAATTCGACAGCCATGGATTTCATCAAAATGGGATCCATTTGATGGTTGATGAAGTTATCGACTTTAAGGATGCCACCGTCAAGACATTTTCCGTCTCGAAGAATGCGCTCTTTGAGTGCTTTCATAGTATTTTCGGCGCCCGACGATATCCTGTTGGATCCGGTACGCCGTCTCCTTTCAGTAAAGAATTTCAGTGAGTACCTGCCAGTCCAACAAAATAGCTCTGAAAATAGATAGGTAGAACCTAATCCAAAGGCTATCTTGTTGAGAACAAAGAAGAGATGGCGCAATTATACGGCTCGGAGAATATTTCGCTTCTTTAGCCACTTTCGTTTAGAAGAAATCACTGCATTAGTGCTAAAGTTTCTCATAACTTTTTTTATTCAAACGACTAACGATATTAATTTGTGATGTAGCGTTTGATCCCTTCTTTAGGAGAAATAACAATGGCAGTACTGCTAGCAGACCGTTTGTTGCCTGACGTGGCTCAGTGGGCAGATGAATTAACAGCAATTCGTCACGATCTTCATAGTCATCCCGAGTACGGTTTTAATACCGAGCGCACAGTTGGTGTCATTTGTGATCACCTTCGTCAATGGGGTGTCACGGATATCAATACCGATTTTGTCAAGGGAGCAGTTATTGCTGTTATTGAGGGTAATCGCCCGGGACACACGATCGGTGTTCGTGCCGATATGGATTGCCTGCCGATGAACGATCGTTGCGGCAAGGATTGGGTCAGTCAAAATGAAGGTTATGCGCACGCTTGCGGACATGACGGCCACACAACTTGGCTTTTGGGCGTGGCTCGTTATTTAGCTTCCCATCGTGACTTCCCGGGTAAAGTCGTTTTGGTGTTCCAACCTGCAGAAGAGATTAGCCAGGGTGCGCGTACCCTCATTGAAGCTGGCTTACTGGAAAAGTATGGTATTGAAGAAATTTATGGTGGCCATACAGAACCGATGTTGCCCAAGGGAACGATCGGTTTCAAACCAGGTCCTTTGCAGGCTGCCTCAGACAGTCTCTACATCACGGTGAAGGGGAAGGGAACTCATGGTGGCCGTCCTCATTTAGGCGTGGACCCCATTCCGGTAGCAGCCCAAATCGTAACGGCTTTGCAAACGATTGTTTCCCGTAAGGTCAATCCGATTGATACGGCGGTTCTTTCCATCTGCTCGATCAATGCCGGTCGTTTTGAAGCCATGAATGTTGTACCCGCAGAATGTACGTTAAGCGGCACCATTCGCACGTTCTTGCCGCAAACACGCGTTCAGATCGAAGAGGTCGTCAAGACCATGGTGCCGTCCATTGCCACAGCCAACGGTTGTGAAGTGGAATTGAAGTACGTCCATGAATGCGGTTCTGTCATCAATAGCCCGGCTCAGACAGAGGCGGCGCTGAAGGTGACCGGTGAACTTTTGGGAGAAGATCACGTTAAAGTAATTGATCCTTTCATGAGTTCTGAAGACTTCAGCGAGTATCTGCAAAGAGTGCCCGGCTGCATTATTCGCGTTGGTATTAAGGATGATGAGCATACCGTCAGTCTCCACAATCCGAACTTTGATTTCAATGACGAGGTTTTGCCGGTTGCTGTCAGCGTTGTAGCCAATATGGCAATTAAACGTCTGGAGGCATTGGCCAAATAAACGCTGTTTCAGTGTTGATTAACTGAAAAAATGCTCTCAGCTTCTTTGATGAAGCTGAGAGCCGATTGGTAATTCAATATAGTCAGCTAGAGTTTGTAGTAGGTTCCGTATTCAATTTGCCGCCAGCCGAAATGATATTGCCATTGCTCGTTTGAAGGAGCTTGAAAATGAAAGCTGCTAAAAATTTTGAAGACACTCTTGTCGAACAAATGAAAGATCCTGAATTTCAGGAAGAATTTTTAAGAACAAAGCAAGAGTTGGCTATTTTGGATAGAGTGATTCAAATTCGACGTAAGGCGGGCTTGTCTCAAGAAGCTGTGGCAAAGAGAATGGGAACCTCACAATCAGCCGTTGCTAGAATTGAGTCTGGTTTGCTCTCTGGACGTTTACCATCGCTGACTTCTTTGCAAAAGTATGCAAATGCAGTTGGTAAACAACTTGAAATTCGTCTTGTTTAAAACAAAAAATCTCAGAAGCCTTTCGACTGCTGAGACATGGAATTGGGGGGGGGCTAGAGTTAAAGGAATCAATAAAATTAGGCTTTGCAAGCGAGACATTTTATTTTATCCATCATCTTATCCATCATAAATTTATCGCTTAAACGAGATTAGCAGAGGGTTGAAATTTAAGGTACTCGGGATACCTAATCTTGTTAAAATGACCTGAAGCCATTTGAAATGACTTTTAGTTAATAATAAGTAAGGCTTTTGTCATGTCTACAACATCTCTCTTAGCTAATAATCCCTATCGTATTTTAGGAGTTTATGGCAGCTCTTCATTGAAGGAACGTATATCTAATAAGAATAGAATTAGCGCATTCCTTAAAGTAGGTAAAAACATTAGTTTTCCAACAGATTTGAATTCAGTTTTGGGCGATTTGCATCGTACTAAAGAGTTAGTAGTAGAAGCTGAATCTAAAATCAATTTCCCAGAAGGACAATTGGCTTATGCATTATTTTGGCTGATTCAAAAAGATAGTTTTGACACAATTGCTATAAATCATTTGCTAAATGGCAATTTATTGAAATCAAAAGAAATTTTTCAAAAAAGAGATTCTTTTGTTTCAGATATAAATTTAGCAGTTATCAGTTTAATTGATAGTGATCTGGTTGAAACTGTTAATAGGATTTTTTCGATTTTACATAATCCAAGTAAATGGTCGGATTTTGTAGTGACTGTTTCTGGGGAAGATCAGGTATGTTCTACTGATGACGTTGTGAAAATGTTGACGGATATATTCGAGGAGGAAATAGGGTTAACACAGTTGGTGGAAGTGTATTCACAAAGTAAAGAGGTTTTAAATAATGAGCGTTCAATAGTCAAAGACAAGTTAGGGAAAAAGATTCAAGTAGTTGTAAAAAATGAGATAGAAAGAAGTGACAAAATAATCTCTGCAGCAAACTCCTCTAAAGAATATGTTAATGAGGCGCTTCGATTTAAAAGCGCGGTTCAACACTCGATAGAAACACTCCAAAGTTATTTTGAAATTTCTGAAGGCTATCGACAGGTGGTTTGTGACGAGGTTGCAGAAACAATTGATAGATTAATTAATTGCGCCAGCAACGAAATAGATCACTCAGTAAATATTCCTCTAATAAAACAATTACTTGAATATGCTCAGTCAATTTCGATTTCTAATGTTGTAAAAGAACAGTTGTCTTCAACTATAGAGGCGGTAACACAATTAGAAGAAATACTTTGCATAAAACCTCAGTTAGATGCCATTAAAAAGGAGCTTGATAAAGCCTCAGCTTGCTCTCCAGACATAAATGTTGCTGAAAAGCTGTTTTCCGTGGTTCTGCCGTATTTGGATCAAATACAAGAAAAAGTTGGAGCACAAAACAAAGTCTATCTACTCACCTCTTCATCACTTGTCCAAGTTGTAATGGGGATTGTTGTTACGGCACTTAATAATCTACAAAATGGGATGACACGTGACAAAATTTTGTATGGTAATTGCGAAGCAATCTTTAATCAGGCGGTCAATTTATTACAAAGACTAAAACCTTTGCCTAGTTCGGAAAAAGTAAGAAATTTATTAGATAAAAATCTAAGCACGATTAAGGCTGAAGTTGCCCAAATTCGTAACGCCAAGATACAAACCGAGAAAAAACAATCTTCTGGTTGCCTTATTTGGATTTTGGCAGGTTTGGTTGTTTTATTCCTTCTGAACAGTTAATAAGGATATATGTAGTTATGCAAGCTTTTTTCTTTAGTATATTTCTTTCGCTATTGGTAGTTGCCTATCCCGCCGCCGCAGGTCCTATTTCTGATTTCTTTGGATTGGCTGACACGGCAGAGCTGGCAGAAATAAATAAAAAAATAGAGGCTGTTGAGAAAGATAATAGTCTCCTAAAGAATCAGCTCCGACAGTCAATCAGTCAAGCTAATAAAGCTGATCTTCAGATTAATTCTCAACTACAAAGACAAAATAAGGAGTTAGAGAAAATCAAACAGAGCAGGTTGCAGGAAGAACAAAAACTAGAGCAGGTAGTTTTGGAAAATAAAAATGTTAAAAATGAGATTGCAATTTTAGAAATGAAATTGAATCAGTTCCAAAATGCACAGCAGTCTACAAAAGATCAAAATAAAGAACTAATTCAATCAACGACATTGCATATTCAAATTCTATGTTTATCAGTGATTGGGGTGGCTATCTTTGGCCTATTATGTTTGCTTTGGTTAAGGCGGACGGTCAAGGGAAATTCCGAGAAAGTAAATGTACTAAAAGTAAAGATGGAAGAACTCCAGACAGATATCCTCGACAAATTAAATGATGAAGCTAAGCAAATCGCACAGAGTATAGAAACAATTAATGCCTACTCAGAGTTTAAACAAAGTAGTGAACCGGATCATACTTTGATAAAAGCTTTAGCGGATCGAATAACTTTTGCTGAAATGACTTTGTCAAAAATGGACAAATCAGTTAGGGGTTATAAACAGTTAATTCGTTCCATCAAACAAATGAAAGATAATTTACGGGCTAATGGATATGAGCTCGTAGAAATGTTGGGGCAGCCCTATAACGAAGGTATGAAAGTTATTGCTACTTTCGTTGAAGATGAGGATTTATCAAAGGGTGAACAGATTATTACAAGTGTCATTAAGCCGCAAATCAACTACAAGGGAGTAATGATTCAAGCTGCTCAAATCACTGTTAGCCAAAATATATAAAAAGGAAAAGACATGGCAACAATTAAAATGCGTTACGGTATCGATTTAGGTACAACAAATTCCTCCATTTGTCGAATGGAAAACGGAGAACCGGTTATTAGAAAAACGGATACTTTGAAGGATACATTACCTTCTTGTGTTTCGTTTACCAAAAAACAAATTATCAAAGTGGGAGATGGGGCTTATAACGATTTGAGATCGGATAAATCTCGAGCAATGAAGAGATGGGAAAAGAGTAGGGAAAATGTTTTTATTGAATTCAAAAGGACAATGGGGTTAGACACTTCATATTTCAGCTCGAATATGAATCGAAGTTTTTCTTCGGAAGAATTGTCTGCAGAAGTTTTAAAAACATTGAAATCACTTATCAGTGATGATGCTGTTAAAGCCGCTGTAATAACAGTGCCTGCGAAATTTAAGACTGATCAAATTGCTGCAACTAAGCGCGCAGCTCTATTAGCAGGAATTGAACACAGCGAGTTACTCCAAGAACCGATTGCAGCCTCTATGGCCTATGGTTTGTCTAATCAAAGTAAAGAAGGTAAATGGCTAGTTTTTGATTTTGGCGGTGGCACGTTTGACGCTGCTTTGGTTAAAGTAGAAGATGGTGTCATGCAAGTCATGGATACGGAAGGGGATAACTATTTAGGTGGGAAAAATCTAGATTACGCAATTGTTGACCAAATTATTATTCCTCATCTGACTCAGAACTACTCCCTTGACGAAGTTCTATCTGATGATGAAAAAAAAGGTATCTTGCGGGAAGCAATGAAATTTTATGCAGAGCAGGCAAAAAACCAATTGTCCTTTAAGTGCAAAACAGATATTACTTCACAGTTAGACGAATTTGGTGAGGATGACGATGGTGAAGAGATTGAATTGGATATGGTTATCACGCAAGAGCAACTAAGAAAAGTTGTTGAACCCATTTTCCAAAAAGCAATTGACATTACAAAGAATCTGTTAACGCGTAATCATTTATCGGGAGATGATTTAGACACTTTGATATTGGTTGGTGGTCCCACTTATTCCCCTGTTCTCAGGGAAATGTTACGTTCTCAGATTACGCCAAATGTTGATACTAGCATCGATCCAATGACGGCAGTTGCTGTAGGTGCCACTTTGTTTGCTTCCAGTACCGATAGTGAAGTAGTTGAAGAGATTGCGCAAGGTTCCATTGTTTTCGATGTCAGTTATCCTTCAAATTCAGTAGAAAATACTGAGTTTGTAGCTATTAAATTATTACCAGATGAATGCAAAGGAACTATCCCAACGAAAGTTTTTGTAGAGCTTACACGTTCAGATCAGGCCTGGTCTACAGGGAAAGTAGAGATTGATAGAAATGGAGATGTATTAGAGTGTCAATTACTACCAAGACGAGCGAATTCTTTTAAAGTCTGTGCCTTTGATGAAATGGGACAGGTACTGCCTTGTTTCCCTAAAGAAATTAATATCATGCAGGGTTTTGTTGTAGGGAATGCAGTGTTACCTTACCACATAGGTGTTGAAGTACATGATGATATTTTGATGAAAGATGTCTTTGTACCATTAAAAGGATTAGAAAAAAATCAATCACTCCCAGCTGTGGGAGTTAAGAATGGGTTGCATACTCCTAAACAATTACGCCCTGGAATTGCGGAAGATCATTTAATTATTCCTATTTATCAAGGGGAACATGACGCGGAGGGGACAAGTGCAATCTATAACGACCATGTCTTTGACGCTGTCATTACTGGTGATGACCTTACAACGTTTATTCCAGCACAGTCAGAAGTTGATGTCACGATTAAAGTTGATGCTTCTCAGATGATGGTTCTTGAAGTTAATTTCCCTGCTTTGGGTGAAACTATAAGTAAAACTGTTGACGTTCAACAACGATCTAGTGTATCCATAGAGGAAATTAATCAACGTTTTGCTCAAGCAGATGAAAAATTAGAGCAATTGAAAGAAAATGAATTGAGAGAAAATTTAGAGGTTAAAGAAGCAGAGAAACTGTTTTCAGAGCTCGAGAACCGATATGATGGTGAGCTTTCTTCTCAAGACGGGCGTATGCACTTATTGGCAGATTTACGTCGAGTATTCTTGCTATTAGAAAAATGCGAACTTAATAATGGTTGGCTTACTTTGCGAAGCCAAATCGAAAAAGAGTTTGAAAGGCTAGAAAAAGCAAACAAAGAATTGGGCCATAAGTGGGACTCTGAGGTTTCTGAGGTAAAAGAACAGGTTGACAAGGTACTTAAAAATCAAGATGTTGTTTTGGGTAGAGCAACATTAAGACGCATCGTTTTAACCTTTACTGATGTAACTTTGGTCTTCCAGTTAGCAAGTTGTGCGCGGTATTACCATTCAACTTTTGAGCAACATAATTGGAAAGACTCAAGTCAAGCAAGGACTTTGGTAGACAGGGCTCTTTATTTAATCAATACAAATGGGTCTGTGAGAGAATTACATTTGACGGTTATTGGTTTTTTGGATCTTCTCAACGAACCCTATTCGGAAAAAATTAAGTTCTAAAAAGGAGAAACCAGCAGTAAATTCAAAATTGCTGGTTTGGATTAAATTATGTTTGCCAAAGGGACACGAATCGGCGCCTATACAGTTTCTTTTTTACTAAGAAAAGGACTTACTTACGATTTTTATAGAGCAAAAGATGAGGCAGGACTAAATTGTTTTCTTAAAGTATCAAAAAATTCTTTGACTTTAGAAAAGGAAATTTTAAGCAAGGTCAAGCACCCTAATATTTCATCATGTGCTGATTCTTTTGGTTTTATCGATAAGGGTAAAAAATACGAAGTTTTGGTTTATCCTTTTATTTCAGGAGTCGACTTAAATAAATATATTATCCAGAATGATATTTGTGATAACGAGGCCAGGAGGATAATCCAAGAGATCTTGAATGGGCTAGTTTACTTGCAAAATCTCTCTAAGCCGGTAGTTCTAAATAATCTTAGTCCAGCTAGCATTATCATGGATCTATCAACAATTCCTCATATTCCAAAGATAATTGATTTATCGGATGCTTGTTACATCAATGAGCACCATTCAATTAAAAATACAGAAAACGCTGCTTTTTGTGCGCCAGAGAATAATTTAGGACAAAATTCTTTGCAAACAGACGTATATTCAGCCGGCGCGATTTTATACACCCTTGTTTTTCATTTACCGCCATTTTTCAAACTGGGAACAGCATCTAAAGACGTAAATCTTCACAAAGAAAGTTTTTTGGAGGAACTGTATCTTCCAAAAAGTCAAAAGTCTGGGATTAATTCAGGATTATTAAAAGTTATATATGCGGCATTATCCAATAATCTTGAAGAGCGTTATAAAGATGCTCAAGAAATGCTTAACGCAATTATCAATCTGACAGTTTCTGATTCTAAAGTTAACGAATCTGAGCGACAATCTAACAACATCAAGAAGAATAAAGGTGGATTTGCAGATGTTGCTGGAATGGAAGAGCTAAAAGCTGAACTTTATACCGATGTTATTGAGGTACTGCAGCATCCAGAAGAAGCTAAAAAATTAGGTCTAACCTTGCCGAATGGCTTACTTTTTTACGGCCCTCCAGGGTGTGGAAAAACATTTTTTGCCGAAAAGTTCGCTCAGGAAGTCGGATGTAATTATATGTACGTCAAGTGTTCTGACATTGCTTCACCCTATATTCATGGAGGACAAGGGAAAATTGCAGAATTATTTAAATTAGCTCGTCAAAAAGCTCCAACTATTCTATTTTTTGATGAGATTGATGCAATTTTGATGGATAGAAATAAACATACCAATGTTAGCGAGTCTGGAGAGGTTAATGAATTACTTGCGCAATTTAATAACTGCGGACGTGATGGAGTGATCGTTATTGGTGCAACAAATAAACCTGATATGTTGGACGAAGCTGCAATGAGAGCCGGTCGTTTGGAATATCACTACTACATAGCCCCACCTGATATAGAAACAAGAGCCAAGATATTTCAACTTTCTTTAAGGAATCGTGAAACTGCTTCAAGTATTGACTTTAATAAATTAGCTGAGCTGACCGAGAATTACATTTCTGCGGATATCAAATTATTAGTTGATAAAGCTGCAAGAATGGTTTTTCGTAATCACACTAAAAGGATTGAACAAAAAGATATAGAAGATGTCATAAAAAAATCACAGCCCAGCCTCAGTAAAGAAACTCTAGAAAAATATAAGACTTTTTCTAAGGAATTTAAGGATAAAAAAGGTAATTCTCAACGTCGGAGAATAGGTTTTTACTAATAAATTTACGGACGAGTTTTCGGATTACCTTTGCAATTTTGTTTAATAATGATTTAGTGATTGAATTTCTCATCATTGACCGGTATTTGAGTACAACGAGTACCATTGACTAATAAAGGCGCTATCACTACAAAGTTGATACTGATGTTACGGTGTGGAATTTGGCGGCGATTGGGACTGCCCCAGTGTTTAAGATCACCGTCCCTAAACTTAATAAATCCCAGTAACTGGGTACTGACAATTTTCTTTTTCCTAAAACAAAATCCTCTAAAACCCAAAAAGGCATAGTAATACCCATAAGTATTAAAGAGATTGGGTTGATTAAATAGCTTAATCCAAAAATATTTTTTCCAATTGGAAGAAAAATCGTCCAATTGGAAAAACAAAGACTCCTCTTTTGAGATCATGAAAAGAACAAAGACGAATTAAGACTCTCGTCTTGGAATTTTTTCACATGATCAAAAGAGGCCAATTTATGTATTTTTTAAGATTGCCGACTGTTTTAAAGCATTTGGGAGTTAGCCGCAGTAGTCTCTACAAATATATTGCAGATGGTTTATTCACAAAACAAATAAAAATCGGTGGCTGCGCCGTGTGGCCAGAACATGAGGTGAAGAAGCTCTTTCGTTACTATCAGCAAGGTGAAAGTAAAGAGCAAATAAGAAAACAGGTCTCCCTACTGATGAGTTCTCGTAAGCCAAAGGCTTCGGTAAAAAAGGAGAACGCATCATGAGCAATCCTTATGAGTGGTTTTATCACAAACCAAAAATTTCTCCGGTTGTTTTAAAACTAAAAAACCTCAAGAAAATTCTTTCAGAAAAAGAACATCAGGTGCATCTTATTTGCCCTATTTGTGGCAATGAGGATGGACGAACAACATACGAGAAGCCATCAGAATCGAATAATTGGTACGGAACCTTTCAATGTCCGAAGTGCCACAGTTCATTTGAAAAGTTTTTAGCCGAACTGGGGATGAAGCGTTATCAGGCGCGTTACGCATTTCAGATTTGTATTAGTGAAGTACCGATTCATGAACTCGTGGAAGCAGCCGAAGATGTTATCTCGTCAACCAGGCGAGTTTTTTGCTGTGGGAAAACACTTTATTCGGTCGATATGAAGAGTGGAAGAATGGCCCCTCTTGAGGCTGCAGATGTGACCACCATCTTAAGTCGACAGTGTCAATGGATAAAGTACGACGCCCGTTCGAAATGCAATGTTCCGACAGATCCGCCTAAGAAAGTAGTTAGCACAATTTTAGAAAGTAGTTTTCATCCAGCTGTACCAGAGGTTTGGGCCATATGTTGTATGCCCTTTGTCCGGCAAGATGGTTCTCTGTGCATGACCCCTGGTTACGATTCAAAAACGAAAATCATTGCTTGCTTTGATCCAAAAGAATTTCAGCCATATGAATGGAGTACGAAATTAACAAAATCAGATGCCGAGCAAGCACTAAACGATTTGAAAAGACTTTTAGCCGAGTTTCCTTGCTACGAGCCTGTAGATGAATCTGCCAGTTTAGAAGGAATTTTAAAAGCTGTAAATAGAGCAGTGCTAGTGGCGGCACCAATGACCCTAGTTCAAGCCAATGCCCCTGGTTGTGGGAAAAGTACTCTATGTGGCCTTTATGCCAAATTAGTGACAAAAAATCCCGTAGCTGAAAAAACCTTGCCAACTACTGACGAAGAGATGGCCAAAACTCTTATTGCAACTCTAAGTTCATCGTCTGGTGTGATTACCTTTGACAACATCGTGGGAAACATACCTGCCTTCGCTTCACTTTGTACCTGCTTAAGTAGTTCGTTCTTTGAACAAAGAAAGCTGGGAGGCTCAACGATTTTGCAAGTTTCTAGTCGAGTGTTGTTTTTGGCGAATGGCAATTTTGTACACCCTGAAGGTGATTTGTTACGAAGAGTTCTTCCCTTGCAATTAGTTGCAAGAAATGCTCACCCTGAGCAGCGTTCATTTTCTAATGCCAATCTCCTGGATTTCGTTGCTGAGAACAGGGCCCGTTTAATAATGAATGCACTAAGAATTACAGCGGCATACCTTCAGTCCGGAGAAATGATTTCATGTCCACCTCTGTCTGGGTACGAAGAGTGGAGTTTGAGGTGTCGAAAACCTTTGATATGGCTTGGACTGCCTGATCCAGCAAAAAGAATATTTGAGCAACTCAATGAAGATGATCCTTTAACAGCTAATCGTTACGCCCTTTTGAAATCATTAAGAGTTTGTTATGGCGATCAGATTTTTACTGTTAAAACAATCGTTACCGATAAGTTTGATTCAGTGCTGAATTGCTTAGGCGATCTTGGATTTATCCAAAGAGGGGTTGTTAATAAAGGCTCTTTAGGTTGGGCTCTAAAAGACTTATCAACATTTCCAGTGAAAGATTTGAGGCTTGAAGCTGTCAAAAAGTCACATTATCGGGTATTCGAAGTGAGAGGTTGGGAATGAAAAGTTCAGTGCTAACTTTGGATCAAATTAGAGAAAGTTTCAGGAAGGCTTCAGATGCAGAAAAGAGATTATGGCAGTTGCTATGTAAAAGCGAACCCTGCCAATCATACAAAAATGGACCGGTTGATGCTTTGATTCTGAAGATATTGAGAGAGAGGAGAGAGCTTAACTTTGAGCCTGTTTTAATGGGAATTTGTCCTTTCTATATCAGAAAGGTGAATCCGCTTTCCGAATTGGCAAAGAATGCGGGAATTTTTTCGTTGTTAGGCGCGCTTTCTTGGAGTTCATCTTCAAAATTGATTGATTCTATCCCCTCAACCACAGATTCTGTTTGGTTGCAATTTTGTCGAGAATATTTAAATTTTTTGATTCTTGTATCGAAGCAATCTCCAGAAATCGCTTCCGTTTGTGCAGGAGTTGATCTTGAAACAGCCAGAAAGATCGAGAAGATAAATATCAATGAGCTAACAATAGAGATTTTTTTACGTCATTTTGAGGTGGAGTTCGGCTTTATTGGTTCTGATTACAAACAGTATGGGGCTTGTAGAGACCCGGTGCAAATGGCCTTAATTGATTCCATTGATGCGATCGGACCTGGAGGGCGTAATTACAGGAAATTATTCTTGATGAAGGTATTTCAACCTAAAAAGGTTAAATATTCAGACAGAAAGATAGTTCTTAACAAAGAAGAGGAATTCAACAGTTTTATTCCGCTCTGTCGAGAATCAAGAGTCAGTCCACCGGCCTTAAAGCGCTTTTTCAAATATTTGGGGTATGAAGAGCGAACAGCACTAAACCTGTCCCGCAGATTGCTTCGAAATGTCGAAAGAGCAAAAAAGCCTGGAGTTCTACCTATAAAAGAAAAACTGTGGTTATTAAATCGTGTCTGTCAGGCCGTAACAATTAGGTCTCTAGGTACTTCGTACTCTCCTAATGATCTAGTAAATGTGTTTTGTTTGGCCTGTTTAGTTGCTGTTAGAACTCTGAGTCCGAAAGACTACGAAGGTTTTGAGGGTTTTTGGTTTTCTTGGTTGGAGAAGAAAAATCAATCTTTTCTTATGACACTTGCCTCTGACAAACCTTTCACATATTGCGGAGAGAACAGTGAACTTTCCGCAAAGAATAATCTTTTGGGAGAGACACATGCCTGAACTAGACTGGGAAAAGTTAAGTGAACTTGAACAATCTGTTTCTCGTCGTCAAATTACGTTTGAAATTACGAAAGAGAAGCTCGAGAACGAAATAAAAAATTTAAATAAATCAATTGCAGCCATTCGTGAAGTGTTATTGGTTTCTGGGTTGGCTTGTACAGACATATACCATGAAATGGCCCGGAAAAATTGTTTTTCTTCAGATGAAACTTGGTTGTTGCCACGAGTGAGAAAAGATTCCCGTTATGGGACTCCAAGTTTTTATTGGGAAAGAACGATTAGGTGTTTTAGACCTATGAATTCAAAGAAAAGGTCTAAACCAGTTCAGAGAAAGCGCTCCTATGAAGCGTTTGTCTGCTCTAAAGATGTTAAGAGCAAAGAAAAAATGAGGGTGATTCTTCTGTCTAAACATATTGCCATTAATAAAAGAACACTCACCGTCCCCCAAAATACCTTTGCTAAGGAGCCTGAATGGGCACGCATAGCGGCTTCATTGATAGAGCCAAAGTTGGTGTATTTACGCCGGATATCTAAAGAAACAAGCAGTCTCAGTAAGAAGGTTTGTGCATTGTCAAAAATCGTTTCAAATAGGGGGTTTTAGTCAGTATGTTCTTTCGATTTTTGGGCAGCCTTAGACAAAAGAGAGCAAACAACATTAAGGTCACTGAAACTAATCAGTTGTTGTGTCGGAATATCCCCCAGCATTCAGATTTGTCATTGTCAAATGAAACTTATCCTCAGATATGTGGGATTCCTATTGCCCCTAGATCAGTGGATTTCTTTTGTAAGCGCTACGCAGATGAATTGCAGACATTGATACGTCAAATGCCGTTATCAGATGGTCAATTAGATGTGTTGTTAATGCCACTGATTAACCGGTTAATCTCTTACGTGAATGTGTTACCTGCTTCCGAATTCCATCATCACTCCGGACCCGGAGGTCTTTTTCATCATTCTTTGCAATGTGCATCAAATTTGGTTTCTATGGCACAAAACCAGGTATTTGAGGGGAAAACAAATCCAGAAAGTCGTTACCACAGTCAACAAGCATGGATATTAGGCGCTGCTGTTTTAGGTTTGGGTCATGACATGGGGAAAATCTTTGACATGGATGTGATGTCTAGCTCTGAAAATTTATGGAATCCCTTAAAGGAGAGTTTGAATACATGGGTGAGTAGAGAAAAAATTAAACAATTTTTTGTTATCTGGAAAAAGGATAGAGAGCACAAGAAGCATGAATTACGATCTTTGAGATTGATGTATTTAAAGCTGATTCCTCAGGCTTTTGAAAGGTATTTGGCAGAAACTAGAAAAATTGAAGTTTTTGACGCAATTGATCAGGCCATTCTATTTGGTACGGGACCATATGCAACATTGCTAAAAAAAGCAGAGGCGATATCCATCGAAGACGATTTCAAGAAAAGAAAAGCGTTAGGAGCACAGTTTACTCAGGGCTCCTCTCCTCTTCTTTTGCCATTAATCACAGCCATACAATCCTTATTGAATACAGGGCGCTGGACGGTTAATACCTCTCAGTCACCACTGTTCATGACGACTCAGGGCTTATTCTTATCTCTGAACTCTCAAACTGCTCAAGATATACATCACGCAGCTTGCCAGTTGCAAGCTTCATATGTTCCAGCCTCGATAGAGGGTTTGTGCCGAGTTTTTAATGAAGTGGGTTTGTTGGAGGCGAGTAATGGGAAAGATCTGTTTTGGACTGTCCAGTTATCGAAACCATTGGGTCAATTTTGTTCACTAATCAAAATTAAAAGTTCATTTGCTGTTTTCATATTGGATTCAATTAAAGACATTAAACCTGTAGAAGTAAGTGCCTTTGGTTTCGATAAGAAAGATCCTAACGAAGATGAAACCAAACAACAGAATCTGAAAGACCGTCTTATCGCTCCTAAATCCAATTTTGATTTATCTGAGCTTAGACCAACAAAGTCACCAAGCAAGATTTCATTAGATACCGAAGAGGGCATTGTTTTAATAAATAAACGCGAGTTTTGCGAAGTATTGGACACTCCTTTAGCAATTGATGAAGTAAAAAAGCTAATGAAAAGATGCGTGCTCACTATCCAATCACAATTAAAAGAGGGAGACGGTTTTTTCATAGAGAACTTGAGTATTTCTGAAGGAGGATGTCGAACTTGCAGTTCATTGGAGGTAGAGCGTTTTTTAAGAAATCATCAAATTGGAGAAAAAGTACAAGAAATCATGTTTCGTCTTTATCGAGACATTTCTTCCGTTGAATTTGATCAAGCCCATCATCGCTTAGTTTTAAAGGCTGAAGAATATGAAAAATCAAAATGAATTAAGTTTGAATTTAGGCGCCAATTTTCAAGGTCTCCAGGCCATTTTGTGTTTTTTAGGATTTGCAGGGTATTGGATAAGCGCGCTGGTTTTAACACAAATTGCGGCTCCTTTATTAGTGATGGGGGCGACATTGCTAACGATTGGTCTTTTTAAAACAAAAAGTGCTTTTCACAAGCTGCGATTTGAATCTAAATTGATTGGAAATTACCGACGCTGGTTCACTTTAGATGAGTTGGTTGCTTTAAAGAAGTATCAGGGATGGGGCAATTCTCGATTAATAGGCTGGGGTTTTATTTGGGATAAAGCACATTGCCAGAACGTGGCAGATTTCTTCAAGGATTCATGGAGAAAGAAGTACCGTCAAAGTCTTGCGAATGCAAAGAAAGTTTCTTTTATTCGGGATCATTTAAAAATGGTTATTACGAAACCTTCTGAAGTTTTGCAGGTATTTAGGGTAATAGATCAGCAAGTAGCCTCAGAACCGGGCTATCGTTGGATACATGCATTAGGAGACGAGAAAGTTCAATGTATTTCAGGTAAGGACTTAGAAGGCCATATGGCAGTGTTTGGAACGACAGGAGCCGGGAAGTCAAGGTTTTTAGAGTTGCAGATTGTACAAGCCATATTGGAAGGGAAAACTGTAATTGTTCTTGATCCTAAGGGGGATCAAGCATTAGTTCAATCCATGAAATATGCCTGTGATAAAGCTAGAAGAAGCAATGATTTCCTTTATTTCCATCTTGCTCATCCAGATAAGTCAATCAATATTAATTTGCTGGCTAATTATTCTCGTGAAGATGAAGTAGCTTCAAGAATTGTTGATACTTTGCCTGGTCAGGGAGGAGATGGCCAAGTCTTTATAGACATGGGTAGAGGAGCATTAAGAACTATTTGTGACGGAATAAAGATTTTGGGTAAAAAGCCAACATTTCTGCTCTTACACCATTATTTTGCAAACCGGCAGGAGTTAGCGCTGAAAGTTTTAGAAACGGTTTTGCCGCAAAGTGATAAGAAATTCCAAGAGAAATATTCTTTTACAGAAAGTAAAACAGCTCTAAAAAGGCTGACGGATTTAATCAACCTCTATCGTTCTAAAGGCATTCCCTCGCCGGAGTTGGATGGAATTATTGCTTTAGCCGAAAGGGATGAAGAATCGTTTCAGAAAACGACCCAAAGCACATGGCTTTTATTGAGTACGTTGACGCGAGGAGATTTAGGAAAAAAATTATCGCCTATTGATGATGAGTCTCAGGGAAATTTGATTTTCTATGACACAAGAAAAATCATTGATAAGCATTCTGTCTTGTACGTTGGATTAGATGCGCTAACAGATTCTGGTATGGCTAAAACAATAGGTTCAATGGTGTTATCGGATCTGGCAGCTACAGCTGGTGCACGTTATGACTTTGAAACTTCATCTTCTCCAGTAGCGCTTTTTGTTGATGAAGCTGCAGAGCTTAGTTGTGAACCTTTTACTCAAATGCTTAACAAATCAAGAGGAGCAAAATTTTCGATTTGTTTGGCATCACAAACAATTTCAGATTTTGTGGCCAAAGCTAAGGATAAAGCAGAGGCATCCAGAATTCTCGCCAATTTAAACAACTTTGTTGCCTTGAGATGTAACGATGTGGAAACGCAGAAGTTCCTAACGGAACGAATCCCCAAAACGAGGATTCAGATAACTACTAAGTCACATGGGGTTTCTACATCTTCCAAATTAGTGGCTCACGGTGCTTCTATCAGTGAACGAATAACAGAGGAAGAAACCGATTTGGTAGCAAGTTCTTTACTGGGGACATTACCGAATTGCGAATTTTTTGGGATTTTTGCCGGAGGGCATGTCATTAAAGGACGAGTGCCTATTTTGGTTAAAAACAAAGCGGAGTTTAGGGAGAATGCATAATGAAAAGAAATCAAAATTCGCCAACAGAAATTTCTGCGACCATCACTTTGATAACATCCCTTGGTGTGTCAATTTCAATACTTTGGGGACTCATCTTCGTGTCACCAGAATCTGCTTACCAAATAATGAAGAATGAATTGGATAGCATGCTTCTATACCCTAAGTGGCCAGCTGAATTAGCAGGACAGATTTATACTTATTTAAATGTTGATAAGTGTGCTCAACTTTGGCTCGATAGCGGTAGCGTAAGTGGGGTAAGAAATCCAATAGAAACAATGATGATAAATTGGATGGTGCAAAGGTTTGAGGTTTGGCGTTTTGTACTTTATGCCTTTTTGTCAAGGCTTAGTTATGCTTTTTATTGGCTAATTGTCTTTTCTCCTGCAGCCCTGATTTCGTTGTGTTGCGGCTATTTTCAACGTGAGATGCAGAAAGGACAATTCTTTTTTACTTCTCCCTTCCGGATGGGATTATGTACGTTATCTTTTAAGTTTTGTCTTTGCACATTATTGATGGCGCTTTGTCTGCCACTTCCTGTGGATATGTGGATATTTGCGCTTTTAACCGGTCTAATGTCGCTTTCTAGTGGTTTGTTTGTTAAGCATTTACAAAAAGAACTCTAAAATCTTGGCCGGGACTGGAACTTTCTTTTGTCCTCACATAGGAGGTTAGAAAGTTCCAGATTGTTTGTGTGGAAATGATTTGACGATCAATTTTTAGGCTTAGGTGCCCAGGGATCCATCCCCATTACATCTTCATAATATTCGACGGCTTTATCAAGATCGAATTCTTTTTCTTCTTTATCAGCCTCGCAAAATGGACTCAAGTTTGGGGTCATCATCAGTTTGTCGTTTGGAGCCATATGCTCTTTAATTCGATTTTCAATTTCACCAACACGACGCACTCGTTCACGAATTTCTTCCCGTGTCGCAATTCTCAAGGGACGGTGCTTCTCAGGGTGAAGTTTTCGATTCACTTCGAATTCTCTTTCAAAGAGCAAATGGATATCTTGTTCTGATAACAATAGCCCTTCGATGAGAACATATATGACTTTGATAATTTCGGCTTGTTCTTCAAGAGTTTTTTCATGCCAGTTCTTCCAAAAAGGCCTTAAAAGACTCTTCTTTTGACGGTTGAATCCATGGAAAGTTATCCAGATGAAATCAGGAGGGCAAGTGGGGATCCTCCACCTTGAATCTGGATCTTCAAAAATATCTTTAGATGAAAGCAGTAATTTACGCCATATGTATTCACGATAGACCGCAGCCGGCCAATCTGAGCGTGTGTAGCTGAACGGTAAATTGAAATTAAGATTACTCAATGAAGGTTTGGCAGCGTAAAAGTATTGATCTAATTGTTTAAGGATATGTTTAAAAGAATAATCCTCTTGGCAGAACAGCCCTAATGCGCGGGCAACTTCACGTGCTTTTTCAAGAAGAAATTCATCACTATCGTGAATACATACACAATAGGGTAATCTGGTTTCAGCACGCTTTAGTTCATAGTACCGTTGTTCAACGTTTTCATTCTCCCAATCATCCCAAAGATCATCAAGGTTATTTTCTCTGTTTTTTTCGATCTGAGAATTTCGTTCGTCTTCAGTGAGAATCGAAAAGTCCGGTTTGGATTGGGAAAGGTCAATTCTTTCAACTGGTCTGTCATAATCATCAATAAAGCCCAAGGATTTAAGGAGATGTTTCTTCCAGCGATATTCCAGAGGAGAGCACGAACCATCGGGACATTCCTCAAATTCTCCTTCTTTTCTCCCAATTTCAAAAAAATTATGATGTCCACGAAAGGTTTTATTAAGTAGATCTAGATTCTCTTTAACATTCTCCGGATGGTAAATTTTCATGTTATAGCCCGTAAGAGTGTCAAGGATTTTCTCATGGAAATTTTTTCTGTCTTCTTCCGTGAGCTCTTTTTCTGAGGCACGGACTTCGGCTCTTTTAATTTCAAAATAATGTTGCTCTAGACTTTCGTAATCCCATTCATTCCACAGGTCGTCTAATACGTTTTTCGGTTTTTCCATGGCGAAATTCCTTGATTTTTAGTCAATACAAAATGACTAGTCTTTGAGAATCAGATCTATGAATTAGCAATGCTTTATTCAGAGAATTTTAATGGCATTGTCAAAAAGCATGTGCGTGGGGGAGGGCTATTTAGGGGTGCATTGTTAAGAACGATAGTTAAAAATTATCTACCCTGAAAATACAAGTAATTTAAAATACGTAAAGCTATGTAACTAACTCTTCTCTTAATGCCATGAAAAAATTCCTTCTCTCAGCAGCTCTAGCAACTTCTATTCTTTTGACTGGTTGTGCTTCTGTTGACTATATGCAGTACAGCAACTCTGACCAAGTAATGATTGGCCAGGGAGGGGCTTTTAGCACAAGTGACGGAATAGAAATTTGGAAAAATGGAGCTCCCCAAAAGCCATTCAGAATTCTAGGAATTATTAACTCTTCCATCACTGAGGGAGTGGGAGCCCAGACTATGCTTGAAAGCGCAGTTGTCAGTAAGGCCAAGAAGGTGGGAGCTGACGCGGTTATTGTTATAGACGCGCAATATCAACCAGGAAGTGGAGCCTACTCTGGTCCGTCCTATTGGCAACCGTCAACTTCTAGTAATGCTGGTACAGCTTTTTGGGACGGAGCTAATTCTGGATCGGCAATGGCTTCAAGTTGGTTGTCCATGGCAAGTGCTTATGGCGAAATCAGTATTAAGTTCTACGCGATTAAGTACGTTACGGAGTAGTCATGATTAAGCGGATCAGTTTGTTGGTAGCAGTCCTTCTAGCAGGAATGACGATGACAGCTTCTGCGGGACATCTTCGCTCGGATGGTTTCGGAGGATATTACGATAGCGATGGAGGTCACTACCGTTCAGACGGTTTTGGTGGCTTCTATGATCCTGATGGTAATCATGTGCGCTCAGATGGTTTTGGAGGTTACTACGATCAACGTGGTAACCATACGAGAAGTGATGGCTTTGGTGGCTACTACCATCACGACGGCGGACACACGAGATCCGATGGGTTCGGTGGTTACTATACGCCTGAGAATCGTCATGTACGCCCAGATGGCTTTGGAGGTTATTTTTACTGATAACTCAGGGCGATTTAGCTACTTTCGAAAATGAATTAACTCGAATTTGGTTTATTGCTTTGCAGAATTGACGATAGCGATAGACCCATGATTTGATTGTTTCATCGCTATCATCTGGGGATAAGACGTTGTTGATCTCCAGCTTTTCAGTCGCGGCAATTAATGTATCCAACATTTGGGTCAAATTGACCAATCTCATTGAAAATCCGGTTCTGACAGGTACCTCAAATTCACGTTTGTGGTCGTAAATAATGTTTTGATTTTCTATAGGAACATCTTTTTCTAACAGTTGATTCATTTCGTTAGCCGTTTGAGATAGTTCACTAGAAAACTTCTCGAAAAGTTCCCCTAGGACTTTCTCTGATTTTTTTGCGTCTGCAATACGAAATTGATTTCGTGCGACTTTTGTTGCAACGTAAAGAGAATAGTCAACACGGATATAGTAGTGTTCAAAGACTTGTTGAACTTGGTTTGTATTGAGGATAATTTTTTTTATTAATGCTGGCTTTGAGTAATCAGAACTATTTTTTCTAACATAGCTTTCAATATCAGGGATGGAGTCATGTGCCAAATCTTCGGAGTGTAGTCTTCCGTCTCGACGAATTGTCAAGCCTTTTGTATTCAAAGTTTCTTTTCCCGTCATTGTCCTGTCTCTCTTGTGTAGACATGACAAGCGTAGTAGTTTAACGAGAAACACACAATCCCGAAATTAGCCAGATTTGGTTGATTTTGAGGATGACAAGCTCAGAGAGAACTGATATCTATAAAGAGAGAAATGCAGATTACTGCCGTGATTCTTTTAATCAACACGTAAAAATGATTGAACAGCCCTCTGTGATGACTGTGACACAGGCCGTACGCTGAGCGACATATAAAAACAGCTTCTTTTTGGTGGTTGATTTTTAACTACCTAATCTTTTACCCGTCTTGGGGAGTTTCTTCCCGAGAGGGGCGAACTCCCTTTTTATGGAGTTCGCAATGAATGAAAATGTTCTTCTTTCACCGGAATTTCAATATTTCGGTGCGAATGTGTTCACCAATGTTTATGACGGAGGTCGACACATAAAAATGCCTCAATCCATACGGATTTTAGGCTTTTCTAATGCTGAAGATCCCGCTATTCCTCAACGACATGAAAACTATATTTTTCGGCGTGAGGTTTTAAGGGATCTTTTAGGATTTCTTAGAAAGCCGAATAGCGATGCTTTGTTTATTACTGGCCCAACTGGCAGTGGTAAAACGAGTTGCGTATGTGAGGTTTGTGCTCGTTTGAATTGGCCCGTTCAACAATTGACGCTGAACAGCCGATTTGAATTTAGTCAATTAACCGGTCATTTCACTTTTTCTTCACAAAAACCAGGAGAAGCGCCACAAATGAGGTTCCAATACGGACCTTTAGCAATGGCGATGAAATTCGGTCATGTGCTCATACTCAATGAAATCGATTTGGCTGATGCAGGGGAACTTGCTGGACTAAACGATATTCTGGAGGGGCGGCCGTTGGTTTTAACTGAAAATGCAGCAGAAGTGATTACTCCACATCCGATGTTCAGAGTGATCGCAACAGCCAATTCTTCAGGAAATGGTGATGCAACCGGTCGATATGTCGGTGTTCAGCTTCAAAATTTGGCTTTCTTGGACCGCTTTCGCTATTTGAGAGTGAATTATCAAGATCCAAAAATTGAAGAGGAGTTGTTGGGCTTGGTTGTGCCAACTATGAAGCCTGTTTTAGGTGCGATGGTTAGGCTTGCCAATGAAGTCAGACAGCTTTTTGCAGAAGGCCGTTTATCTCTTACTCTTTCGACACGCACACTCGTGCGTTGGGCCCAAATAGCTAACGATTTTCGAAACTCTCCTAACTCTTTGGAGTATGGATTGGAACGAGCGTTATTGATTCGGGCTGAACCGGAAGAGTCTGAAGCTATTGTGAGTCTATGTAGAACAGTATTTGGTGATACATGGTCACAAGAAACCAGTTCGCGCTGAAATAGCGGACTACCAATTACCCGTCATAGGGACATTGATTTTCCCTATGAGGGGGAAGTGTCTTTATGGCGGGTTTCTTTTTACCCTTTATGGAGACATTTATCATGGATAGTCGTAATTTTTCCAGCGCGAAAGCGCAGACAAATAGCCTTATTGCTAGGTTAGCTGATCGTTTCGGAGTTGATTCCAATAAATTGCTGAAATGCCTCACGACTCAGGTCTTTAAACAATCTGATGGTGCGGCTCCCAGCAACGAGGAACTCATGGTTTTGCTGTTGGTCTGTGAGAACTTAGGACTAAACCCTTTTAATCGTGAAATCTTTGCCTTTAGGAGCAAAAGCGGAGACATTGTTCCGGTCGTTAGTTTGGATGGCTGGTGCAAGATCGTTCGATCCCAAAAGGATTTCAATGGGATGCGTTTTACATTTTCCTCATCTTCGGTAAAAGTGCCGGGTTATCCTAGAGAACTACCTGAATATGTTGAATGTTCAATGCAACTTAAAGGGGTGGATACGCCGGTTGTGATCCAAGAATTCATGCAGGAATGCTTCAATGAAAAGAGCCCTGTATGGAGAAAATGGCCTCGCAGAATGCTCCGTAGCCGAGCCTTTATTCAATGCGCCCGTTTGGCTTTTAGCCTAACAGGGTTGTATGACGAAGGTGAGGAAGCGGCAGAAGACTTCATTGATGTGGAAGCAATCGGCCAAACGAGTGCACGCATTGAATCTTCTGAGCCGGAAAAAATTTCTGTTAACCAGGAAAAGTTGGAAACCTTAGTTGTCAAACTCGTTACTTTTGCTCAAAACCAACCCAATGGTTGGGAAAAAGCAAGACAATGGATCAATGACAAATTGGATGGTGACAATAAAACCTGGGCAGAAAACGAGCTTGTCAGGCGTTATCAGGCTTTAAAGGCTTCGCTGCCTCAAAAAGCGGGAGATTTAACTGAAGCTTACGGGACTCAAGAAGTGCCTCAAGCTAATACGAATGAGGAACCTCATTATGCGGACGCTTGAACTTGAGCAACGCTCTGAGGCTTGGAGGCAATGGCGTTTGCAAGGGATAACGGCTACGGAAAGTGGTGTGATTCTTGGACAGAATCCGTACACAACTCCTTGGCGACTTTGGTGCGAGAAAACCGGACGCGCGGAACCTGAAGATTTATCAGGCAATCCTTTAGTTCGGTTCGGGATTCGACATGAAGAACATGTTCGGCAACTTTTTGAGTTGAAACATTCTGAAGTGTTGTTTCCAACTTGTGCTGAATTTGATGAGGATCCGATTTTCCGAGCCTCTTTTGACGGTTTGACATCTGCATTGGAGCCGGTCGAAATCAAATGTCCGAGTGATGCGACGTTACGGTCTGTGCGAAGCGAAGGTCTCTGCAGTGAGGCATGCGCCTTGTACAGCATTCAACTGCAGCATCAACTGATGGTTTCAGGGGCCAAACGCGGATGGCTCATCTTTTTTGATCCCGTAGCGGATGATATTTTGGAATTTCAATTGGTTAGGGACGAGTTATTGATTCAAGAACTCCGACAAAAAGGTCGAGAGTTCTGGGAAAAGTACCTTGTTGCTGACAAAGAGCCTCCAAAAGATCCTCAAAGGGATATCTTCGTACCCAAAACTGAAGATGAAATATCTCGATGGTGCCATAACGCTGCTGATTATCGTTTGATTGATCAACAGATTGTTGAGCTGCAAAGGCAAATAGATGAGCTTAATGCAACTAAAAAATATTATCGGGACAATCTTATTTCAATGATGGGATCGTTCAAATACGCTGATTTTGCGGGAATCGCTCTTACACAGCGTTGTTCTCGGGGCAGTGTGGACTATAAAAAGCTTCTTGCAACAAAAGGGATAGGAGAGAACGAGATAAATGCCTACCGGAATCAACCTTCAAAAAGTTGGCTGGTGCGGCTAACGGATTCTCCAATGCCTTTAGGGTTCAATGATGCTGATATGAAAGCCTCTATTGATGCCGTTGATGTCGCAGAAGCCATGTGGTTTTAATTTTTGTCCCCAGAAGGGAGTTTGAATAGCTCCCTAGAGGGGTGATTTCAAACTCCTATTCTTATGGAGTTTGAAATGACAAACAAAAATGTGACTGACTTGTCTTTACTGGGAAAGATTGTGGTTGTTGTTCCTCGTTTTTCTCAATGGACAGGTACTCGAGCAATGCACGAGGGCGATTTCAGTGTTGGTTTGAATGGGAAGTTGCCTCCAAAAGAGGTGACCCGTTCATTGGGTTTGAAAGCCATCATTGATACTCGGCATCTGCGGGTGTTCGATCGGATTAAATATCGGGCGGAAGCTCTCTTGGAAGGCTGCGGAGTTCGATATCTTTCCGGTTGGGCTATTCCTCAGGAAAAAAGTCAAGAGGTCTTCCAACGCTTGGATGAATTGATCGCTCAATATGAGGAAGAAAAACGCCAGTTTCTGACTCAATACGACTCGTTAGTTCAACAATGGGCTAATCAGCATCAGGAATTTTCCCATGAGATTCTTGAAGGTAAGCTCGATGAAAACGCTGTTGCCGAGCGCATTAATGCAGGTTACGAAAGTTTTCGCATGCAACCGATTAGCTCTGAGAGAGCGCCGGCTTTGGTGCGAAATCTTTCCGGCGGTCTGTCTTCTGAACTGATTGCAAGCGTTTCAAAGATGGCGAGGATCTTTTTCAAGGAATCATTTCTTGGGAAGACGCGAGCCAACCGAAAAACGGTTAATGCTGTTTGGAAGATTCGAGAACGTTTGCAGGGGCTTTCTTTTCTCAACGCCAGACTTCAACCTTTGATAGCAAAGATTGATGAAGTGTTGGTTCAAATGCCAGATGAAGGATACTTTTCCGGTGAACCTTTCTGGAAATTGGCCACACTTGTGAAAACGTTGAGCGATGAGGCTTTATTAGAGGAAATCGTCTGTGGAGAACAGGTTGTTTTTTCTGATCCGGAGAATCAATCCTCATCCGATTTAGAACAAAAGACTCTTGATTTAGCGTCAGGAGAAAATCTTTTGACAAAACAGGATGATCATTTTGATTTGTCGGTTACGGAGTTGCAATCTAGTCCTTCAGACGATGCCCAGGAAGCCCTGAAATTCGGGGGTTCGGAGCAACCCTCTCATACAGATTCTGTTTTGACTGATTTGGACGAGTTTTTACAACAAAATCAGGATGAACGGAACTCTGTCTTCCCTTTAAGTCAAGAGCCAACCGTTAATCCAGTGCTCCAAGACTTAAAACAAGACGATAAATCACTAATGCTTCAATCGGAAGGGATTTCCTCTTCACAAAAGAGAATTGAAATTCCTGAAATTGACATTGGCGACGGTCTTTATTTTTAATCTGCCACCTTTGTGGTTTGTTTTTCTACCTCCCGTCAAGGGCACCATTGAGCCCTTGCGGGGAGGTGGTGTTTTTGCGGGATCTCCAAAGGAGTGATTTATGCGAAAACATCGAAAAAAGCTTCACGTTTTTGAGAAAAGCCTACCCATTGTGGCAGCTGCTTTAGGCCGACTATGTGGCGTGCACATTGAGTTTGGCTCAAAAGTCCCGGCGACGGACGGTAAAACAATCTTTATGCCTCTACCTTCTGATATTGATGAAGAGGCGAAAGAGCGGATGTTGGGTGTCCTATGCCATGAATGTGGCCATATTCGATTCACGGACATGCAAGTAGGAGCTCAAGCTTCTGTTTTGGAACACGCCATCGACAATGCCCTGGAAGATGTTCGAATAGAAGCTGAAATGCGCCGGTTATACCCGGGAGCAGAACGCTTTTTCCAAAAGGCTCACGAACCTTTGATACGGAAACTTTGTTCTCAAAAGCAATTTGAAATAAGGAGTTTATTAACTTTATTTATTTTGACTTGCGCGGAAGAACGAATTCTTCGCAGAGAGTGGTTGAAAGCTTTGAGTGAAAAACTGAACGGGCTAATGAAAAAACACTTTGGCCAGAAACTGACCAAGTTGATTATGCAATTGGCTTTGTCTGTTAGGGAGGCTCAAAGTACTGCAGATGTGATTGTTATCCGTCAGAAGTTGATGTCTTTACTTGAGCAAGAAAAGGCTCAGGCAGAAACAAAATTTCAAGAAAAGCAATGTCTTCAAGCAAAGGGGCAAGAACAAGATGAAACATCTGGTTCTGCACCTCGAGAGCAAGAAACATCTCAGAATCTCAGTGAGCTATTTGCCGAAAATAATTCAGCGGTTTCAAACCCGTTAGATATTTCTCAGTCAATACGTAAGGTCCCTGAAAAACAACCGCGCCTTCAATTGCTTGTTGATGTTTCTGGACGGATTCGACCGATTGGTGGTCGGGAATGCCTCGGAGCAGAGAGGTTGAAGCGAGCGAAGGTTGATTCAGTTGGCTTACGTTTGGCCTTGCAAGGTCTGGTACTGGCTAAAAGAAGAAGTGGAATCGCCTACCAAGATTGTGGGCGACGACTTTCTTTCAATCGTTTAGCTAGGTTGGCCATAGGAAGTCAATCGGTATTTGAAAAACACACCGAAAATCCGGCCCCTAGTGCTGCTATTCACGTGCTTTTGGACATGAGCGGCAGCATGGGAAAAGATGGCGGAGATTTGGCCATTCGGTCTGCTTTAGGTCTCTTAGTTGGGCTTGAGGCTATTCGAGGGGTCAATCCGGCTGTGACGGTTTTTCCTGGAGCGGCCTGTGGTCAAAGTGATTATGCGGTCTGTTCGGTTTTGCAACACGGTAAAACAGTTCGACAAATCAAACCTGCTGAAGTAGGAGCCATTAACAGTAAAGGAGGTACACCTATTGAAAAGGCTCTTGGCGCAGCAGGAATGGCTTTGGCCACATGCAAGGAAAACAAGAAAATCGTCTTGCTGATTACGGACGGCGCTATTTATGGCGGCACTTGCTTGAAATTGGTTAACGATCTCCAAGAGAGCGGCGTTTCGGTGGCGGGAATACAAATCGGAGAAGCTAATGATCTAAAGAAGATTGTGGCGAATTCCGAACATATTTCTGATGTTCAAGAGCTCAAGGCTGCCTTGTTTGCGTTGGCGGCGAGATTTCTTTCTTAATTTTTGTTAGCCATCCCGAAGGGATTGTGTCCCTTCGGGGGCGCAATCCTCGGAAATGGCAAGGAGATTTGAATGGCTTATCGAATCGACATTTCCGTTGTACGACAAGTTGCCAAGGGTCAATGGGATAGGATTTTTTCCCGTTTGGCGCCAGCCTTGAAGGAGGCTCAGGAACATGCCGGTAAACATATTCCTTGCCCTGTTCATGGCGGAAAGGATGCGTTTCGTTTATTTCCTGACTATTCAGTAAATGGCGCGTGCATCTGCAACACCTGCGGATCTTTTCGTGATGGTTTTGCTACTTTGTCGTGGGTTAATGGTTGGACATTTTGGGAATCACTGGAAGCTGTCGCTAGCGAATTAGGCTTGATGGCAAACGGGGTTTCTCAACAAGTTCCCAAGCAATTAACAAGCGACATTTGGCGGGGAGTTATCCTCTATGTCGGCCATCATGATATTGCGTCTGGCAATTCTTCTGATTTTGTTTTGCGACTTTATGACGAGATTTCCTCCTCTCAAGTGACTTTGAAAGGGGCGGATCTTGAAAGGGTCTGCAAGCAAAAGAGCGTGAAGATTTCTCAGCGCATTGAAATTCGCCGAATGGCGAATGAAAACGTTAGAAGATCCAATGAATACCCGTCTGGACGTTGTGCTTGGCAAATATCAACCGCTAAAGATAAAAGGAATTGGCAAAAGGATAAGGCTGACGAACGATATCACCAATATATCGAACGCTTATGGCAGTCAGCTTGCCCAGTTAGACTTCATTCTGCAACACAGGAACCACTGATGCGTTATTTAAAACACCGTGGACTTGCGTTGATTGATGAAGAAAGATTGGTCAATATTCGATTTAATCGTTTTTGCCGAATCCCGGACTCTGAGCAAACATTGCCCGGAATGATTGCCGCGGTTAGGGATATTGCGGGGCGCTTAATCAATGTTCACAGCACATTGCTGACTGAGGATGGATTTAAGGCGGCTTTAGAAGTCCCTAAACGACTTTGTAAGCAGCCGAGTGATTCGACAATAAGCGGTTGTGCTATCCATTTTGGGGAGCCTAAAAAAGTTTTGGCCTTAGCAGAAGGAATTGAAACGGCCTTATCTGTTGTGGTTGGAACGGGGTTGCCCTGTTGGTCGTGCATAAGTGCAAATGGGTTGATTTCTGTGCAAATCCCGCCGGAAGTCGAACATGTTTACATCTATGCGGACAAGGATCGAAGCGGTGTCGGGCAAGAAGCTGCTGAAAAATTGCGAGAACGATTGCTTTCTGATGGCATTCATGCTGATATCGTTTCAGTTCCTTACGCCATTCCAACGAATACTAAAGGAATAGATTGGAATGACGTTTTGGTTAATTATGGTCAGTCTGTTTTCTTGAGATGATATGACTGATTTTTAGGGCTCCGAGAGTTTTTTCTTGGAGCTTTTTTCTTGGTGAAGAGGAAGGTACTCTCCAACGAAATTAAAAATTCTGTGTATAGACTTTCCTGCAATATAAACAACTTAAGGTTTGAACGGTTATGAAAGATCTTCTGATTAATTCGATTCTGCAGGATATGTTGGGCTTACTTTCCAATGAGCAACTGCTTCACTTAAAAAAAGTTTTAAGTTGTAGATTGAATGATGACATGTTTCAGTCGAGTTTCAATAAATTACCCTCAATTGATAACGACGAGGATTTCATTCAGAGATTTCTATCTGCCAAGAAAGTAGAAGGTTGTTCACATAAAACTATTCATTATTATGAGTCAACACTCAATCGCCTTAATGAGTATGTTAGGAAACCAGTCCGCCAAATTTCGACTGATGATTTGAGGGAGTACCTGGAAAATTACCAACTAGAACGTGGGATTAGTAGAACAACACTGGATAATGTGCGCCGGATTTTATCAAGCTTCTTTGGTTGGATGGAAGATGAAGACCTCATCATCAAAAGCCCAGTTAGAAGGATTCATAAAGTCAAGGCAGAAAAACAAATCAAAGAAATCTATTCAGACGAACAGCTCGAGATTTTGAGGGATAGCTGTACTTCTCTTCGTGATTTAGCAATGATCGATATTTTGGCATCAACGGGTATGCGTGTTGGTGAACTTGTTCATTTGAAAAAGGAAGATATAAATTTTGTAGAGCGTGAATGCATTGTGTTCGGTAAAGGCAATAAAGCTCGAGTGGTCTATTTTGATGCGCGTACAAAACTTCATTTGCAGGATTATCTACAGTCAAGGAATGACGATAACTCTTCTGTTTTTGTTTCATTAAAAATACCTTCACGATCTATGACAATTGGAGCAATTGAATCGAGACTTCGAAAGTATGGCGAAAAATTAAATATTGGCCGAGTGCATCCTCATAAGTTTCGCCGAACTTTGGCAACGGTTGCGATAGACAAAGGAATGCCTATAGAACAAGTTCAGCAATTGTTAGGGCATCAAAAAATCGATACTACTTTACATTACGCGTTGGTTAAGCAACATAACGTAAAAATGTCACACAGGAAATTTATCGGATAGGTGCTAAAAATAAATGATAATTTATCAGCCAAAATATCATATTAAGGGATAT
>ULQN01045605.1_pt1 | contig 32786 bp, 30 predicted proteins | sample 1954491 | NCBI WGS metagenome assembly ULQN01 (sample SAMEA4835656, study PRJEB28245) | human gut metagenome | biome: gut microbiome; material: fecal sample | place: Denmark | collected 2008
CGAGTTCTATATCAACGATGCCGGCAACCAGATCCAGAAGTTCGGCAAGAGCCTTGCTGTGCGCTATCTGCAGAAGTATTGCGGCGAGGAGACCTTCCCTCTGCCCGCCGAGTGCTATCAGGGCGGCGACATCAAGGTGCTGGCCGGTGAGTTTGCTGACCTGAACGGCGACAAGTACGTTGCCGCCTGCTCCGGGCTGAGCGAGGAGGCTCTGTTCGAGAGCGAAGCCTTTGCCCAGCTGAAGGACGCACTGGTGGCCTATGCTCTGCCCAAGAACATTGCCGCCCTGAAGCGTGATCTGGGCAAGTACCGCATCGACTACGATGTGTGGTTCCACGAGAGCACCCTGCATGAGTCCGGCGCGGTCATGGCCGTGGTGGATAAGCTGCTGGAGCTGGGTGCATGCTATAAGGCAGAGGACGGTGCCATCATGTACCGCAGCGCCCAGTACGCCGCCAAGTACGGCACCGTGAACAAGAAAAAGACCGAGGACGGCACTGAGGAGGAAGCCAAGGACGAAGTGCTGGTCCGTGCCAACGGCATCCCCACCTACTTTGCCGCCGATATCGCCTACCACTACAACAAGCTGGCCACCCGCGGCTTTGCCAAGGCCATCGACGTCTGGGGTGCAGACCATCATGGCCATGTGGCCCGCATGAAGGGTGCCATGGATGCCATCGGCCTGCATGGCGAGGATCTGGACGTGGTGCTGATGCAGATGGTCAACTTGATGCGGGACGGCCAGCCTGTCCGCATGTCCAAGCGCACCGGCAACGCCATCACCCTGACCGACCTGCTGGAAGAGGTGCCCATCGACAGCGCACGCTTCCTGTTCAATATGCACGATGCAGGCAGCGGCATCGACTTTGACCTGGATCAGGCCGTCAAGACCGACAACGACAACCCGGTGTACTATGTGCAGTATGCCCATGCCCGCATCTGCTCCATCCTGAAAAAGATGGAGAGCGAGGGCGTGCAGTTTGCCGGTGCCGAGAAGGTGGACGCCACCCTGCTCACCGAGCCTTCCGAGATGGATCTGATCCGGATGCTGGCAGCCTTCCCGCAGGAGATCGTCATGGCGGCAGAAAAGTACGACCCCAGCCGCATCAACCGCTTTGTCATTGATCTGGCCAGTGCCTTCCACCGCTTCTACGGCAACTGCCGCATTCAGGGCGCAGACCCCGCTGTGCAGCAGGCACGTCTGGCCCTGTGCATCGGCGTCAAGAATGTCATCTTCAACGTGCTGACCATGTTCAAGATCAACGTGCCCGAGAAGATGTAACATAAAACCATGGGGGCTGTTGCACAGCATTTGGCGCAACAGCCCCTTTTTACGGTGTATGGATGGAAAGCAACTGCCTCTTTCCGTCACGCCCCTCCCGTGAAAATGCGTTTGGAGCGCTCCGCAGAGCGCGACAAACGCGAAATAAAAATAATCTTTCCTCTGAACATGCGCAGAGCAACGCGGAGCGCATTCAAAATCGTTTACCCCAAAACAGATACAAGGAGAACCCATGGAACCTTTGAAGATCGGCAATATCATCCTGCCCCACCGGGCGGTGTTCGGCCCGATGGCAGGCTTTACGGATGCACCCTGCCGCCGCCTGATGGCCCAGCACGGTGCGGGCTTTACGGTGAGCGAAATGGTGTCCAGCCGGGCGCTTGTTTACGGCGACCACAAGACGGTCAGCATGCTGAAGGCCGAGCCCAACGGCGCGCCCTACGGTGTGCAGATCTTTGGCGAAGTGCCCGAGATCATGGGCGAAGCCACCGCTGCCATGGAGCAGTACGAATTCGATTTTGTGGACATCAACATGGGCTGCCCGGCCCCCAAGATCGTTTCCGGCGGCGCAGGCAGCAAGCTGATGCTGGACCCGGACCGCTGCGGGCGCATCGTGGAGCAGGTTGTGGCAAATACAAAACGGCCTGTCACCGTCAAAATGCGCAAGGGCTGGGACGCCGACCACATCACCGCCGTGGAGTGTGCCAAGGCCTGTGAGCAGGCCGGTGCGGCCCTCATTGCGGTGCACGCCCGTACCCGGGAGCAGATGTATACCCCCGGCATCGACCCGGAGATCATCGCCCGGGTGAAGGATGCCGTCAGGGTGCCGGTGCTGGGCAACGGCGACATCCATTCGGCAGAGGATGCGGTGAGGATGATGCAGGCCACCGGCTGCGACGGCGTGATGATCGCCCGGGGCGCACTGGGCGACCCGTGGCTCTTCGAGCGGGTGAATGCGGCCATCGAGGGCCTGCCTGCCCCCAAGGCACCGAACCTGCAGGCCCGCATGAATGCGCTGCGCCGTCAGGTGGAAGAGATGGTGGAGCAGAAGGGCGAGTTTGTGGCCATGCCGCAGGCCCGCTCCCAGACCATGCACTATATGAAGGGGCTGAAGGGGGCGGCCAATCTGCGCCGCTATTGCTGCACCCTGACCCGTCTGGAAGATCTGGATGAGCTGATCGACGCCGTGTTTGAAGAGCAGCGCAAGGCCGGGCTGGACCCGGACGACGTGCGCGAGGTGCCGTTCCCGTAAAAATTTGAGCTTTTTGCCCCGCAGGGGGCAGAGAAAAGAGGAAACCATGGAATGGTCTGATACTGCCCGGCAGCCGCGTCTGCTGGAACAAAAAAAGGATAAATTCTGGCTGACAGTGGGCCTGTGCGCCCTGACGGCGGCGCTGTTCTTTCTGCCGTTCTATCTCATCGACGGCGGTTTTTTCCACTACGCCGGCGATTTCAACAGCCAGCAGATCAGCTTTTACCGCTATATGAACGGCTTCGTCAAGGGTGCCGGCTACCCGGACAGTGCATTCACCACGGTGCGCAACACCTTTTCGTGGGCCACCGACCTTGGCAGCGGCGTCATGAACGCCTACTCGTTCTACCTGTACGGTTCGCCGTTCTTCTGGTTCTCACTGCTCTTCCCGCAGAAGTGGCTGCCCTACCTGATGGTGCCGCTTCTGGTGCTCAAGTTTGCCGTGGCGGGCGGCGGTGCATATCTGTATCTTTGCCGCTACGTCAAAAATATCGACTACGCTGTGCTGGGTGCGGTGCTGTATGCCTTCTCCGGCTTTACGGTGTACAACGTGTTCTTCAACCACTTTGTGGATGTGGTGGCGCTGTTCCCGTACCTGCTGTGGTCGCTGGACGAGGCCCTTTACAATGACCGCCGCAGCTGGTTTGCATTCTGGGTGGCGGTGAACCTTGTCAACAACTACTTTTTCTTCATCGGTCAGGTGGTGTTTTTAGCCATCTACTTTATCTGCAAGCTCAGCGCAGGAGACTTCCGGCTGACGGCAAAAAAGTTCGGGCTGCTGGCCTTTGAAAGCGTTCTGGGCGTTGCCATGGGCAGCATCCTGCTGGTGCCTGCGGTGCTCTCCATTTTGCAGAACCCGCGCACCATCGACCTTTCCTCCGGATGGGGCTTTTTGACCTACAGCAAGGTGCAGCAGTACCTTGCCATCCTGGTCAGCTGGATCATGCCGCCGGATTCGCCCTACCTCACTTCCATCTGGTCGGAGGGCGTCATCAAGTGGACCAGTATGTCGGCCTATCTGCCGCTGTGCAGCCTGGCCGGTGCTGCGGCCTACTGGCAGGCAAAGCACGGCGACAGCAAAAAGCGCATCGTGGGCACCTGTGCGGTGTTCGCGCTGGTTCCCATTCTGAACAGTGCGTTCTATGCCCTCAACTCCAGCTACTATGCCCGCTGGTACTATATGCCGGTGCTGGTGCTGGCCGCGATGACCGTCAATGCGCTGGAGGATCACAACACCGATCTGGACAGCCCCGCCCGGGGCATCAGCTGGCTGATGATCGCCACGGTGGCCTTTGCGGTGGTACCGGTAAAGGATGGCGACACGGGCAGCTGGTCCTTCGGCGTGCTCAAAAATCCGGGTCAGTACTGCGCGGTGCTGGGCTTTGGACTGCTGGGCCTGCTGGTGTACCGCGCCCTCTGCCAGAAATGGCGGGCTGACCGCCGCTTTGCCCAGCGCATGACAGCGGCGGTGCTGGTATTTGCCTTCCTGTTCAGCGTGGTGCACATCGGCATTGGCAAGTTCGGCCAGTGGTATACCGACAGCGACCTTGTGGAGCAGGACACGAATGCTCTGCTGCTGAAAAACGACCTGCCCGAGGGCGACTACCGCATCGACACCTACAAGATCCACGATAACATCGGCATGTGGCTGGATAAGAGCTGTCTGCAGTATTTCGGCAGCACCGCCGCGCCCAGCATCCTCAGCTTCTACCCGGCGCTGGGGGTCAAGCGGGATGTGCGCAGCGAACCGGAGCTTTCCAACTATGCACTGCGGGGTCTGCTGAGCGTGGAATACCTCATCACCACGCCGGAAAAGCAGAACGACTTTGAGAACGAAGCCGATGCGGGCTGGGAGCACGCCTTTACAAAAGACGGCTACGCGGTGTACCGCAACACGAACTATGTGCCCATGGGCTTTACCTACGACTGCTACCTTACCGAGAGCGAGTACGAGGAGACCGCAAAGACCACGCGCGCAAACCTGCTGATGCGCGCACTGGTGCTCCGGGATGAGGATGCTGCGGTCTATGGCCAATACCTCACCCATCTGCCGGAGGGCAGACGGGAGGAGCTGTACTATGAGTCCTACGTGCAGGACTGCCGCGAGCGCCGCGCCACAGCCGCCAGCGTGTTCCAGATGAACAATTCCGGCTTTCATGCGCAGATCACGCTGGAAAAAGAGAACCTTGTGTTCTTCTCGGTGCCTTACGATGACGGCTTTACGGCCTATGTCAACGGGCAGGAGGCCGACATTGTGGAGGTGGACGAGGGCCTGATGGCTGTGCTGTGCCCGGCAGGGGAAAACAGCATCGATTTTGTCTACCAGCCCGACGGCATCCGGCTGAGCCGTGCGCTGACTTTGGGCGGCATTGTGGTATGGTTGGCGTACACGGCGTACTTCGTCTGGCGCAAGCGCCGCACAAAGCGGGCCTGATGCACGGAAGAATGACTTTGTGCTGTAGAAAAAAGAAATTTTTGAAATTTCCTCTTGACTTTATGCCAATAAAGTGTATAATGCAATCAAACCGATGAGGCGGAAGAGAACCTGCACAGCGCATCTTCAGTGAGCCCGGACAGTGAAAACGGGCGAGAGCGGGGCAGAGCTTCGTGGGCCGCCGAGGGCCGGGCAAATGGGCAGCAAGCCTTAGTAGCTTTGGACGGAAGTCTCCGTTACAGGACAGGGGAGTGTTGGCTCTCCGTGAGAGGCTCTGCGTCTGGAAAGCAGGGCAAGCAAGGTGGCACCGCAGAATCGAATTTTACCGATCCTGTCCTTGTGAATGAACACACAGGGACAGGGTCGTTTTTTATTGCAAAGACCCGTCCCGCAAGGGGAGCGGGTCTTTTTTATTTAAAATTTATGGGCCGCCCGCTCCGGGAAAGGAGCTTACTATTATGAAAAACGTTACCATGATCTCCCGCCGCAGCTTCCTCAAGGCCGCTATGGCTGCTTCCGCCGTTTCCGCACTGGCGCTGACCGGCTGCGGCGGCGCTGCTTCCAGCACCGTGACTGCATCTTCCAACGCTTCTTCCGCTGCCGCTTCTGCCGCAGCGGAGGGCGGTCAGACCTTCAAGGTGGGCATCGTCAACTACGTGGATCATGCTTCCCTGAACCAGATCGTGGAGTCGGTCGAGAGCCGTCTGGATGAGATCGGAAAAGAGAAGGGCGTCACCTTTGATTACGCCGGCTACTACGCAAATGCACAGGCTGACCAGTCCAACCTGAACCAGATCGGTGCCGACCTCGTAGGTGACGACGTGGATGTGATCGTGGCTGTGGCTCCCCCTACCGCCGCAACCATGCTGGCTGCTGTGGAGGATACCGACATCCCCGTTGTCTACTCTGCCGTCACCGACCCCGCCGCCGCAGGCTTTGACGGCGAGGAGAACATCACCGGCACTTCGGACGCCCTGAATACCGAGGCCATCATGAAGCTGATCACTGCCGTCAACCCGGACATTGACACCATCGGCCTGCTGTACGACCTGAGTCAGGATGCCTCCACCCAGGCCATTGCAGACGCAAAGGCCTTCTGCGACGCCAACGGCATCAAGTACATTGAGAAGAACGGCACCACCACCGCCGAGGTGCAGATGGCTGCCGAGGCCCTGATCGCTTCCGGCGTCAAGGCCGTGTTCACCCCCACCGATAACACCGTAATGACCGCAGAGCTGTCCATCTACGAGACCTTCATCGAGGCGGGCGTCCAGCACTACACCGGTGCTGACAGCTTTGCACTGAACGGTGCGTTCGTGGGCTACGGCGTGGATTACGTCCAGCTGGGCGAAGCCACTGCCGATATGGTGGCGGAGCTGCTGTGCGAGGGCAAGACCACCGCAGACCTGCCGTACCAGACCTTTGACAACGGCATCGTCACCATCAACACCGAGACCTGCGAAGCACTGGGTCTGGACCTCGACACCGTGAAGGAAGCCTTCAAGCCCTACTGCACCGAGATCGTGGAAGTGACCACGGCAGAGAACTTTTCTTAAAAAAAGAACCCTCTCAGTCAAAACCTGACGGTTTTGCCAGCTCCCCCGAAAGGGGGAGCTTTTGGCGGTTCTGAGGAAAGGTTCTGTTTATAAAACCCTCCCGTGAAAATGGCATACCGGAGCGTCCGCAGACGCCATTTCAAATCGTCCACTCAAAAAACACAAAAGGAGCACACACATGCTGGCGAGTATCTTTTCGCTCAACGTTCTACAGACGGCGCTGGAACTGGGCTGTATCTATGCCCTGGTGGCGCTGGCACTGTTCCTGAGCTATTCCATCCTGAACATTGCAGACCTGTCCACCGACGGCTGCTTCACATTGGGCTGCGCGGTAGCCTGTCAGGTGGCTTTGACCGGCCACCCCATTCTGGCACTTGTTGCAGCCATGGCGGCAGGTGTGTGCTCCGGCTTTGTCACGGCCTTTTTGCAGACCCGGCTTGGCGTGGAGAGCATCATGGCAGGCATCATCGTCAACACCGGCCTTTACACCATCAATCTGGCCGTGATGGGCTTTTCCTCCACTATGTCGCTGGTCAAGACCGACACTGTTTTCTCGCTGGCAAAGGGCTCACTGAGCTTCCTTGGCGGCTGGTATAAGCTGGCCATCGCGCTGGCCATGATCCTGCTTGCCGGTGCAGCGATGCTGGGCTTCCTCGGCACCCGGCTGGGCCTGTCCATCCGCGCCACCGGTGACAACGCTGCCATGGTGCGTGCTTCCAGCATCAACCCGGCTTTCACCATCACGGTGGGCCTGTGCGTTTCCGGCGCATTGTGCGCCCTCTCCGGCGGCCTGCTGGCGCAGTATCAGAAGAGCTGCGATATCAATGTGGGCACCGGCATGGTGACCATCGCACTGGCTTCCCTCATCATCGGCGAGACATTGTTCGGCAAGCGCACCATGCCGCGCCGCATCATCGGCGTGGTGTTCGGTAGCTGCCTGTACCGCTTTATCGTGGCTGTGGCGCTGCGCTTCAATGTGCCCGCCGCCGCCATGAAGCTGGTGTCTGCCATCATCGTGGCCATCGCCATTTCGATGCCGGCCATCAAGGAAAAAATCGCCTTTGAGCAGCGCAAGCATGGGGCCTGCCGCCGCCGCGTGACTACCGGCAAGGAGGGAAAGTAAGATGGAAATGCTTCAGCTGAACGATCTGCACAAGACCTTCAACCCCGGCACGGTCAATGAAAAAGTGGCCCTGAACGGCGTCAGCCTGCACATGGAAGCCGGGGACTTTGCCACCATCGTGGGCTCCAACGGCGCGGGCAAATCCACCCTGTTCAACGCCATCACCGGCGGCTTCATCGCGGACGAGGGCAGCATCCTGCTGGGTGGACAGGATATCACCTTTGAGCCGGAGCACCAGCGCAGCAAGGTCATCGGCCACCTGTTTCAGGACCCGCTCAAGGGCACCGCACCCAACATGACCATTGAGGAAAACCTTGCGCTGGCCTATCTGCGTGCCGGCACTGCGCCCCACGCCATCTTCTCCCGTATCTCCCGCAAGGACAAGGAAGTGTTCCGCGAAAAGCTGGCGCTGCTGGATATGGGCCTTGAGGACCGGATGAAGCAGCCGGTGGGACTGCTTTCCGGCGGTCAGCGGCAGGCGCTGACCCTGCTCATGGCAACGCTGGTCACCCCCAAGCTGCTGCTGCTGGACGAGCACACCGCAGCGCTGGACCCCGCCACCGCCGAAAAGGTGCTGGAGCTGACCAAGAGTATCGTGGCCGAAAAGAAGATCACCTGCCTGATGGTCACCCACAACATGCATCAGGCACTGGAGCTGGGCAACCGCACCCTGATGATGGATTCCGGCCGCATCGTCTTTGACGTGAAGGGCGAGGAACGCAGCCGGATGACCGTGGACGGCCTGCTTGAAAAGTTCCGCGAGAATGCCGGCAAGAATCTGGACAATGACCGCATCCTGCTGAGTAAAGTGGAAAAGTGACCCGGACAGCAAAGCACAGCCCCGACAGACCATGCAGTCTGCCGGGGCTGTATTTTTGCAGGAGCACACCGCAGGGAAAAAGCGGCTTCCCCTGAAACAGCAAATCCCCCCTGCGCAGATGCACAGGGGGGATTTTAAATATCAGAAATTACTGAACGTATTCGACCGTGTACTCGAAGCCGTACTCTTCCTGCAGCTTCTTCACCTCGGCCTCGCAGTCCTCGATGAAGGTGGGAGCGTAGACGGAAGCGCCGTTGTGGGCCTTCTTGTAGTCCTCAACGATCTGCTGCAGCTTTGCCCAGCCCTCGTTGGCCTTGTTCTGGTCGATGCTGTCGGGGAAGTTGATGATGAACTCGCGGTGTTTCGGAATACGTGCTTTCATGGTAGAAATCTCCTTATAACAATTTGGATTTTATGCGTCGGCTTATACAGAAGCACAGGGAAAAACCTGTGCAACTTGCGAAAAACGGATCACAGCCCGTATACCCGGCGGGCATTTTCGGCTGTGGTGCGGAACACCTCTTCGGCAGAGATGCCCCGCAGCTGGGCGATATACTCGCCCACATAGCGGATGAGGGAGCTGTCACAGCGGGTGCCGCGCACCGGCTCCGGTGCCATGTAGGGGCAGTCGGTCTCCAGCACGATGCTCTCCAGCGGCAGGGCGCTGATGGCTTTTGCCGCCCGCTTGGCACCCTTGAAGGTGCACGCCCCGCCAAAACCGATGAACAGTCCCTGTTTTGCCAGCCACACCGCATCGTCGGCACTGCCGGAATAGCAGTGGACGATGCCCTTGGGCTGGTATTTTTTGAGCAGGGCGTAAACATCGGCGTGCGCATTGCGGTCGTGTACGATGATGGGTTTGTCCAGCTCCAGCGCCAACCGGATGTGTGCCTCAAACATGGCCAGCTGGGCGTCCTTGGGCACAGGCCAGTGGTAGTCCAGCCCACACTCCCCCACAGCCACCACCTTGGGGTCGGCATAATAGGGCATCAGGGCACGCATCTCGGCGGCCCAGTCGCCGCCGTACACCGAGACCGTAGGAGCCGGGCCTTCCTCGCCGCAGTCGGCGGCGGGCAGCAGGCTTTCCGGATGGATGCCAACGGCGGCCACCACCCACGGGTAGCGGTGCGCCAGCTCCAGCACCCGGGGTGCATCCCCGGAGTGGGTGGCCTGTTCACACACGCCCACCACGCCTTTACCGGGCAGGCTGTCCAGCAGGGGATAGCGGTCGGCGTCAAAGGCGCGGGCGCTGTAGTGCGCGTGGGTGTCAAAAATGGGGCCGGTCATTTGCCCTCCTTTTTGGCGGGGGCCTTGTTCACCAGCCAGATGCCCACACACACGAACACCAGCGCCGCCAGATACTGCCAGCGGAACAGCGGTTCGCCGTTGAGCACGGCGCTCAGCAGCACGTTGACCACCGGGTTCACGAAGCCAAAGATGGCAATGCGGCTGACCGGGTTGTTCTTCATCAGCAGGGCCCACAGCACATAGCCTGCCCCGCAGATGAAGGCCAGATACAGCATGACCACCACCGCCAGTGCGTTCTGCACATGGAGACTGCCGCCCATGACCGCGCCCAGCACAAACAGTGCCAGACCGCCCACGAACAGGTTGATGAAGCAGACGGCAAAGCTGTCTGCTTTTTTGGTCACGGATTTGTTCCACGGGCCGGACAGGGTAAAGATGACGGTGGCCGTCATCATGCAGAACACGCCCCAGCCGCTGCCGCTGCCGTGGTTGCCCAGTGTGCCGATGAGCACGCCCGCAAAGCCGATGACACAGCCCAGCGTTTTGGCAGGGGTCATGCGGTCGGCGCTGCCGTAGATGAAGTGGGCAAAGATAACGCCCAGAAAGCTCTGGGTGCTGTTCAGGATGCCGCCAAAGGCACCGGTGAGCATGGCAACAGCGATATAATAGAAGGCATACTGAAACGTGGTCTGCCACAGGCCCAGCGCACAGCACTCTGCTGCGACCTTGCCCCGGGGCAGACGGGGGACCCGGCTTTGCAGCAGCACACTGCCCAGCAGGACCAGAAAGCTGCCCAGCATGAACCGCACACCGGCAAAGCAGAAGATGGACGCGGTGTTGCTGGTCTCAATGGAGAACAGCCGGTAGCCCAGCTTGATGAAGGGGAAGGCCGAGCCCCACAGCACATTGCAGAAGATGGCCAGCAGCACGGCGAACACCGGCGTGCCGAAAATTTTATCCAGTCTTTCGGCACGGGAAAGCTTTACAGTTTCCATGGCTTAGTGGATACGGCTGCCCACGGGGGTATCGTCGCCGTAGAATGCAATGGAGCAGCCGCCATCTGCGGTGTCGGCAGCAAAGATCATGCCTTCGCTGACGTACTTGCCCTTCATCATCGGGCGGGGAGCCAGATTGCACACGATGCCGATCTTTTTGCCAATCAGATCTTCCGGCTTGAACCACTTTGCAATGCCGGAAAGGATGCAGCGCTCCCGCTCGCCGTCAAACACGGTCAGGTGCAGCAGCTTTTTGCTTTCCTTCAGGTTCTCGCAGGCGCGCACTTCGGCCACGCGCAGCTCCACCTTGCAGAAGGTGTCAAAGTCGATCTCTTCCTCGTGGGTAAAGTCCACGGTGCTCTCCTCGGCAGGGGCGGCAGCCTTCTTCTCCGCTTCTGCCTTGGCCTTGTTGGCAGCTTCGGCAGCGGCCTTGCGCTTCTCGTCCTCTTCCTTCAGATGGGCGATCTCCTTTGCCACGTCGATGCGGGGGAACAGTGCTTCGCCCTTGTGCACAGTGTAGGTCTCCTGTGCGCCGTAGGTGGTCTTGCTCAGATCCAGAGCGGATGCGTCCAGACCCAGCTGCTCCATCATCTTGGGGGCAGTGGTGGGCAGGTAGGCGTTCAGCAGGATGCCGCACACGCGCAGTGCCTCGCACAGGTGGTACAGCACGCTCTCCAGACGGGCCTTGTTGGCCTCGTCCTTGGCCAGTGCCCAGGGAGCGGTCTCGTCGATGTACTTGTTGGCACGCTGGATCACCGCAAAGATCTCCATCAGAGCCTGCGGGATGGTCAGGTTGTCCATGTCGGCCGTGACCTTGGCGGTCAGCTCGTTGACCATGGTCTCCAGCTCGGTGTCGATGGCCTCGGTACCGGCCACATTGTGCACAGTGCCGCCGAAGTACTTCTCGCACATGGCGACCGTGCGGCTGAGCAGGTTGCCCAGATCGTTTGCAAGGTCGCTGTTGATGCGGTTGATCAGAGCTTCGTTGGTGAACATGCCATCGTTGCCGAAGGGGATCTCACGCAGCAGGAAGTAGCGGATGGAGTCCACACCGTAGCGGTCGCACAGGATCACGGGGTCCACCACGTTGCCCACGGACTTGGACATCTTGCCGCCGTTCATCAGCAGCCAGCCGTGGCCGAACACCCGTTTGGGCAGGGGCAGATCCAGAGCCATCAGCATGGCAGGCCACAGGATGGTGTGGAAGCGCAGGATCTCCTTGCCCACCATGTGCAGGTCGGCAGGCCAGAACTTGTCATAGTCGTGATATTTTTCGTTGCCATAGCCCAGTGCGGAGATATAGTTGCTCAGGGCGTCCACCCACACATACATGGTGTGCTTGGGGTCAAAGGGCACCGGGATGCCCCACTTGACCGAGGTACGGGACACACAGGTATCCTGCAGGCCCTGCTTGATGAAGGCGATCATCTCGTTCTTGCGGCTCTCGGGCTGGATGAACTGGGGGTTCTCCTCGTAGAGCTTCAGCAGGCGGTCGGCATACTTGCTGGTCTTGAAGAAGTAGGCTTCCTCGTGGGCGTCGTAGACCTCACGGCCGCAGTCCGGGCACTTGCCGTCCACCAGCTGGCTGTCAGTCCAGAAGCTCTCGCAGGGCTTGCAGTAGTGGCCGATGTACTCGCCCTTGTAGATGTCCCCCTGCTCGTACAGCTTGGTAAAGATCTTCTGGCAGGACTCCATATGGTAGTCGTCGGTGGTGCGGATGAAGCGGTCGTAGCTGACGTCCAGCAGCTTCCACAGATCCTTGACGGTGGCTACGATCTTGTCCACATACTCCTTGGGGGTCACACCGGCATCGGCGGCCTTGTCCTGGATCTTCTGGCCGTGCTCATCGGTGCCGGTCAGGAACATGACGTCATAGCCCTGCATCCGCTTGAAGCGTGCCAGTGCGTCGCAGGCGACAGTGGTATAGCTGTGGCCGATGTGCAGCTTGTCGCTGGGGTAGTAGATGGGAGTGGTGATGTAGAATGTCTTGTGCTCACTCATAGGTTGATACTCTTCCTTTCCTGATTTGGCGGGGGACGAAAAAAGCCCTCATCCTGCCGGACTGAGCCGGACAAGGACGAGAGCCTGAAACTTTCGTGGTACCACCTTGCTTCGCCGCACCCTTGCGGGCGCAGCCTTTTGCCGGGCCAAAAAGCACGGCGCAGCGCGGTAACGGGCGCACCCGTCGCAGGCTCAATCTTCACCTGCGCAGCTCCGAGACCATCTTCGGCATCGCGCGGCCTGCCCGGTTCCATCCTTCGGGCTTTCTGTCAGGCGCAGACGGTGCGTACTCTTCTCTTCACAGCCAATTTACATTGTTATGTCTATAATACGCAAAAACGGTGGGTTTGTCAACATTAAATCTCGTAATCCAGACAGAACCGCGCCTTGGTGTAGGGCCGTACCTTGCTGTCGGCCACAGCCACATGGGCGGGATGAACGGAGTAGCTCTTGAGGGCTTCGGCACTTTCAAAGGTGGTGTCCAGCATCAGGTCGGCGGTGGAAGAGGGGAGACCGTTGATGTTGACATGCACTTCCACAAGGCCCGGGACCTTGCCTGCCAGACCTTCCAGCCCTTCCTTGATGCCTGCCTTGACGGCGGCTTTTTCGGCGTCGGACAGCTCGTCCTTCAGCTGCCACAGGATCACATGCTTGACCATAATAAAATACCTCCTGCGTTTTTTCTCATTGTAGCAGGGTGAGAAAAAATCCGCAAGAGGAAAGCTGCAAAGTATTATTTGGGTGCAAACAGCAGCACCACCAGTAGCACGGCACAGAGCAACGAAACTACGATGCCCTCCAGCCGGGTCAGCCGGATGTACTCTTCCGTGGGCTCGGGTACCTGCGTGTACCGCCTGCGGGAGTGCAGGGCAATGGCATCCTCCGGATGCAGCGCCATAAAAATGCCAAACCCGATGCCGAAAAGTGCGACTAGGATCGAAAAGATGACCTCCATAGGGACTCCCTCACTTTTTGTCGTCCTTGCTCAAGATATAGCACAGATGCGAGATCAGCAGGGCAGCGCACAACACGAGCGTCGCCACCATCAAAATGGAATTCAGCGGCTCGACCTTTGGCAGAAAAATGTTGACCAGATAGAGTGCACCGCAAAGGATCGACAGGATGCCGAAGAAACTGTGAAAGTGCTTCTTTTCGTCCTCACTGCTCCATCCGGTGCCGGTGCCATTGTACAGGTCCCGGATGCCGCGGTACAAAAACAGTATGCCCAGTGCAGCGTTCAGCCAATCCCAGTCCGAAAGATTCAAATTCATGGTGATCCCTTTCCGGCTGTCAATCCGCACTATGGTTCCAGCTTTCGTAAGCGACAAGATAAAGAAGGTCTCCCACAATGGCAATGCCGAAGATGATACGGTAGAGCAGCGATGTAACAGGTGTGAAGGCTAAGATCAGAAAGGCGATGCTGTTGAGCATGTAAAACACGCCGTTCTTTTTCTGCCAGAAGGCGCGGTACTCCGGGTCGCGGTGATACTGGTTGAACGGCAGATCGATGAACGGGTCTTTGCCTTGAAGATCCCGAATGCCGGAGATGAACCAGATAACGGTCAGCACAAGGTTAAGCAGAGTGGAAAACGAAAAGAACGACTCCATGGAATACACCTCCCATCTTTTTCCACAATTATAACATAGAGGGGTGAAAACACAAGGACGGCATTCAACCTTCCTGCGTAAAATTTGCACAAATCGGGAGTTGACTGTTGGTGAAAACAGCACAAAATAAAACCAGCCGGACGAGGCGTTTGCAAGCCCTCGTCCGGCTGGATACTTACTTCTTCGGAGTCATAAGCCTCTTCTCCTTGGGGTTCCTCATTTTCGGAGTAAACGTTTCATAGGGTGACTCTCCTTAGAAACTACTGGAAACTGAGAATCTATTTCAAGGGGACGAATTTACTTAGTACATTGGACTGACCCTTCTCTTAACTGATGGAGTGCGGCACCGAGATTCTGAAGATGAATTTCATATTACCACATTCTTTCGAGTTAGATTTGCCAGGGACAAGTTACTTAGTACATTGGTAGAACTCCTTTTTGCTATTCAAATAATGCTCTCCGTACAAAAGATACCTTCATGGGAATCATCTCCGGCGGATCTATTTGAATCGCTGGGGTTTTAGTTAATCGACAGGTTGTCGTGTAATCGCATTTTTGATGCTCAAGACTGGCTCATTTTTGTTGTGTTTTTATACGGGGGAAACATCCCGTTTGTGGTGAGCCTCTGTTTTGCCTCTCAGCGAATCCCGACAGCCTGTCCAAACTGTGCGGGTTCCATATCGACCATCGGTCTCGCTCCTTTCTGCTTCAAGTCAGCGGGAGTAGCTCTCTCTTGAGCTTCTGCTGTACTTCTCTGGTTTCTGGCTTTATTATACATATTCCTGATTGATTTGTCTATTCGCAGAGTGCACAAGGATAGAAACATAAAATTGTGCAGTTCTTGAAAAATGGCAGATGGAACGTACAAAATGCCGCTTTCTGTGCGGTATGTCCGGACGATCGTACCCTTTGGAGAGAAACTCTGTTCCCAGCAGGGAGGGCTGCCGGGAAAGTCACAGCAAAGCTGCCCAGAAGTTCCGGGCCGTTTGTGGAGGATTTTGCGCAAAACGGGAGAAAATGTCCACAGGGTATTATGTGATGGATTCGTTTGTGCTAAAATAGCGCCAATGAATGGTAGTCGCCGCCGCCCCGCGAGATGAAAGTTTCGCGGGGCGGCTTTTTTGCGGCAAAAATTTACACACAAAAGAAACGGAGACACAATCAAAATGCCTAAAACTTTACCGGAACGTATCTTCTTTACCATTGTCATGGCTGCCATTATGGTCTATGGCATGATCGTTTACAATGTGGCACTGAACACAGGCGGTGTCACCAATGCCACCTTTGTCATGGCTCTGCACGAGATGCCGATCATGGTTCCCATTGCCTGCGTGCTGGAATTTTTCGTGGTGGAGAAACTGGCCACCCGATTGGCGTTTATGTTCATGCGGCCCACAGATCGTCCGCAGTTCATCACCTATGCCATCTCGCTGATGATCGTGTGCATCATGTGCCCGGTGATGAGCCTGATCGCAACGGTGTTGTTTAAAGAACCCGGCTTTGGCACCTGGGTGCATACCTGGGGCTGCAATATGCCCATGGCCCTGTGCTGGCAGCTGCTGTACTGCGGCCCGCTTACCCGTGCCATCTTCCGGCTGATGTTCCGCCGGGGCGAAAAGCAGACGGACTGATAGCTCCCGGGGATGGAACCATAATAAATATGTATAGGGTGTATCTGAAAAGTCGAAAATTTAGTCTATTTCTACAAACACAGCTGGATTTTGTGTGAAACAGCCTTGAAATCCACAAAGGATTTCTGCGGCTCTTTGCCTTAAATCCCGCTTGTGCTTGCGAAATATTCGTCATTTTCTTTGTTTTCAGATACACCTTAGGACCGAATGGAATAACGGACTGGACACCTATACGAATTTTATATATCGGGCATATAAAGCATGTACAATGGGGCATTTTTGATGGAAATATTTCCCGTAATGCCCTGAAAAAGCCATTGAAACCTAAGAATTGGCTAAGAAATTTGTGGAAAAAGTACATGTGAAGAGCGTTCTGTTGGACAAGATGCACAACTTTTTTTATATATCAATGCAGTAGAACCACCTAAAATGTAGAATGTGCACAAAGTCACTTGCCAATTTTCGTCAATCGTACTATCATACACAACGAAAAAAGACGAAGTGATCCGTGCAGGAGGGAGGGTGTGACCGGACAAAGCCGAACGCCTTCCTTACTTTTTTCACAAAGCTGCGCCTTTTCTTCGAGCGATAAGAAGGACGCTGCGCCGCCGGGGCGGTGCGGCGGTCTTACCCCCGGAACCCTATTCTTCAGGAAGGAGGAAAAACAATTGAATAATCTGACCAAAGCATTGATGGAAGAGCTGACCGTCGAATACGTCAAGGTCGGCCCGCTGCAGATCCCGGAATCCGTGGTCATCAGCTGGGTGATCCTGGCCATCGTCACCATCGGCTCGATCCTGCTTACCAGAAACCTGAAGGTGGACCACATCAGCAAGCGTCAGGCTGTGCTGGAAATGGCCTACCTCGCAGGCACCAATTTCTTTGAAGGTCTGCTGGGCGAAAAGGGCAGGCGCTATGTGCCTTACCTGATGACCGTGGCCATCTACATCGCCTTCAGCAACCTGATCGGCGTGTTCGGCGTCAAGCCCCCCACAAAGGATCTGGATGTGACCGCAGCGCTGGCGCTGATGAGCATCGTCCTGATCGAGGGTGCCGGCATCCGGGCACGCGGCGGCGTGGGCTTCCTCAAGAGTCTGGCTGCCCCCACGCCGGTCATGACCCCTATGAACATCCTCGAGGTCGCCATCCGCCCGACCAGCCTCTGCATGCGACTGTTCGGCAACGTGCTGGGTGCATTCGTCATCATGGAGCTGATCAAGCTCGTGGTGCCCGTGTTCGTCCCGGCGGTGTTCAGCCTGTATTTTGACCTGTTCGACGGTCTGATCCAGACCTACGTGTTCGTGTTCCTGACTTCGCTGTTCATGAAAGAGACCATGGGCGGAGAAGACTGATCCATTGATATTTACTGAATTTAAAAGGAGATTATTACTATGAATGGTTTGATTGCTCTGGGCGCTGGCATTGCAGCGCTGACCGGCATTGGCGGCGGTATCGGCATCGGCATCGCAACGGGTAAGGCAACGGAGGCTATCTCCCGTCAGCCCGAGGCATCCGGCAAGATCCAGACCAACCTGCTGCTGGGCGCTGCTCTGGCAGAAGGTACTGCAATTTTCGGCTTCGTCGTTGCACTGCTGATCATCCTGTTCCTGGGTCAGTAACGGAGGCGCAGACGAATGCTGAAGTTGGATATTAACCTGCTGTGGACCGTCGTGAACGTCCTCGTCATGTATGCGGTGCTGCGCAAGTTCCTGTTCAAGCCTGTTCAGGACGTGATCGCAAAGCGCCAGCAGATGGTGGACGCAAACCTGGCCGATGCGGAGACCTCCAAGAAGGAAGCCGCAGAGACCATGAACGCCGCGCAGGAAAAACTGCGCAATGTGGACAATGAGGCCGCTGCCCGCCGCGAAGCCTACGAAAAGCAGGCTGAGGTCGAAAAGCAGCAGCTGCTGGCAGATGCCCGCAAGCAGGCAGACGCCATCGTGGCCGCCGGCAAGGCGAGCGCCGAGGCCGAACGCCAGAGCAAGCTGCGGGAAGCTGATGCCCAGACCACGGCACTGGCCCGTGCGATGTGCGAGAAGCTGCTGGCCCGCAATCTGACCGCCCAGGACGACGCACGTCTGCTGGACGATCTGCTGGAGAAAGCAGGTGCAGGCAATGGCAACTGAATTCAGTCGTGAATTTTTTGCGGACAACCGCATCGTCAAGGCCGAGCTGCGCAGCGCCCGCAAGCCCCGGGAAGAGGAGCTGAACCGGGTCCGCGCCGAGGTCCGCAAGCTGTACGACGCCACCGAGGTCATCCTGAACGTGACGGTGGACGAGAGCCTGCTGTCCGGCTATGTCCTGCAGGTGGGCGACCGTGTGTTCGATAACTCCGGCCGTCATCAGCTGGACAAGATGATGGAGGGCAAGCCCTCGCTGGCTACCCTCAAGACCCGCATTGAGGACTACAAGCCCGCCGAGACCTCTGCCGAGGGCGGCGTGGTCATCTCCTCTGCCGACGGCATCGTGCACGTCGAAGGCATGAACCGCGCCGTGTACGGCGAGATCGTCACCTTCGACAACGGTGCCAAGGGCATGGTGGAGAGCGTGGACCCCGAACAGCTGGGCATCATGCTGTTCGACGGCGCTGAGGCCGTCGGCGTGGGCACCATGGTGACCCGCAGCGGCAAGCGTGCCGGCATCCCGGTGGGCGATGCCTTCCTGGGCCGCGTCATCAGCCCGCTGGGCGAGCCCATCGATGGCAAGGGCCCCATTGAAGCTGTGGGCTACAACCCCATCGAAAAGCAGGCCCCCGGCATTCTGGAGCGTCAGAGCGTGGATACCCCGCTCCACACCGGCATCCTTGCCATCGATTCCATGTTCCCCATCGGCCGCGGCCAGCGTGAGCTGATCATCGGCGACCGCCAGACCGGCAAGACCTCCATCGCCACAGACGCCATCCTGAACCAGAAGAACACCGGTGTGCTGTGCATTTATGTGGCCATCGGCCAGAAGGCTTCTTCCATTGCCCGCGTGGCAGGCGATCTGCAGAAGCACGGTGCCATGAGCTACACCACCATCGTGGCGGCTACTGCTTCGGATTCCGCTCCCCTGCAGTACATCGCACCCTATGCCGGTACCGCACTGGCCGAGTACTTCATGAGTCAGGGCAAGAGCGTGCTGATCGTTTACGACGATCTGTCCAAGCATGCAGTGGCCTACCGTGCCATTTCTCTGCTGCTGCGCCGCTCTCCGGGCCGTGAGGCTTACCCCGGCGACGTGTTCTATCTGCACTCCCGTCTGCTGGAACGCTCCTGCCGGATGCGCGACGATCTGGGCGGCGGCTCCATCACCGCACTGCCCATCGTTGAGACGCAGGCAGGCGACGTTTCGGCCTACATCCCCACCAATGTCATTTCCATCACCGATGGTCAGATCTTCCTCGAGAGCGCCCTGTTCAATGCAGGCAACCGCCCGGCCGTCAATGTGGGTCTGTCGGTGTCCCGTGTGGGCGGCGCTGCCCAGACCAAGGCCATGAAGAAGGCCAACGCCAACCTGCGTATCGAGCTGGCACAGTACAAGGATATGGAGTCCTTTGCACAGTTCAGCTCGGATCTGGACGCGGAGACCCGCCGCCAGCTGGATCACGGCAAGGCTCTGATGGAAATGCTCAAGCAGCCGCTGTATCAGCCCAAGTCCGACGCCGAGCAGGTGGTCACGCTGGTGCTGGCTTCCCACGGTGTGCTGGACGAACTGCCCACTGCCGAGCTGCGCACCAAAACTTCCGCATTTGTGCGTCAGTTCCGCGCGGATGTGTCCGGTACGATGGATAAGATCACCGCCACCGGCAAGCTGGAACCTGAAATGGTCGATGCCATCCTGAACGCCTGGAAAGCTTATGCGGGAGGCGACAGCCATGCCGTCCAGTAAGCTGCTGAAGGAGCGCATCGAGAGCATTCAGGACACCATGAAGATCACGAACGCCATGTACCTGATCTCTTCGTCCAAGCTGCGCAAGGCACGTAAGAACTACCAGAATGTATCGCCCTACTTCAACCGTATGCGCGATACCATTTCCCGCGTGGTGCCCCACCTGCCGGAAGAGCCGGTGCATCCGTTCTTCCACGAACGCAACATCGCAAACCCCAAGCGCGCTTACATCGTGCTGACGGCAGATAAGGGCATGGCAGGCGCTTACAACCAGAACATCATCAAGTTCCTCAAGGAAAATGCGGATGAGAACGACCGGTTCTATGTGATCGGCCAGACCGGCTACCGCGCTCTGTACCACAAGGACCCACGGCTGGTGGAGGATTTCCACTACGGCGCCACGGAGCCCACGCTGCAGCGTGCCCGTGATATCACGATGGACGCCATCGATGATTTCAAGACCGGCAAGCTGGATGAGATCTATCTCATCTATACCCGCATCGAGAATGCATTGACCAGCGAGCCCACCATGGTGCGTCTGCTTCCGCTGGACCGCGCCCATCTGCAGCCTGCCCCCAAGGGTCTGGGCGATCCGAAGGGCGATGTGGAGATGTTCCCGTCTGCATGGACGGTGTTTGAACAGATCGCGCCCATTTATATGCACGGCATGATCTTTGGTGCCATGACCGAGAGCTTCTGCGCAGAGCAGAGCGCCCGCATGACTGCCATGGATTCCGCCACCAAGAACGCCAACGATATGATCCGGGAGCTGCAGCTGGAATACAACCGCACCCGTCAGGGCTCCATTACACAGGAGATCACCGAGATCATCGGCGGTGCGGCTGCCGTGCAGGACCGGGAATAAGATACCTGCCCTTCCGGACGGCTTTGCGTCCGGCTTTCCGCAAAGGGCAAGGATGCTAACGTGTTTGCAATATACAGATTATAAGAGGCAATCCAAATGATACAGGGAACTATTATTCGCGTAGCCGGCCCTGTGGTGGACGTGCAGTTCACCGCAGGCAAGCTGCCTGCCCTGCAGGAAGCGCTTACCGTGACCGCCGAGGGCACCGAGCGCACGATGGAAGTGACACAGCATGTCAACGAGACCACTGTGCGCTGCATCATGCTTTCCGCCAGCGAGGGTCTGGGCAAGGGCATGACCGTGCAGGCCACCGGCCACGGCCTGACTGCACCGGTGGGTGAAGCCACGCTGGGCCGCATGTTCGACCCGCTGGGCAGACCCATCGACGGCAAGGGCTCTGTGGATGATGTGCCGCATTGGCCCATCCACCGCAAGGCCCCCGGCTTTGCAGAGCAGAAGCCCGCGACCGAGATCCTGGAGACCGGCATCAAGGTCATCGACCTGCTGGCCCCCTATGCAAAGGGCGGCAAGATCGGTCTGTTCGGCGGTGCAGGCGTCGGCAAGACCGTGCTGATCCAGGAACTGATCCACAACGTGGCCACCGAGCACGGCGGCTACTCCATCTTCACCGGCGTCGGCGAGCGCTCCCGCGAGGGCTGCGACCTTTGGGGCGAGATGAACGAATCCGGTGTTCTGAGCAAGACCGCACTGGTCTTTGGTCAGATGAACGAGCCCCCAGGAGCACGTATGCGTGTTGCTGAGACCGGCCTGACCATGGCAGAGTACTTCCGTGAGGAGACCCACAAGGACGTGCTGCTGTTCATTGATAACATCTTCCGTTTCGTGCAGGCAGGCTCCGAGGTGTCCGCTCTGATGGGCCGTATGCCTTCTGCTGTGGGCTACCAGCCCACTCTGGCCAACGAGCTGGGCGCTCTGCAGGAGCGCATCACCTCCACCAAGGAAGGCTCCATCACCTCTGTGCAGGCCGTCTACGTCCCCGCCGACGACCTGACCGACCCGGCCCCCGCCACCACCTTTGCACATCTGGACGCCACCACCGTGCTGTCCCGTAAGATCGTGGAGCAGGGCATTTACCCGGCCGTGGACCCGCTGGCATCCACCTCCCGCATTCTGGAAGCAGATATCGTGGGCGAGGAGCACTACCGCGTGGCCCGCAAGGTGCAGTCCATTCTGCAGCGCTATCAGGAGCTGCAGGACATCATTGCCATTCTGGGCATGGATGAGCTGGACGAGAACGACAAGCTCACCGTTGCCCGCGCCCGCAAGCTGCAGAAGTTCCTCTCCCAGCCCTTTGCTGTGGCCGAGAACTTTACCGGCCTGAAGGGCAAGTATGTGCCGCTGCAGGATACCGTGCGCGGCTTTGCCGCCATTGTGGACGGCGAGGCCGACGATCTGCCGGAGTGGGCTTTCTTCAACGTTGGTACGCTGGAAGATGCCCGCCAGAAGGCAGCGGAAAAGCTGGCTGAGGAAAAGGGCGGTGCCGTCTGATGAACAAGTTCATGCTGAACATCACTGCGTCCAGCGGTGAGTACTATCAGGGCGATTGCGAAGACCTTGTGCTGCCCATCAGCGATGGCGTGTACGGCATACAGGCCGGACACAGCCCGGTGCTGGTGGCCATCCACATGGGCATCCTGCACTTTGAGGTGAACGGTGAAAGCCAGGACATCCTGGTAGGCGACGGCATTGCCGAGGTGACGCCTGCCTACGTGATGGTGCTGGTGGACAGCGCCGAGCGTCCGGAGGATATCGACAAGAACCGTGCCGAGGCTGCCCGCATCCGTGCCGAGGAGCGTTTGCAGCATCAGCAGAGCATGCATGAATATTATCAGAGCAAGATCGCGCTCGACCGTGCGATGCAGCGCCTGCAGGCCGCTGCAAAGTACCGGCGCTGAGAAAGAGCCGCATCTGTCGGGACCAGATCTGCAAAAAGAGCATCATTTGTATCCGTTGAGGGTGCAAAGTGATGCTCTTTTTTGTTTCAGGCTGTTCCATGGAACGCAGCTTTCGTGTATAATAAGGTCAATGCAACCCCGCGTGTTGTGCGGGAAGGAGGAGGTTTTCCATGATCCAATTCGGCCTGCGTCTGCATGACGCGGAAAAGCTGCCCGTTGAACAGGTGCTGCCGCTGGTGCGCCAGAAAGGCTTTACCTGCGCCCATGTGGCCCTGAGCAAATCCTTCAAGGAGCTGCCCTGCACCCCCAGCGCCCTGACCCCCGGCTATGCGCTGTACCTGCGGCATCTGTTTGAGAAAAACGGCATCGACATTGCCGTGCTGGGCAACTATCTCAATCTTGCCCACCCGGATGCGGATGCCCTGCACGCCATTCAGGAAAAATACTATGCTCATATCCGTTTTGCAAGCCTGCTGGGCTGCGGAATGGTGGGCACCGAGACCGGTGCGCCCAACGCGGAGTACAAATTCTGTCCGGAGTGCCGCAGCGACGCAGCCCTTTCCACCTTTATCAAGAACTTCAAGCCGGTGGTGCGCTGTGCCGAGCAGTACGGCGTGACCATTGCCATTGAGCCGGTGGTCAAGCACATCGTGTACGATGCCAGACGCGCCCGCACCGTGCTGGACGAGATCGGCAGCCCGAACCTGCAGATCCTGTTCGACCCCGTCAACCTGTTGAACATGGAAAATGTGGACCGCCGCGAGGAAGTGTTCGCCGAGGCCATCGAGCTTCTGGGCAAGGACATCGCCATGATCCACTTCAAGGATTTCCTGCGCAAGGATGCGGGCGGCCAGCTGGCTGCTACGGGTGCAGGGCAGGGCGGCATGGAGGACTACCGCACCATCCTGCGGTTTGCAAAGCAGGAAAAGCCCTATATCTTTGCAACGCTGGAGAATACCACCCCGGAAAACGCGGTGGAATGCCTGAACTACCTGAAAAAGCAGTACGACGAGTGCTGAACACTCTATAACAAGAAAAACATCTGCAAGCTTTGTCCGGGATGGGGCAGCTTGCAGATGTTTTTTGTATCAGATGAAGTTTATGGTTCGGCCTTTTACAAATTGCAATTAAGAAATAGTTCCGCTGAAAATGTCCAGAGCGAAAGCGGAGGACATTAAAATCATTCCAGATCCAGCTTATGCTCCATCAGCCAGCGGGTCAGCAGAAAGTACCCTGCGGCAAAGGCAATGCTGAGCGCCAGCCCGAACAGGGTGGTGAAAGCACTGGGCGCAGCAATGGAAATATCTACACCGCCAAGGGTGGGATAGGAAACAGCCTGCAGCATGTCGGCACTGCTGACACCGGAGCTCAGCCAGTTCTGCAGGAAGGACAGCAGGAAAAATGCCAGAATACCGGCCGGGACCATGTGCTTTTTGAACTGGTGGCCGATCATGCATGCGGCATAGATGCACAGGATGCTGGACACCAGTGCCACCAGCCCGTTCAGCGTTTCAAAGATCAGCCAGAGCCACCCGGAGCTGCCGGTCATGCGGAAGATCTCTCGGAAGATCTCTACCACTTTCTGCCACAGCTCCGGCAGCTGCTGCAGGGCCGCACTGTTCAGAGACAGAGCCAGCAGCATCACCGCAAAGGAGAAAATGCCCACGATGCTGCTGCAAAGCATCCACACCACGCTGGAGATCAGCTTGGAAAGGATGAGCTGGCTTTCCGTCACCGGCAGGGTGTGCATCAAGTAGCCCTCGCGGCCCAGCAGATTGCGGGTGAAGCGGGTCACAATGGTCATCACGGACACCACTGCCACTGCAACGGCTACGACCATGTAGGCGAACAGCAGCAGAGATGCAAAGTTGTCCTTGGAAGAGCTGCGCAGGGAAAAGCCGCTCAGCACTGCCAGCGCAACAAGGGCCAGATACAGCCCGCCATAGGTGCGGCCGGTGGCCTTGAATTCATATTTTAACAGCTGTTTCAGCATTTGAATACCTCCCGGAAATATGCATCCACGCTCATGCCCTCGGTCTCGCGCAGCTCTTCGGCATTGCGGTGGGCGAACACCCGGCCATCCTTCAAAAAGACGGCTTCGTCCAGAATGGGCTCGATATCGCCGATGAGGTGGGTGGATAGAATGACGGTCGCATCCCGGCTGTAGTTGTTCAGGATGGTGCTCAGGATGTAGTCCCGGGCGGCAGGGTCCACGCCGCCAATGGGCTCATCCAGCAGGTAGAGCTTTGCGGCGCGGCTCATGGCCAGGATCAGCTGCACCTTTTCCTTGCTGCCCTTGGACAGGGTTTTGAGCCGCGCCTTCGGTTCCAGTTCCAGCCGGGCCAGCATTTCGTTCGCCTTGGCGGGGTCAAAATCGGCATAGAATTCGCGGAACATTTCCACCAGCTGCTCCACACGCATCCAGTCCGGCAGCCAGTCGGCGTCCGGCAGATAGGACACGATGGCTTTGGTGTCCGGCCCGGGGGTCATGCCGGCGATCCGGATGCTGCCTGCACTGGGCTGCAGCAGACCGTTCGCCAGCTTAATGAGGGTGGTCTTGCCGCTGCCGTTGGGGCCAAGCAGACCCACGATGCGGCCAAAGCCGATGTGTAGGTCTACATTTTCCAGTGCGGTCTTATCCTTCTGGTAGCACTTGGTCAGTGCTTCACAGCTCAAAAGTTCACTCATTGCGGTCCTCCTTTGCGTCCCAGTGTTCCAAAAGCGCGGCTGTCTGTGCGGGACTGTAGCCGATGCCGCGCATCTTTTCCAGAAAATCCGACGCCAGCGTCCGGGCGGTGTCGGCACGAAGCTGTTCGATCAATGCAGTGTCCTCCGTAACATAGCGGCCTGCGGTGCGTTCGGTGTGCACCAGACCTTCCGTCTCCAGCTGGGCAAGGGCCCGCTGCATCGTGTTTGGGTTCACCCCGGCGGCTGCGGCCAGATCACGCACCGAATCCAGATGCCCGCCCGGCGGGTAGGTGCCGGCCAGGATCCGGGCCTTCAGCCGTTCCACAAGCTGGGCATAGATCGGGCGGCTGGCATCAAACTGTTCGCCCATGGTATCATCTCCTTGTCTCATTGTGCTAAGCGCTTGATACAATAATACACGATTTGCGCTGATTGTCAAGGGGAAAAAGAAAAAACATTATAAAACTGTGGGAAATCGGAAAAAGTGCCTATAAAACACTACACATTGATAAAAAATTACAATAAATTCAAACAATTTCACATTGCAAAGCTTTTAACAATGTGCTATGCTGAAAAACAGAGAGCTCCGCCCGGAAAGCGGCGGAAAAGAGATTTGGAGGAAAAATAACTATGGCTGACCGCATCGTTCTGAATACCATCTCCTACCATGGCCACGGTGCCATTGAGAACATCGTTCCCGAACTGACCGCCCGCGGCTACAAGAAGGCATTCGTCTGCTCTGACCCCGACCTGATCAAGTTCGGCGTCACCAAGAAGGTCACCGACCTGCTGGATGCTGCAAACTTTGCCTACGCTGTTTACAGTGAGATCAAGCCCAACCCCACCATCGCTAACGTGCAGGACGGCGTGGCCGCTTTCAAAGCTGCTGAGGCCGACTGCATCGTGACCATCGGCGGCGGCTCCTCCATGGATACTGCAAAGGCCATCGGCATCATCATCAATAACCCCGAGTTTGCGGATGTCCGCTCTCTGGAAGGCGTTGCTCCCACCAAGAAGCACGCGGTGTTCACCATCGCTGTTCCCACCACCGCCGGCACTGCTGCCGAGGTCACCATCAACTACGTCATCACCGATGTGGAGAAGAAGCGCAAGTTCGTCTGCGTGGATACCAACGATATCCCCGAGATCGCGGTGGTTGACCCCGATATGATGTCCTCCATGCCCAAGGGCCTGACCGCCGCCACCGGCATGGACGCTCTGACCCACGCCATCGAGGGCTACATCACCAAGGGCCACTGCGTCATCTCCGATATGTTCCATCTGGAAGCCATCAAGCTCATCAGCCAGAGCCTGCGCGGCGCAGTGCAGAACACTCCGGAAGGCCGCGAGGGCATGGCTCTGGGCCAGTACATCGCCGGCATGGGCTTCTCCAATGTGGGTCTGGGCATCGTCCACTCCATGGCACACGGCCTGTCCGCTCTGTATGACACCCCGCACGGTGTGGCCTGCGCCATCCTGCTGCCGGTGGGTCTGGAGTACAACAAGAGCGTTGCCGGTGAGCGCTACCGCGCAGTCGGCAAGGCCATGGGCGTTGTGTGCATCGACGAGATGAACGATGTGGAAGCCGCTGACGCCACCATCGCCGCCGTCAAGCAGCTGAGCGCAGACGTGGGCATCCCCGCAAATCTGCACGGCATCCTGAAGGAAGAGGATATCCAGTTCCTCGCCGAGTCCGCATTTGCAGACGCCTGCCGTCCCGGCAACCCCCGCGACACCAGCGTGGAGGAGATCGTGGAGCTGTATAAGAGCCAGCTGTGATTCCGCTCTGTAAATTCAAGCTGTAATTTTGGACCCTGCTGTCCTTCGGGATGGCAGGGCTTTTTTCTAAGATGTATCTGAAAACAAAGCAACGGACTGGATCTTCGTCTTTTCAGAGATGCCCGGAGAGCCTGCCGCAACGCAGAGTGACAAAATTTCTGCACGGCTCTTGTACACAGCGCCCAAAACGGGTACAATCAATGCAGTAAGAAAAAACTGGAAGCGAAAGGAACCTTATGACGCTGAACTTCTATACTCTGAGTGTTATTTATCTTGTATATTCCTTTCTGGGCTGGGTGGCGGAGACGGTAGTCGCGACCATCCGGGGCGGAAGGTTTGCCAACCGCGGTGCGGCGGCAGGCCCGTTCTGCTTTATCTACGGTACCACCGGCGTGCTGCTGGCCGTGAGTTTCGGCGACCTGCGCACCGAGCCGGTCTACCTGTTCTTTGCCTGCATGATGGCGGCAACGGTGATGGAATGGATCACCGCCAAGCTGCTGGAACGCCTGCACCGCCGCAAGTGGTGGGACTATTCCGGCAAAAAATTCAATCTGAACGGCTATGTGTGCCTGCAGTATTCGCTGCTGTGGGGTGCGCTGGGCACGGCAAGTGTGCTGTGGGGCAATGATGTGCTGCTGCGGCTGTGCGCGCATATCCCGGTTTGGCTGCTGCGCCCGGCAGTATGGATCTCGCTGACGGTGGCGGTGCTGGACCAGATCGGGTCGGCAGTGCTGGTGCAGCAGTATGCGGCCCGTCACCCGGTGCTGGAGCAGCTCAACCAGAGACTGGGGGAGCGGTCGGATACGCTGCGCCGCAGGATCGCGCTTTACATTGAAAAACGCATCCAGTATGCTTACCCGGCTGCGGCCCGGCAGGAGCAGACTGCGCTCCGGAAGGGGGAAAAGAACTTCCTCAGCGTGTCCGACCTGCTGTGGCTGTTCGTGATCGGCGCATTTCTGGGCGACATGGTGGAGACGGTGTTCTGCCGCGTGACCGCCGGGGTCTGGATGAGCCGCTCCAGTCTGGTCTGGGGACCGTTCAGCGTGGTGTGGGGTCTGGCGCTGGTGCTGGCAACGGTGCTGCTGCGTCAGGAAAAGGACCGGAGCGACCGCTACCTGTTCGCCTTCGGCACCGTCATGGGCGGTGTGTACGAATACGTGTGCAGCGCCGTCACCGAGCTGCTGTTCGGCACTGTGTTCTGGGACTACAGCAAATTCAAGTTCAATCTGGGCGGGCGCATCAACCTGCTGTACTGCTTTTTCTGGGGCATTGCGGCGGTGATATGGATGCGCTACGGCTATCCGCTGGTGCTCAGAGGCATGGAGAAGGTGCGCAGCCACGTCCGCCCATGGATGACCGTCCTGCTGGCAGTGTTCATGGCGGTGAACATGCTCACCAGTGCGCTGGCGCTGGCCCGGTACGATGCCCGCACCAGCGGTGAAGGCCCCAAAAACAGCATCGATACGCTGCTGGACGAGCATTTTGATGACGCCCGTATGGAGCGCATCTATCCCAACGCGAAGAAAGTGGCCAAGGCTGGATGAAATTTCAACGTTCCTCTTGCACTTTGGTGCAAAAATCGGTATAATACTTTCCGGATAAAAGGGAGTAGAGGGCGCACGTTCGCAAAACGATGCGCCGTGCTGCAGCGGCATCCCCGCAGAAATGCCCGCTGCGGTGCCGGATGCTTGAGACTTTTATTACGCTTTCCCGTTTCTGGGCAGGCTGTAATAGAGGTCTCTTTTTTATGGCTGCTCTGCCGGAAACAAAAGGAGAAAAAACTATGCTTATCCCTGTTTTGCTGTTCATCGTGGGCCTGCTGTGCCTCATCAAGGGCGGTGACTGGTTTGTGGATGGTGCCACGGGCATTGCCCGCCGTTTCCATGTGCCGGAGCTGCTCATCGGTGCTACGGTGGTGTCCATTGGCACCACCCTGCCGGAGGTCATGGTCTCCACCACCTCGGCCTTCACCGGCCACGGCGAGATCGCCTATGGCAACGCCATCGGCTCGATCATCTGTAATGCATCCCTCATTGCGGCTATCACCATTGCGGTGAAGCCGGGCAAGGTAGACCCCAAGAGCCTGCGCACGCCGGTGCTGTTCTTCTTTGTGGCAGCAGCCTTTTATGCAGGCGTGGCCTATACCACCGGCTACTACTCCCGCCCGGTGGGCCTTGTGCTGCTGGCCATGTTCGCGGCCTACATCGTCTGCAACGTGATGGCGATGAAGAACGCCCCCGCCCCGGAAGAAGCGGAGGAGACCGACGAAAATGGATCCCTTGCCAAGGAGCTGGGTCTGCTGGCCGTGGGCGCGGTGCTCATTGCCGTGGGCGCGAACCTGCTGGTGGATAACGGCACCCTGATCGCGCAGGCACTGGGCGTGCCGGAGTCGGTGATCGCGCTCACCTTTGTGGCGCTGGGCACCTCGCTGCCGGAGCTGGTCACGGCCATCACCTCGCTGGCCAAGGGCCACGGTGCGCTGTCTCTGGGCAATGTCATCGGCGCGAACGTGTTCAATCTGGTGCTGGTGAGCGGTGTTTCCGCAGTGGTGGCACCCTTTACCATCCCGCAGAACTCCATGCTGTTCGGACACAACGCATCGCTGGTGCTGGAGTTCCCGGTGATGTTTGCCGTGATGCTGCTGCTGACGGTGCCGGCCCTCATCAAAGGCAGGCTCAGCCGCCCGCAGGGCATCGCTCTGCTGTGTATCTACGCGGCCTTCTGCGTGGTACAGTTCACCATCTGAGCATATAAGACGCAAGCAAGACGCAAAAAAGTCCCGGTGCAGTTCGGTTTTACTGCACCGGGACTTTTTACGCTTCAGAAGAATTACTGCTGTGCAAAGATCTTGATCTCGTCCTTATCCATAAAGGCGGCACCCACAAAACCGGCGGCTTCCAGCTGGCCCAGCTGTTTGCCCAGCTTCTTGCCCTGAGGCAGAACGGTTACGTTGTAGCTGTCACGCAGGGAAGCGGCCTTTGCCAGCACGGCAGGGAAATCGGCATCCTTGGTGTACAGCAGGACGATCTTCTGCTTGGCACCGGGGATCTGATAGCCCTGCTCCAGCAGGATGCCGCACACCCGCTCAAAACCGATGGAAAAGCCCACGGCAGGCACCTGCGTGCCAAGGAACTTGCCCACCATGTTGTCGTAGCGGCCGCCGCCTGCAACGGCACCGCTGAACTGCGGGCAGGTGATCTCGAACACCATGCCGGTGTAGTAGCCCTGACCGCGCACCAGACTGGGGCAGTAGGCCACCTGATAGCGGCCTGCGGCCATGGCGTTTGCGGTGGCCAGAACATACTTGAGGTCGTCGGCGATGGCAGGATCTGCGCAGCGGGCCGCTACGGCGTCCAGCGTTACCTCACCGGCGGCGATGAAATCGGCCAGAGCCTGAATGGCGGCTTCCGGCAGCTGCTTCTCGGTCAGCTCAGCCTTGACGCCCTCGGCACCGATCTTGTCCATCTTATCGAAGGTGATGCAGACGGAATCCAGCGTATCTGCGGCAAAGCCCATGCTTTCCAGCATGCCGCGCAGGATGCGGCGGTCGTTGATGTTGACGGTGAAGCCGGTAAAGCCGATGTTCAGCAGAGCGCGGGTGGTCACGTCGATCAGCTCCACCTCGGCGTTGGGGGAAGCGTCGCCCAGAATGTCGATATCGCACTGCACGAACTCCCGCAGACGGCCCTTCTGGGGACGCTCGGCGCGGAAGACGCGGTCGGTCTGGATCACCTTGAAGGGGCTGGGCAGCTTATCCTTGTTGGCGGCATAGTAGCGGCTCAAAGGCAGGGTCAGGTCGTAGCGCAGGCCCATGTCGGACAGCTGCTTGGGGTCGCCGGTGTTCAGGGCAGCGGTGAGCTTATCGCCGCGCTTGAGCACCTTGAAGATCAGGTTCAGGTTGTCGCCGCCGTCGGATTTGTCCAGATTTTCCATATCCTCCAGCATGGGGGTGGAAATGCGCTCGAAGCCGGACGCACGGTAGGTCTCCAGAATTTTGCCCTGAATGTAATCGCGCAGGGTCTGCTCTGCGGGCAGCAGGTCGCGCATGCCCTTCAATGCCTGTGTTTTCATAAGATGGTTCCTCTCTATATAAATCAATGTAAATGCTTTTACCTTATTCATTATAAAGGAATCTGCCGTTTTGTCAATTGAAATGGGCACACTGTAAAGGAAAAACCATTCGGAGGGCAGGCAATGAAACAGCAATTTGCAGCAAAACACCCGTGGACCATCCTTGCGGCGGGCGCAGCCATTCAGGTGCTCACGGGCATCCCGGCGGCGTGGGGCGTATTTCAACAGCCGGTGATGGAGGAGTACGGCCTGAGCGAGCAGGGGGCGGGCTATGCCTTCGGCATCCTCATTGCGGCGTTCGGTGTGGGGTGCGTCCTCGGCGGCTTTCTGCAGGACAGCCGCGGCCCGCGGTGTGCAGCTCTGTGGGGGACAGCACTGCTGTGCGGCGGATTTTTTGCGGCGGCCATGCTGCCGGGCGGCAGCGCAGGCAGCTTTTTTCTGGCATTCAGCATCCCGGCAGGGCTGGGCACGGCGTTTCTGTACCCGTCCATCCAGTCCTGTGCACAGAAGTGGTATGCCGGACGCAAGGGCCTTGCCACCGGTGTCATCGGCGGGGCGGTGGGTCTTTCCGGTGCGTTCCTCACCGTGTTCGTGCGCACGGCGGTCAGGGGCTTTGGGATCGTGCAGGGCATCCGGGGGGCGTTCTGGGCACTGGGAGCCGTCACGCTGCCCATCTGCCTTGTGGGCAGCCTGCTCTTGCAGGACCCGCCGCAGGACGCCGAAAAACAGCAGAAAAACGACAGAAATGCCATTGACCTCTCGCCATGGCAGATGCTGCGCACACGGCAGTACTGGCTGTGTGCAGGGGCTGTGTGCTTTTCCACCCCGGCGGTGCTGCTGTTCAGCCCCATCATCCTGAAGCTGGGCGTGGAGCGGGGGCTGGACGAGAACGCTGCTCTGTGGAGCGTGGTGCTGGGCAGCGTGGGCAGTGCGGCAGGCCGACTGCTGATGCCCATGCTCAGCGACCGCATCGGCCGCAGGCCCACGGACATGCAGCTGTTTGCGGTGTCGCTGGGGCTTTCAGCGGGATTTGCGTTTGCGCAGGGCTGGTGGGTGGTGGCCTGCTATGCGGGGCTCACCTTCTGCTACTCCGGCCTTGCGGCAGTGCTGCCTGCCCTCTCCACGGACCTGTTCGGCTTCCCCCACGCAGGGGTGAACTACGGCTTTCTGGCGCTGGGGCAGAGCGTGGGAAGCCTGGCATTTCCGGCTGCGGCGAATCTGTGGGGGCTGGAAGCCGGGCGGCACTGGCTGGCTGTGGGCGGTGCGGCGGCAGGCTTTGCTGCCATGTGGGCGCTGAAATCTGCCGGACAGCAGTCCCGCAGGCAGGACACAGGAGCGTGAAATTTGTCTCCTTGACAAAGTTGACAAAAAATTGACGAATGAAATGACAAAAGCATCTGAATTGACAGTTAGCAGCAGACAACCGCAAATAGTTTTGATGTTTTTCCCGGAAATGTATTGCAAAATTCGTCCGCTTTCTCTATAATAAAATCATGCGTGGTAGTACCGGTGCAGGCGCTGAAAGAGAGCAGCGTGCCCGGTTCGGATGCAAGCAGTACAGAGCAGCGGCTGTGCCGGCAGGGCGCGGCAGCGGTTTTGTGCTGCAAAGCGACATTTGTCAAAAGGAGAGTATGATTATGACCTATT
>ULQN01020052.1_pt1 | contig 31439 bp, 26 predicted proteins | sample 1954491 | NCBI WGS metagenome assembly ULQN01 (sample SAMEA4835656, study PRJEB28245) | human gut metagenome | biome: gut microbiome; material: fecal sample | place: Denmark | collected 2008
CATCATTGCCTCACCAAAAATTTTTCCTAAGTTCCCTCTATTTATTTCATCTATGATAAAAAAGTATTTTGGAGCTAATTCCGGGTTGGCAGATTCTTTAAAAGCCTTGTTAGCTCTATCACAAAATTCTTTAAAAATTCCATCCTGTAACTCAAAACCAGAGTGCGTGGAATTTGTCGGTTTGTAGCCACAAATAAAGTCTTCGTATGAATAGTTCGGGTGAAATTGAACCATCTGAATTTGATCTTGGTTCATGTTGCCCATTTGAGCAAATGCAATTCGCTTAGCAATATAAGTTTTCCCAACCCCCGGAGGACCCTGCAATATTATGTTTTTCTTATGTTCTAAAAGAGCCTTTATTTTCTTGAGTAGATTTTCATCTATAAAGCATTTTTCCAATTCCTCTTGATTACTCCTTACAATTTCTTCTTTTTTTTGTGTGAGAGTAGCTTGTTCAATTAAATAACTCAGCTTGTTATATTCCTCGACAGTTAGGTTAAAAAGAACACTTCTTGTATTTAAAAATTTACTTTCCATAAATAGACCAGAATCTTCGATATCTTTCCTAGAAACTATTCCTGATTCGGAAAAAATTCTTGTCGTTTGAATACCTATTTTTCCTTCTTTTTTGTACTTTCGACCTATAGTCCCTACAGCGACAATGAGTTTTAAGTTTTTGTTATAGATAATTACCTGATCGTTTTTATTGACAGCCTCAAAACTTTTGTGATCACTGTCAGTTTTTAGCTGAAATGGACCAATTTTCTTTTTAACTAGTTGATTGTCCTCTACTTCAGCGGTTATCCACCAATAAGTTTTTTTTGATTCATTAGTTTTTTTTGATTCATTAGTTTTTCGTTGCTCTTGATAAGCAACCCAGGAAAGCTCAGGAATAGATGTGATATTTCTACTTTTGAGTACTCCAGACGAAATAGATTTTTTAATACTTGCTAAAAGTTCAAGATACTTTTTACCTGTTATATCTTCCAAATCATCATTGATTACACCACTAATGTCGCTGATTTTTTTAAGGTATTGGCTACTTGGTTCATTGAGGTTCATATAGAAATTAGGACGAATAAGGAAAAGAACATTGCTGATCCTTGCTCCGCCTTGATAGCCATTAATTAGATGCACCGAGTCGTATAGCTGTACAAATTTAGAGGTTAATTGCTCAGTTTTTACATTTGAATCTGCGTACTTCAAAGCGCAGTCTAAAAATTCCCATAATGTTTGCTGATTTTCTTTACTATATGATTCTGTGTAATTTTTTTCTCGTGCATAAAACGTGGGGAAACCTTCAAATGTTAAAGGTAAGCCGCTTAATTTTGAGTCTTTTGATGAAAACTTATCAAAATAAAAACGAATTAATTTTGTTCTATTTGTTCTGCCTAATTTTGCTATGGATGCCAAAAAAGTATCAGGATCAAATTCGTCTCCACCCCAAGGATCAGTTGTCTTCGGGTCCATACAACTCATTCGTCCTTCATTAACTATTTGTTGTAGTTTAAAAGGAAAGTTTTTTTTATCTTGCTGATATTTGGCATTAAGCTCTGTAGCCAAGATTTCCATATATTTAACCCATTCAAATGTCGGCATGATAAAAAGACTCCTGTACAAATGACTAAAAAACTAGCCTAACAAAAATTTGTTACCAGGACGATCGTAGATCTGGTTGAAAGAAAAAGAAATAAGGACAAACTCTGAAATAAGGTCGTAGTCTCGGAATTTAATGACATGGAACCCTATTCCACTTTATTAGTGTTTAGTCTGGTCTTTAGGAATAATTTTCTATGATCCACCAACTGTCGATTTTTTTCTTTCCCTGTCAGCATATCTATAGTTATATCGCTTAATCTTTTAACTATACAAATCTACTGACTATTTTTAGAAACCAATTAAGTTCACTGACTGACTGCAATAGAGATGCTACCTTATTAAATTTTTGTCCATTGGTTACTGAATTCCATCATTCCTTGATATCCCTTCGCATAGTGATAAAAAGTTATCCTTCATAAAATGATCCTATTGCCATTATCTTGAAGCTAAACAAATGATTCGGTTAAACAGATGAAAAAATATACTTACTCTCTAACTATTAATAAAGCAGTCTTCAATATCGGACCCGATATTTTGCGAACTATTCGCCGCGCGACACCCGAAGAAACTCCATGGTACGAAAAAAGTTTCCTGGCCGATGCTACAAAATACGGTCCAAAACTCACAACTTATACACTAAAGAAACATTGGCCTCAAACACGCAAAGACTACAAAAAGATTCGTTTGGGCCGTATTCTGGAATTGAAAAATCACACCTCTATTCTTTTTCACAAGGAAAGCTCCTGGCGAATTGAGTTTTTGGATTCAAAAGGTAACGTGGTTGATCGCTGTAAAAGAAATGATAAGAGGGAAGTGATTATTCAAAAAATAAAAATCTTCATCGAAAAAGCTTATCCGCACTATGCAAAAAGTAATTTTGCTGATCGCATAGCCGCCACCCTCATGAGTGGTTTCTCAAATGTTTGGTTAGGGTTTGTGGATATCAGTAAAGAATATTTGAAACCACTTTGTTCAGAAAAAGAAGTCCCTAAATTTTATTGGGATGGCGGCAGAGATCTCTTTTTCTATGACGAAGATTTCCCCTACTACACTCATCAAGATAGCGGACTTTGTTTCATAAATTCTAAGGTGTACTCCATCGACATTGAACCCTTCATTAACGATGGAGAGGGAACTTGGCTTTGGCTTCATCGCCATATTCACGATAAACGACTACGGTTAAAACTTCTGCCGAAATTCAGGTCTGAAATACTCTCGCAGTTAGGTGCTTTGGAAATAGTCTTTAAAGCGCCTCTGACTGAGTCTGACATGGATCACTGCTGGGTTGAGTAATTTTGAGAAAAAATGAAACCTTCTCGCGCATTTTCCTTTAGCATATTGCCTAAGGAGAAAAAATCATGTCGCGAACAAGATCCGGTATCACTCAAGCATTGATTTATCTGGAGATTATTAAGCGAATTCCCAGGCACTATGTCAGCACCACAGAAATCATGCAGGGCTTAGAAGCTGCCGGCATTCACATTCGGGAACTTACTCTTCAGCGCTATTTGGCAGATTTGGCCGAAGCGGAAAACAGTCCTATTGAGCGCGATGTTCGCTCTCGTCCATACGGCTATCGATTAGCCTCAACCGGCAATGCTTTTAATTTCCTCTCGCCTTCTCCTACAGAGTCCTTACTCCTGAAGCTTGTCCAGGAATACCTGAAATTTCAATTACCGGGAAGGCTCACTAAGACGTTGGATCCTTTCTTTAAGGCTGCTCAGGAACAATTAGATACTCCTTTGGGTCTCGTTACAAAAGAGCGCCATTGGCTCGATAAAGTGGCGGTTGTTTCTGACACGTTGCCGAGAATCCCGCCAAAAGTTTTACCTCGTATTTTTGAAGACGTAACCAATGCGTTATACGAAGAAAAGAAAATTGAAGTCAAGTACCGAAATGCTAAAGGAGAAACGATCGAAGCAACCTTAAGTCCTCTGGGGATGGTGCAGCAAGACGGACGCTTGTATTTGGTTTGCCAATTCGATGGTTATGATAATTATCGCCACCTCGCCCTTCACCGAATTGATTCTGTTAAACAATTAAAGAATGACGCCCAAGGCACGCGCCAGTTTAAAGTGAAGGACTACATTAAGAGCAAACATTTCAATTACACTGGGGACAAAACAAGACTCATACACTTGGTTTTAGACTTTAAAAATCCTCAAACAAAGGTATATCTGCAAGAGTCACCTTTTAACAAAACTCAGAAAATCACTGAACCGGAACTCGGCTTATATCGTTTAGAAGTCGATCTTATTGACAGTATTTTGGTCGACGGCTGGATTAAGACTTGGGAGGATGAAGCCCAAATCGTTCGTGTTGAAAAACTCAAGTCCTCCCAATAAATTTTCTCCGTTCAGAGCCGTCAGAGTTATTAAAGTCTGGCGGCAATTTTTTCTGCGCAGGAGTCAGACAAAACCAATTTCAAACTCATTGACGCTCGCGTCATTCCTAAATACAACAAAGAAAGAGCCTTCTCATCAAGTTCCTCAAAATCGACTTCTGTCAAAATCACGCACGGTGCCTGGAGTCCTTTAAAACGCCTTACGGTGTCATTAAAAAGCGTCCCGTTTCCAAACAATTGCCGACCGTTTTTAAATGTCCCAAGAGGTTGTTTGAGTAAATATTTATCGGTTCCTAGTGACGGAGAACACACGATTTCTGATGAGTGCCGACTTTTCATAGTCAATACTGCAATCTGGTCATCGGCAAAGCCTTCACGTCTTGCTTCGTCAATAGCCCGGCGAGTTTCTTTCAGTAGTTCAGAAGATCCATTGTAGTAGGTAAAGAAGGCAGGAACCTCTCCTTCATAGGGGCAATTGGAGAGCAAGGAGGTCTTTATCAGTCCCAGCTCGTTGATCACACTGCAAATTGTCTGGGGCACACGTGAAGTTTCATTGGAGACAATCTTCACAGACTCCGAAAATTCCACACTATTCACTTCAAAATTGGGATCTGACAAAACATAGAGCGTTCCATTACCTGACAACGCACTTGTCAGGGCTGCTATCCAGTCAGCACGTAAGTCCTGAGCATCATCAATGACAATGCAGTCTTTCCGGTATTTACCGACTTGTAATTGGGCAGCAAATTTCTCTGAAACCTCATCAAAAAAAGTTGCTCTTTGAGACGGCTCAATATCAGCCGGACTTTCCGATCGTGTTTCTTCTATAGCAAGCTCATGCCACGTACCGATGAAATCTACGTGTTGATTAATCGGTAAATCCTGAAGCCTTTGAGCAATGTTGCGCGTGGTGTTGATATACCAGGCAGACTGATGATTTTTTGCAGCTCTTTCTAAAAGCGCCAAAGCTAACTGGGTTTTCCCGGCTCCGGCCGGTGCCTTAACTTCTACAACTGCTAAAGGCGAATCAATACGAGGCACCCAAGTGGCTAAGCCTGAGGCTAACTCCCTGCAACGGATATCAAGCGTTTCAGAAATAGAGCTGATGCTTTGACGAACGACGCATCTGTTTTGCAGAAATTCTATAATCGCTTCCCTTGAAACGTCTCGTGAGCTGGTCAGTCGGTCACAGTCCTGAATAATTCGGCAAAGTTCATGAAAACGATCTGCATCAATAAGATTAGTTCGATCAATGCCGATACCAGATCCTTCTAAATAGCCGTTTGGTAAAACCAAAAAAGAGCGAATGGTGAGTCTTCTGCTTAGTTCTGAAAGACGTGATCTAACAATTGATCCTTGGCGACCCAATTGATGGGTAATGTCTTTTTGAACACCACCATAGTCACGAACAACTTGACCAAAATCGTTAGTCTGAAGACTCCCCGCTTTGACTTCAAGAACAACGATCACTCCGGTAGGCGTCACAACCACCGTATCAAGTTCTGAATTTCTTCCCCGATCTGCGATATCGACATTACGAATGACGGTAAACTCAGCCGGAAGTTCATTGAGTTTTTCAGCCACTAAGGACTCTGCCCAATCACCTGATTTGATCTCATTATTCATTTTTTGGCCTTGAAAAGTCTGTCATGCTGAAAATATCACTTTCCAGATAAGTTTTCTATATTTACTCTCATCTACTTCATAAATTGAAGTACTAAAAGATATTATTTTTATACTGAATAAGGGAGATCGGATCATGTTGAATTTTATTGTTCTTGATTTTGGTGACTACACCGTAGAACTTTTGGACGAACGAGAGTTCATCGAAAAGTACGACGTTGATCCGCTTGATCCTGAAGACTTTCGCAACGCCTCAGACAGAATCACAGAGCTTGTCGAGGGCAATTGCTACGATCTTGCCTGGTGCCGTCAGGATGCAGTTGACAAGGTTATTGATGAAATCGAGCTTCTGTCTGTGGAAGAAGGTGGTGAAGATCAAACATTAATCGAACTCTCCAAAATGCTGATCTCCATAGGAGAAGCCAATTGGTGGGACGGAATTCTCGAACATAATTCTGAATTCGATATCGAGCCTGATTTTGATCTTTAAAAATTTAACCACATCCTTAGAGTTTTAAGGCACGATCCAACAAATTAAGCTGATCCCTTAATTTGTCAGGATTGGTGCCTTCTAATTTTTTCAGATTATGTAATTTCCATTTGATAGCCGGTAAGTTTCTGGCAGACTCAAAAGACGCCAAAGCCCAATTGGGATTGCCTTCAGCAAATGAATGCAAAAACTTTTTTCTCTTAGTCCCCAGACGTTCGGGCAAAATAGCCTTCAGTTGCCGTCGCACTTCCATAAGCTCTTCTAATTTAACCGATTCTTTTGTCATTCCGACAAAACTATTGTTGTAGATCGCTTCCAACGGTTGATCATTACCGGCAAGAACCTCGTGCATCGGACGATTGTGTGCTGCAAGGTAGATGACAAAACAATCAAGCATTTGTTCAGTCAAACCATTGCGTTTGAGTAATAGCCAACAGTCAAACAAATCCCTGGGGTGTTGTCTGTCCAGAGCTGCCAGAATTTTTCCTGCATAAAGCTCATCGGGATGCATAACCGGGACAAAAAAAGACTCTCCACTGATTTGTTTTTGCAAGGCTTCACAAAGCGGCATATCAACAGAAGGAAGTAATATTCCCCTCATAACCGGATTGATTTCAATTTTCACAATGGCTTTCCCATTGCTGACAGTTAACTTCTCCCCGCTTCCAACTCGTTTTGTTCTGAAACCTGACGACTCATAAGCAGCGGCCATTCTCTCGATTTCATTTTGAATCACAACGAGTGCTTTGGCTCGGTTTAATGAAGCTTCAATCAATGCGCAATCGATGTCAACCGATACCCGAGGAAAGTCATTCACAAAAAGGTTAATTGCTGTTCCGCCTTTTAAAGCCAGACACCCACTGTCGAAAACCATAGGGAGAGCCTGCAGTAATAGTTTGAGTGTGGTTAAATAATTTTCATGCATGGCGACCTCTTATCGGGCTGACTGTCATTTTTCTTCCGTTACCTAAAGAAATCTGCCAAGAGGTCTCTGATCCTGTTTTGATTCCTTCTGCTTCATAAAAAGTCTTTACATCTAAAAGACCGCTTCTTTGGCTAAAGTGAGCAAATAACCGGATCACTTTCAGACTTCTGCAGGCGTGAAGGAGCATCGCCAAAACAGATTCACGAGGGTACTGAACCAACTCAAAAAGGTTTTGCACTTCCTCAACATCTAAATGCTTGAGTTCATAAAGCATTTCGAGCAGAGCCCTTTCAGGACATGAACAAGAAACCGTATTAGAAAATTGGCTGATATACGGTCTGGTACTGAGATCGTCTTTTTCTGATTGAAAATCAAATAAATGCGAACACGAATAGCGGATATTAAATTGACGCATCATCCACACCGGAATAACCCTGGCTTCTTCTCCCCAAACAATGCTTTGTGGCTGAAAATAAAGATTCTGGGAAATTCCATTCCAAGCTAAAGCAGTTTTGCTCGCTATATGGAAGTCCGGAACGTCTTTTTGAATGCTCGATAGGACCCCAAGCATATCAATTTGATCGTTAGGGAAACAGTAGAATCCCTGTCCTATACGGCGCAACCATCCGTGATTGACATAATAGGCTGCCAGTTGATGACTGATGTCCATTGAACGCAAATCTGCCATTGTAAAAGGCAGACCCGGTCGCCATTGCTGGAGTAGTAATTTGAGCCGTTGACGATCGTAGGACTTTTTCATTTTGTTTATTAATTTTTATTAATAATATTTAACTTTATTTTATTGTATCAATTAACAATTTTCTATCAACTTAATAATTGTCAGTAATAGCTTTTACTTCTTAAAAAGAGGGATAATTTTGTTTTACTGATTCACAGTCGCTAGTAAAACAGGCTTTTCTACTAAATATTTAGCTATGCAGACAACGACCAACCTTGAAGTACATAACCTCCTGAAAGAAGTTCAGATCTTCCTGGATGCCAAGAAGCTTGTAAAAAACAATTATGAAAGCCGAGTAGCCGATGACTTCTCTCCCATCGAGCTTTTCTCTCCCAATGAGCCTGATATTTCAAAAGTTTTAGCTTACTTTTTGAATCCCAAAGCCGCTCATGCACAAGGAACATTATTCTTAGATGAATTCTGTAACATTGTTCAGAAATTGTCTCCGCTTTCTGAAACCAGTGCATCCAATCCGTTGCCGGAATCCTTCAGATTAACATCGAATACTATCGTAGACATAGAAGTTGCTGACTCAGAAAGCGGACGAATGGATATCGTTTTATGCGATTCAAAGAACGCCCTTTGTATCGAAAATAAACCTTGGGCCAGTGATCAGGAGAGTCAGTTAAAACGCTATGGGCAAAAATTACAAAAACAAGGCTTTGAAAACTGGTTACTGATCTATCTTAGCGATCACGAGCCAAGCGAATACTCTACCTGTAAAGATGAAGAGACATTGAAACATACCGTTCAACTGAGCTTTTCATCGATGGGAAACATCTTATTAGCCGCTGCACGCAAAGCTCAGGCTCCCAATGTGAAATATTTCGCAGAACTTTTTGCAAAATACCTAAAAGTAAACATTGCCGGAGAACCGAAAATGAATGATGAACAAATTAAACAATTACTTAAAGCTAATATCAATTCGACCAAAGTGATTTCAGAAACCTTTGAGAAACTTTCAGAAGATATATGGAACGATTTTTGTAATGTCCTTAGAGAACAATGTCAGCAAAAATACAATGGTTCTCTGGTTTTTGAAAATAGAAATGATATCCGTACATTGAGAACACGTTGCCATTTCAGGTTTAAACCGAACAATAAAAACTGGTTTATCAGTTTTGAGAAAAGTCACACGAACCGCTTGCAGGACTTCTACTGGGGAATTACCGTTGATGAAAAAGCGAACGAAACGGAACGCGGAAACATTACTTCGGCAATGAATAAGTTATTTAAAATCAGTGATAAACCTGAACGTTGGTGGCCCTGGTGGGTTTGGGGTAAAGAAGGAATTGAAACGATCCCGACTGATCTTGCATTCTTTCCCAGAAATCTCGATGAGCAGAAATGGATGAATGAAGTGGGCGCGCCAGACGGCGGCGAATTGGCGAAAATTGTCTGGCGTATTGTTGACCGCATTATGCAAGCAATCAAAGACAACCAACTCTAAAACCACTCGGTGATGTCTGCCATCCTGCCCGATTTCCACTGAGCAGGACGGTTCACATAACATCTTTAATCTATTGTCATTCTTTAAAGTTAGCAGGTAAAAATCCCCAAAAACCTGATTCTAAAACTTTCATAAATTGAACCTTTTGGTCGTACTCTTTAAGAAAACCGGGAGGTTATCAATGACAAAATCAGATTTTTTACCCAATTCAACATTTACCTGTAATGAGCTTTTGATTCCGGGGTTTCTTTGGCATAAAGGCGTCCCGATAGCCATTGTGAAAAAACATTATCGTACCCAGCTTTTGCTTCCCTTTGAGCTTTTGAAAAATTATCCGCACTATTCAGCTTCATTTAATGGCTTTCTGGAGCTGTCCAGTGCTATGACCTGGTTTTCTCCGAAACTCGTCACGACTATGACTCGCGTTTGGGCAAACCTCTATTTCGGAGCATCTTTTAGTGAGGATGTCCAAAAACTTATAGCTAGTATCCGAACTCTCTTTGGGTTTCATACCGGCTATCCTGACTTAAGTCGACGTGTCAAACATCCAGAGAAGCAAAATGACTGTCAATGTCTTTCCGGTATTCCTATTGAAGAATCTTTTAACGAAATCCGTCAAAGAGTCAAAGTCGCAGACCTCAATTCTGTCTATGAAGTGACTCCCCTTTGGTCCAATCATGTTAAGCATAGAAGTTCAAACGACGACACGATGAGAGTTGCAGAGCTTCGTGTAAAAACAAAGTCGCTCATTGAAGTTCAGACGAGTAAAGAATTGGTTTTATCCCGTACTTTTATTGAGGACTTTGATTTCAACTCCCTTTTAGGGTTCGGAGTTCGGAAATTCGACACCGAAGGAAACTTAAAAGATTACTGGTTCATTCCAAGACAAAAAATTCGCTTTGACACTCTTCAGAGCCAAGTCCGAAATTATCTCGTGAGTTATGAATTGGCTCAAAAACTCATGTTGGACGGAGAAGAAAAAATCAAAGCGCTTGATATCGATAAAAAATTAAACGAAATCGCCTGGTCAAAAGACCGATCGCTCAATCTTAATGGAATCGAAGAAATCGCCATTTTAATGCTTGCGCTTGAGTATCCGGAGGCAAGCCTGACGCTCTCGCGTCACATTCTCTACGATCTTTTCGTTGAGAATATGCCTCTAGCTGAAGCTATCGAAAAAATCGAAGCACTCTCAGACGGCAAACACACAACAGGTAATGTTAAAAAAGAATTGTTTGAAAAAGCCTGCCGAGAGCGGGCAATTGAATTTGTAGGCTCTCGATCCAAACTCCCCTTGAATAAATACTATCTTCCCGGAGCCCAATTATGTACTCTGAACTCATAAAAACATCATAAATTGATACTTCGTACTCTATTCTTTCGTTGTAAGAAAAAAGAATTTTAACCTCAGGATCCCTTAATTGATGATGAAGCAACCGGAAGAATATATAGTCAAAAGGACGCTCACTGAAGAGTTTCTAACTCATGAAGGTTACGTCCGATTTAACGGTTTCCCGGTTGCGTACATCAAGAGTGATCTGTCAGTGCAATTGCTTTTACCTTTCAGTCAACTGCGCCGTCACCCGTATTACTCAGCCACGTTTAACGGTTTTATTGAGTTGGATAGCTCTTTGTCTCTTCTTTGCCCGAAGTTCACGCTTGCTGTTATCGAAGAATGGGGCGCTCGCTTTTTTAATACGCCCAAAAATGAAAATCGCTCCAAATACATAAAAGCAGCCTTAGGTCGTTTATTTGGTCAACATACTGGAATTAATAACCTGGTTCATTCTCTGATTCATCCCGAGATACCGGAATACCCGTTAAGTGACATGCTCTCCGAGAGTGAAAAAGAGGTCTTTCTCGGGCAACGTTACAAACAGTCTCCGGTTTATATCACAAACGGCTTTTGGTCCAACCACCTTAAAAACAAAAGTCCCGTTTATCAACCTACGCGAGAAGCGAGACGCCTTGTTCCTATGGACGGCAGCTTTATGGCGGTCTTCACGAGTAATGAACTTTTCTATGAAATAAAGATTGATGACGAGCACCGTCACAACCTGCTCGGCATTTGCATTCGGAAAGTCAATTCCGAGGGAGTGATTGAAAAAGCATGGTTTTTGCCCAGAAAACTTTGGAAGTGGTTTTTGTTCGAGCCTGAAGAAAAGCACTTCTTATCGGAATCGAGTTTGAAGAAATTTTTACCTCAAAGCTCGACTTCTGATGACGAAGATAAAAGTCTGGATGAGAGGCTTGATCAGTTGGCTTGGACTCAAGATAAAACTCTCACTTGCCAAGAACTTGAAGATGTTTTGGTGTTGCTAACAGAAATAGAGTCACCTCAAACACCTCTTCAAATAACCGATCCTATCCTCAAGCAGCTACTTGTTGACGATCGGTCTTTGAGCGCTGTGATTGACGAAACTGAAAACCTGACCAATCGCCGGCACACACTCTACAAAGTTAACCCCGCCGGCTTTGCTCTGGCTTGTGCTGCAAAAGCAGCTGAATTTCAAGGCGACTCCAAACCCGGCGGCATTCAATATTGCCCCATGCCGGACATTGATTTTTTAGCAACGATTAATCACCTGGAAAATTAACAATGAAATTCTCTGAACTCAAAGAAAGTATTCTTGCCCAATTTATGGTTCCTCACGGCAATCGTGTCGTCCCTTTTATTGAAGGCAAACCCGGTGGCGGGAAGTCTGCCTGTGCCCGTGAAATTGTTGCGGAACTTAAAAAGCAATTCCATATTGCCGACGAGCAGATTATTGAATTTAACCCTTCACTTCGTGATCCTGTCGACGTTTTAGGGATCCCTTTTAAGCACGAGTCCGGCACACACAATGTGTGGCTGCCTCCTGAAGAGTTTTATAACTTGCGTCAAGGGGTCGGTCCCTGCGCTTTAATCATTGAGGAGCTAACCGATGCTCCCATGTCCATGCAAAATCCGATGTGCCGCATCATTTTGGACCGATGGGCCGGATCGGTAAAACTTAGCGACCAGCTTTTCATCATCGCAACCGGCAATCGCGTTGAAGATAAATCCGGAGCCAACCGTATGAGTACAAAACTAGGCAACCGCCTGCGTTGTTTGCCTTTTGATGAAAATCTTGATGATTGGATTGCATGGGCCAAAGCTCACAACATTTGCGACGTGCTGATTAAATTTTTGCAATTTCAGCCCAAGATGCTTTCCGATTTTGACCCCACCCGAAAAACCAATCCGACTCCCAGAGCGTGGGAGGCTGTGAGTCTGGTTCCATCCTTCGCCGGACGAGACGGCGAAAAGCTTTTTCATGCCTTGGTCGCGGGCGACGTCGGTGAAGGAGCCGCGGCCGCTTACTGCGCTTTCCGAAAGATGTACCTGAACCTACCGGACTTTTCGGAACTTCTAGCCCGTCCCGAACAATATTCGGTTCCGGAAGATTTAAGTATCCGCTGGGCAACCGTCATGAAGCTCGTTGATCTCATTGCGTCCGAGAATTGCAAACAGGAGACGGCTAATGCCGCACTGACTTTTATCAGTCGCGTGCCCCCCGATATGCAGGCCATGGCTGTTCGTGAACTTTACAAAGGCGAATCCAAAAAGCGTTTAATCGCAAGTCCCGTTTTTAAAAAATTAGCATCAAGGCTGACTAAGGTGATTGGATGAGTGAAACCATTAACAAACTTCTTCAGGCTAAAACTCGCCTGTCACTGCGAGAACCCTTTTTCAGCAGTATTCTCTTTCGCTTTCCCATGGAAGCAACTGACACGGTGCCTTATGCTGCCGTGACACCTCGTGGGAGAATTCTTTATAACCCCGAAGCAATTGAGAAGCTTTCGGTGGAAGAGATCGTTTTTTTACTTTGCCATGAAGTGCTGCATATAGCGTTTTCTCACAGTCTCAGACGCGGCGAGCGTGAGCATTATCTTTTTAATATTGCGAGCGACGCCGTCATTAACGAAATGCTCATTGAACTGGAAATCGGGAAATTTATTGATAGCGGGGTACGATTGAGGGGCGCTCAATCCAGAACCGCAGAAGATATTTATGACGAAATCTACGAAAAGATTCCGGCGGCCAAACTACTTTGCGACATCATTTATTCAGGTGACCAAAACGCAGGCGGGCTCAAAAATGATCCCCTTGCCGAAGCCAGAAAAATCTACGGTGAATCGGTGGAAGACGCTGAGTTACGGGACATTGAAAATAGCGTAAAAATGGCCGTTGCGGAAGCAATCACCAAACAGAAGATGATGCAGACTCGTATGGGCTCCGCAATGGGTCATCTCATCACCCTTTTAGAGGAATACGTGTTGGTTGAAAAGCTCCCCTGGTACGAACTGTTGGGACGCTTCATGACCAAATTTGTTTCACAAAACGAAACATGGCGGCGCCCTAATAAACGTTTCTCAGATGTCTATCTGCCTTCTGTCAACAAAGAAGCGCAAATGGGCTCATTGGTTATAGGTATTGATACATCAGGGTCCATTTCGGATGAAATGCTGGCTGCTTTTGGCAAACACCTTTTTGACGTTATTGAAGAGTGCAAACCCGAAGAGATTTTTGTCTTGTGGTGCGATTACAAAATACAAAAAATAGAACAGCATCAATGGGAGGATGTGCCTTTTAAATTGTCCGCTCCGGGACGCGGCGGCACCAATATGTGTGAGATTGTCAACTGGGTGAATAAAAACACTCCCGAGGCTGATGCATGCGTCATCTTCACTGACGGCTATACACCTTACCCGCAAGCCGATGAAGAAAGTGTTCCCACACTTTGGGTGATCACCTCAAAAAATGCCGCCATCCCTGAACATATCAATCGAGTTCACTTTGAAATGGACTAACCCCAATGCAAACGGGTTAGCCGATCCGGTGTTAGCCTGTTTTAATGCTGAACTTGAATTCTAGGGCACGTAACCAAAATTAAATATTTTCAATTAGTTGTCCCACCTCTTTCAAAACCATCGGAACAATTCCTGTCGCCTTGCCCAATCTGATGTAATTGAAAGGACCATAGCCTTCGTCCATCATCGAGCAATTAAATTGCATCTCCCGAGGGGCTTCCTTATTTAAAAGCATACGAATAGGGGCGCCGGCTGAGGCTGCAATCGTGACAAAATCCGCGGCCGGATAAACCGTTCCTGAGGTACCGATGGCGATGAAAATATCTACTTCTTTTAAGTACGGCATGATCCAATCCAAACCATGCGGCGTTTCTCCAAAGAGAACGACATCGGGTCTGACAGCTGAAAATTGAGCGCGGCATTTAGGACAGATATTCCCCATTTTGTAGAAACCTTTTCTCGGAAAAACCGTACCGCATTTCTGGCAGAGACTGCGATTTAAGGACCCATGCAAATGAAAAACAGCTGTATCTCCTGCTTCCTCGCAAAGAGAGTCGATGTTTTGCGTGACATGCACAATATCGGCCTGTAAACGATACTTTTTTATAAACTGAGCAATGGCTTTGTGAGCAGCGTTTGGTTCACAAGCGTCAAAATCACGGATTCGCTGATTGGATGCTTCATAGACTCTTTCAGGCAACGACCTCATATAACCTCTTGAAAGACTGGCGCTGTCGTTTTTAGGATCACTGCCTTCTCCACGGTAGGTCGGGATTCCGCTTTCTACTGATAGGCCGGCACCCGAGAGAATAAAAATACTTGGACGCTCTCCACGCCACTTTTTAATCATTGTTGACAACATACAAAGACTCCCATTATTTATGCAATTTCCAACTGACCATGCGTTGAAATTCTGGCCACGGATCGGTCAGATTTTTTCGACTCAAAAGTTGATGCATGGCACTGCGAGCGTACATATCCCGTCGAACATCAAATGAGAGTTCATAGCGGCTCCACTCAAAATCCTTCATGTCATCGGCATCAGGCGAGACTGCACAAATTTTCACCTCGGGATAATGTGAGGCGATGAGCTGCATCATCCGTAAAAGTGCCCATTTTTTCCAGGTAAAGCTCTTTACACGAAAAGTGCTCGGGTAATTCGGATAGTGCCACTTTTCTTTTGTGCCCGTAAAAAAGCCGGCTAATCGAATAATTTGATAGATCTCCTCGACATCGGCCCGTTTAGGAATGGATAACTCATAGAAGTCCCGATCACTGTCTCGCCACGGCTTCTCAAACCCCATCGATGTGTAGAGCTGATTCAAAAGGCTATCCAGTTGCAGCGCAAAGCGAGAGGTTTTGACCCGTTCATAAAATTCATGCCAACCAGTTCCGTAGCAGTCTATTTTCCGGTAGTCCCACTGATGAAAATCACTGTCGGTTCGAAATTGGTAGTCAAAAAGCATTTGAAAGTAGACCACAGCAATTGCGCAGGCAATATCTTTGACAGAAGCCGACAACTGCCTTTGACTGTCAATTCCGTTTAGAAGATTCAAAGCTTCTTTGGCGTTGTCATTGACAAAGGTATCCACGACTTTGGATTCGCCCATACGGCTTGCCGCGATCATGGCACTCATGATTTCACTTTCGGACGCAACCGCTCTGTATAAATAAGCACCAACCGCCTGAGCAAACATAAAATCATCATGGCAAGCTCGGCTTCTGATCTCCTCTAACAGGACAAAATAGTTATCACTTAAAACGGCTCGGTACGCCTTACCTTGAAGAAAGTCATCAGGACTAAAAGCGGTCTTGAATGTTTTATTTCCAGTTTTCATGTCTTCTCTCTCTACTTTTCTGACAGGTTGAGTATGACTTTTAGGACTTCACTTTATGCAACATTCGATTTTGCTGAGCACTTCAAAAACTGATAGATGACTCGTTAAAGTGGCGGTATCTGAAAACCTAACGGAGAAATAGCATGTTGGGAGCCATTGTCGGCGACATTGTTGGTTCGCCCTATGAATACAACAACTTCAAAAGAAAGGATTTCGAATTTTTCAGCCCAAATGGTTTCGTCACCGATGATTCCGTTTTAACGCTTGCCGTCTGCCATGCGTTATGTCAGCAAAGCACAAACCTTCAAAAGGCCGCCGAGAAGTCATTGATGGAAATCGCATGGCGATACGCTGACAAAGATTACGGCGGAGGTTTTCGTCGTTGGATGCAGCAGGAAAGTCCAGCCCCCTACAATAGTTTTGGCAATGGGGCTGCTATGCGTGTCAGTCCTTGTTCACTTGCCGCAAAAACACTCGAAGAATCAAAAGCGATGAGTTACGCGGTGACCTCTGTCACTCACAACCATCCGGAAGGACTCAAAGGCGCTGAAGCAGCTGCTGTCGCAGGCTTTTTAGCCAAAAATGGTCTTAGTAAAAAAGCCATCGAGCAATACATAAACAAACACTATTATCCGATGGATTTTTCCTTGGACGACATCCGTCCTCAATACCAATACGAAGTCAGCTGCCAGGGCACCGTTCCCGTGGCTCTTAAAGCTTTCTTTGAATCGGTGTCTTTCGAGGACGCCATTCGAAATGCGGTCAGTATCGGAGGCGACAGCGACACGATCGCGGCAATTACCGGCGGTGTCGCGGGCATTTATTATGGAATTGAGGATTGGATCGCTAACAGAGCCGAAGAATATTTGGATCCGTACCAAAGGCAACTTTTGAAGAACTTTGAAAAACTGTTTTGCTAAAAATGACGTCAGGGGCAAATTTCTGCCCCTAACGATTGCTTCAAGAACAGATGGAACTACTGCTCTGGCTTAACTTCTGACGTTTCTTTTTCGTTTTCATCTACCCTATCTTCCATCTCTCCATCTAAATCATCTTCATCATCCAAATCATCTTCATCGCCCAAATCGTCTTCATCATCGAACTCTTCATCTTCATGATCTTCGAGCCAATCATAGGCGGATAAAGAGACCCGGAAAAGACGTCCGATAAAGTCTAAATCTCTGGGTTCATAGGGCCCCGTTTTGATTAATTGCAGCATTTCTTCGATTTGCCAAACATCTTTGTCGCTATCAAGGAGTTGATCGATGACAAAAAAGGGCAAACCGGTTGCAACTTTAAGACATTGACGTTTTTCCCCAACGGACAAATCTTTGACATCAATCCGATAGTCCGCTTCCAATTTATCAGCCTCTTCCCCCGGCGGCATCATCCAAATAAGAACACCGCGTTTACCCAACATGTACGGACACTCGCAACCGAAGGCATTGTCCATCAGATCCAACACAATAATTTTGTGCTGCTGCAACACATCGCCCAAGTCGTCGTCAACACAAGAGCCATCTGCGCGGTAAATTAAGTCGTCTTGCCAATAGGTCATTCTTTCAACAACCGCCTTGACCGCTCGCGGATTCGCACCGCACACCAGGATATGGAGCGGACGGACATAACCATCGTGATCCGTTTGAAGATAATTCGTGATGATTTCAGCGGCCGTATCCACGTCATCTTCGTTGGCTTGCGGTTCGCCAATCCGACTGATCGGATTAGCAACAAAATAAGGCAACTTGTAGCGTTGATCCACTAATTTTCTGCGCATGGCGATCTCCTTTTCGATGAGAAAATTATGACCGACCATGCTTCATTTTATGCATGTTTTAAATGACCGTATACGTTTCTTCGAACTGTCTGAGAACGCCTGACAAATAAGGATCTAGATACGTTTGCGTTTTCTGAGCGATGGCGTCTGGAATACCATAGTAAAGACCGGCAATACTGCCAGCCATGGCCGCGAGCGTATCGGTATCGCCTCCTAAGCTAATCGCCGTGCGGATAGTGTCTTCAAAAGAATCCGACTCCAAAAAGGCTTTTATGGCAAAAGGAACCGTCTGAGGGCAGGTATTGCCGAAATGATAGTAAGGGCGGATTTCATCGATCAAAAAATCCATCGGGTAATAATGATCTTGGACATATCGTCCAATTTCCGCTTTAGACCATTTTTCTTTTGCCAAGAAGGCTGCAACCGCGACGGCTTCGGCTCCCTTTAAGCCTTCGGGATGATTATGAGTCACGGCGGTTACCGCATAGGAAAACTTTTTGACTTCTTCCAAACTTCTGGCAACCATCGCACAGGAGCTCACCCGCATAGCCGAGCCGTTTCCCAAACTGCCATAAGGCTCACTGACATCAGCTAGCATCCAGACTAAAAATTTGGAGCCATAGCCCGCTCTTGGGTATCTAAGAGCAAAAGCTTTAAGTTGGGTAGCCGCATGCAAAGACAACCGGCTGTAGTCCCCACGACAGTCAAGAAAAGCCTGACAAATAGCCAACGTTAAAATCGTGTCGTCGGAAATATGACAATTCGGTGCAAAAAACGAAAACTCTTTCGATTGAAGACTCGCTAATTCTAAGCGAGAGCCCACCACATCACCGACTATGGCTCCCAGCACAAGACCTCCTCCTACTCTTTTTCTGAGAAACTAGCAGGATATGTTTCAGTTTAAGATGGGAAAGCTACGCAAAAATCGGCTCAACGAAAAAGTGGATCATGGCGGCCAAGTAAGCCTCATCCAGGTATTCAGCTCCTTTGATGCTGCCCATGGCTTTGCTTGAAGAAACAATTCCGCCTCCGTATACCGTCCCGTTCTTAAAGCTCAGCACCACTCTTGAAGAGGATTTGATGGTTCCTTTATAGGCTTTCCCGTCATCAATTAATCCTAGCTGCCTTGAAGATGAAACAATCGTTCCTTGATAAATTTTTCCATTCCTAATGGTGCATAACGCTTTGGACGACGAGGTAATAGTTCCCTCGTAGAGTTTGTCGCCATCGATATGGCAAAGCATGCGGCTCGAAGAAACCATACCATCGTAAAGCGCCCCATTTTTAAAAACCAAACTTCTCATTTGCGGCATGTTGTGCTCCTTATTCTGTATTTTCCTATCCTGTTATTAAGCTTAATACCGTCAAGCCTTTTTGAACGGAAATTTTTTGCCATTAACTGAGATCGAAAAATACCTTTGTCACATCCACTCGACCACGGTTAATTCGATACTCAACTGGCTCATGACCGAAGGTCAATGACAGTCTTTCCGTACATAAGGCTTCAAAATGCTCCGGAACATGTAACTTTGCCGCGCTTTCCCGGTCCAAACATTCATAATGCACGGCGCATTTCTGACTGAGAATAACCACATTAAATTCCCTATCAAAAAACTCGTAGAAAGATTCACCGGTTCGGAAATGCGTTAAAAAGTAGTCCGAGGTGAATTTGCTGAATTTTTCTTTAACTAAAAAACTTTCATCAATGGATACGATCTCCTCGGTCCCCGTTTTCATGCTGATCCAGTGCCGAACAATATGAATAACTTCTTGTCCTTTTGACAAATGCAGGGCTGAAAGAATTTTCTCATCAACGTCGCTCGTGACTTGAAATGTCACCAAGCGACCACGACTTCCCCTATTTTGTCCATCTAAATTTCTAAAAATTTGAAAAGCATTCCAATAACCTTGATCGCGATAAGTCCTTACAAATGTTCCGGCCCCTTCACGTCTGAGCAAAATTCCATCATTGACAAGTGTCTCAACCGCTCGTCTCAATGTTCCAATGGACACACCCACCTGTTGCGCCAAAACGGGCTCAATCGGAATTTTTTCACCGGGCTTCCATTCCCCGGATTGAATGGTTTTTAACAAAATTTGTCGAACTTGTTGGTAAAGCGGCTGACGGTTAACGCGAGAGAGGGTTTGCATAACGATCCTCGTTAAATTCATATATATGATTAATGATAGATCTTTTGTATTGCCTTGCGCTATTGGTGGAAACTAGACTGATGCCACACAACAAAATCCTAAGGGGGAGCTGTCGTGCAAACGGGGATTCCACAACTAGACCAAGAGACTTACTTATCAGTTAAAACTCTCAAAGACTCAGCCAAAGTGACACGGGCTCTTCAGATCGCATTTGACGAAGCCGAGCTCGGAATGAAGGAGCAGGTTGAGTTATGTGGAATCCCCGCGCCGACTTTTCAAGAAGCGCTGCGCGCCGAAGAGATTGCCCGCCGAATGAAAGCCTACGGACTATCAGACGTCACAACCGATGACATCGGCAACGTTATCGGCTTTCGTCCCGGAAAAGGCAATGGACCGGTTCTTGCCATCGGCGCACACATGGATACCGTTTTCCCGGCCACCACGGACGTGTCCGTCAGACAAGAAGGAAACCGCTACTTCGCGCCCGGAATCGGTGACAATTGCTCAGGACTTCGAGCACTTTTGCAAATCATCCGCTCTTTGAATGAAGCGGATATACACACCGAAGGGGATATTTATTTCGTCGCCACCGTTGGAGAAGAAGGCTTAGGCGATATTCGGGGCTCGAAATATTTTGTTGCCACTCACAAAATTGACGGCTTTATCGCTATTGATAACACCGAAATTGGGCGCATATTGAAGGGTGCCGTTGGTTCCCACCGCTACCGTATCACCATCGAAGGTCCCGGCGGTCATTCCTACGCCAACTTCGGTGAAGTCGCCAGTGCCATTCACGCCATGTGCATTGCCGGCAACATGATCGCTCATATCAAAACACCCACCAATCCGAAAACAACTTTCACGATCGGCACAATTCAAGGCGGCACCAGTGTCAACTCCATCGCCCCTTCCTGCTCCGTGGAAATCGACATGAGAAGTGTCAATAATGAAGCACTCCTTCAGGTCGAGTCTGAAATTTTGGCCTGTTTTGATAAAGCGGTCGCCGAAGAAAATGCCCTTTGGTCTATCACAGATCCCACTAAACAGGTTCATTGGAAAAAAGAAAATATTGGCAATCGCCCAGCCGGCATGCGCCCCGATGACTGCCCCGTATTGCAAGTGGCCCGTTCTTCTTTGAAAGCTTTAGGACAAGAACTGACCAACTACGGCGTCTCTTCAACCGATGCCAACGCTCCGGTCAGCATGGGCATTCCGGCCACCTGTCTCTCATCGGGCGGCATACAACACAGATGCCACACGATCCACGAATACTTCGACAAAGTGGATATTCATTTGGGGCCCCAACTACTTATCCTGACAGCGTTAGGACTTGTCGGTTGTGAAGGATTTAAACCCCTTTTGCCTAAGCGGGAATAATCGTAAGGAGTGAAGCACCACCATTAATGCTTTCGGAGACAACCATGACTGGTGTTTTTATCGTACTCATTTCGGTCGCGGTCATCTGCTGGTTGATCGTCAAAAAATTCTATCCAGCATGGTCTTTGTTCGTGGTGGGCATCGTGGCGATCAGCATCGTGGCGGCGATCTCCGGAGATCCGGTGGCAACCGGTAAAAAAGCCACTGGCTTTATCGGTTTCGATATTCTGGGAATTTTCGGTGGCCTTTTGCAATCCCGCGCTGGCGGCCTTGGCATGAACATCATGATCATTGGCGGCTTCGGCTACTACATGAATAAGATCGGAGCCACGAGCGCACTGGTTCATGTTTGCACTCGCCCCATGTCTCTCATCAATTCCCCCTACATCATCATGGTGTTGGGCTACGTTGTCGGTCAATGCTTAAATGTGGTGCTGGGATCGGCCGTGGGTTTGGCCATTTTAATGATGGTCACGGTCTACCCGCTTATGCTAAGCGCCGGTGTCAGCCGCCAAGCCGCCTGTGCTTCCGTTGTGATGACCGGTGGTTTCGGCATCAGTCCTCTTGGTGCCAACAACATGGTGGCCAGTAAATTGACCGGCATTCACGTAATGAACATTTTCGTGGACTACCAACTTGTCATCGCACCGGTTACTTTGATTATTGTCTGCATCGTGCACTACTTTGTGCAGCAGTATCTGGATAAGAAAGATTTAGCGAGCGGCCGTATTACACAAGCTGATTTCATTGCCAAAGATTTGTCCGATGCGGATAAAAGTGAAAAAGCACCGGACTTTTATGCAATATTCCCATTGGTGCCGTTGGTTTTTCTGTTTATTTTTTCTCCGCTGGTCTACAAAGGCATCAAGCTTGACATCATCAATGCCGTCATGGCTTCAATGGTTATCACTTTTGTCATTGACTGCGCCGTTCGCCGGGATATCAAAACGTCTTTTGCCTACATTAAAACCTTCTTCGAAGGCATGGGAAAGATCTTTTCCTCAACCGTCGTTTTGATTGTCTGCGCCGAAACATTTGCGGCCGGTTTAACACGCTCAGGTGGTATCCAGACGTTAATTGAAGCGGCCAGTAACTTAGGCAGCGGCTACCTCATCGTCTATACGATCATGTTCTTGATCGTTGGCCTGTGCACTTTTGTGATGGGTTCCGGTAACGCCGAGTTCTTTAGTTTTGCGCCGATGATCCCCGGCATTTGTCAAACAGTGGGCGGCAACGCTCAGTGGATGCTCACCGGTATGCAATTGTCTTCCGGCTGCATCCGCTCCATGAGCCCCATCGCCGGCTGTGTTATTGCCGCCGCGGGTCTTGCGGACATTTCTCCGTTTGAAATTGTTCGCCGCTCGGCCCTTCCAATGTTGACCGCTTTTGTGGTTATTTACATCATGTCTTGCACCTTGGTCTGATCCAACCGAAGTTTCCTTTCAAGCAAGGCTTTTCCGCCCGATTTTTCGGGCGGCTTTTTTTGCAGCAAACCTTTTTTGTATACATCATTAAATGATGTTTAAGTCCATACACTTCCTTTCAAGAAAAAGAGGAAGAATATGTTTAAGTGCAATCTCAACGTCAGCCATCAAACGTTTGACGAAACCGTGTTTCGTCTCTACCAGTTCTTTTTCCTGTCTATTCTTCTGTATCGTGACCTTTGGAAAAATGTCACCTGCGGCTACAACGATAAAGTTGAATACAACTTTGAACAAGTGAAGTGGAGCAAAATCCTGGGGTTGCCTGAACTTGAACAATTAACACCGGATGAAATCAAAAAGACAAAAAAAGTAGCGGACAATCAGGCCAAGATTTATTCGCTTTTAATGAAAAAATACCAAGCGTTTGAAGAAAACCCTCCCCTTGTCCCTGACAATCTAAAAGCCAATGTCGAGCTTTTGGCAAAAACGTTTGGCTTAAATGAGGCCGAAAAAAGTATTTTGATTTTTCTTGCGGTCATTAAACTCAATCAATTCAACTGTCTCGATCTATTCAATATCTTAAAAAACAAGAAAGCTGACCTTATTACCTATCGAGAACTCATCAGCGACTTTTTATCTACCATCTGCGATTGCGGTTACGAAACACTCTATAAAGCCTTATCTAAGAGCGGCGCTCTCATGCAAAATCGTCTGGTTCGCATCGATGAGGATCCCCGCGATTTTGAGTACTACCTCATCCTTGATCCGGATTTGGCCGCCAAACTGGTCTACCCTCATCAAAAATTGCATGATCTGCTGGCGATGTCACTGGTCAAGGGAAAAGAAAGTCAACTCACGCTCGAAGACTTTTCGTACCTCTCGCCCAATCTGCCGCTTTTAGTGCAATATTTGCGCAAGGCTCGAGAGACTCAAAAAAGCGGAATCAATATCCTTCTTTACGGTCCGCCGGGAACCGGAAAAAGTGAACTGAGTCGGGCCATCGCTCAAGACATTGGTGCTGACCTTTTTGAAGTGCCTGTTGTTGATGAGGAGGGAGACGCCGTTAACGACCGCATGAGTTGCTTAATGTTCAATCTTTCTCAACTCAAAAACAACCCCTCGGCGATTTTGGTTTTTGACGAGGCGCAGGATTTATTTAAAAACTTCGGAGCCACCCCCTTCTTGGCCACCTTATCGGCCAAAGGTAATGAAAAACAAAATAAGGGCTTGACCAATAAAGTCTTGGAAAACAATCAAACGCCTGTTATCTGGATTACCAATTCCATCCAAGCGATGGATCCGGCCTATATTCGCCGTTTCGATTTTTGCCTTGAAGTCCCGGTGCCACCTGAAAAGCAACGTCAAAAAATCATTGAAAACAAAGCAGGCGCCTTCCTGTTACCTGCTGGAATTCATTGCATTGCTCAAAGAAATGACATCGCTCCGGCCGTGATTGACCGCACGGCCAAGGTGATCTCGACCATCTCGACTTCAAAAGAGGAAATGCAAAAGCATTTCTTCACACACTTAAATGCCAGTCTTATCTCCATGGGTATTCGCCCCGTGCAATTGAGTAGCCGACCGGATGACGAGGAGCTGTATGATCCCGCACTGAGTACAGCGGACTATGACTTAGCACAAGTGGCTCAGGGGATTTCGGAGTCACTCAGTGCCCGTCTTTGCCTTTACGGCGTTCCCGGTACTGGGAAAACGGCTTGGGCACACTACCTCGGACGCGTTCTTGGCAAGCGAGTGATCGTGAAGCGCTGCTGCGATCTTTTGGATTGTTTTGTGGGTATGACCGAAAAGAAAATTGCCGCTGCGTTTGAAGAAGCTAAAACAGAAAATGCCATTCTGGTCATGGACGAAGCTGACAGTTTTTTGCAAAAACGCTCCGGAGCAAACTATAGCTGGGAAATCACTCAAGTCAATGAAATGCTCACTCAAATTGAAAACTTTGAAGGCATTTTTGTGGCAACCACCAATGCCTTGGATGCCATGGATGACGCCTGCTTGCGTCGCTTTGATTTAAAGGTGAAGTTTGATTATCTGGATGCAAAGAAATCCAAAATTCTTTTTAAACGGTACTGTGAAAAAATTTACCCAGACAGCTTTATTGACGACTGTATTTTAGAAGCGGTGGGCAATTTGCGTTCTTTGACGCCCGGTGATTTTGCAACGCTTATGCACCAGTCTCGGTTTAATCCCCTTAGAACGCCTGAGGCGTTACTGAAGGGACTTGAGAAAGAATGCGAAACAAAAGAGGGGCATCATCATAAGCGTCCGATTGGATTCAACTAACACATTCTTTTTCAGTTATATAAAAGAATATGAGCTTGTCGCATCCAACGAATCTATCATTAATTTTTTGTCAGTTCGTGTCTTGAAGCTAAGTTTTTTTCTCTAAAAAGTCGTAGAATGGAGGCCTCTCGTCAAGAGAAGTAGTGCCGTTATCTCCATCGTCTAACGGTTAGGACGTGACCCTCTCAAGGTCAAAATACGAGTTCAAATCTCGTTGGAGATACCATAAGCTCAAAAGTTGGGGAAGTGATTTACTTCCTCTTGTTGTTTTTAGCCTTTAATGCACAGTATTTGTTTGAGCTCGTGAATCGTTTTTGTCAAATCCGATTGCTGAGCCATCACGGCTTCAATAGATTTGTACGCTTTCGGAATCTCATCCAAAACGCCGGCATCTTTTCGACACACCACACCTTTTGTCTGGGCTTTCAAATCATTAACCGAAAATCGTTTTTTAGCTTCAGTTCGACTCATCTTACGGCCGGCACCGTGCGAAGAGCTACAAAATGACTCTTCGTTACCCAGGCCTTCCACAATATAACTGCGAGCGCCCATGCTGCCAGGAATAATTCCTTTTTCGCCAAGCCCTGCACGAATCGCGCCTTTTCGTGTCACCCAAATCGTCTCGCCAAAATGTTCTTCTTGTGCAACATAGTTATGGTGGCAATTGACAATTTCACCTTCCAATTCTGTACTAGGTTTTAACACACGCAAAGCCTCTAGAACATCTTCTAGAATGATCTGGCGATTAGCCATCGCATAGTCCTGGGCCCAATGCGCAGCTTTCATGTACCAATCGAAATCCTCCGTGCCTTCTTTTAAAGAAGCCAAATTGATATCCGGCAGTTCCTCCCCGTTTTCTTTAGCCAATGTCTTTGCACGCGCAATAAAAAACGACGCCATGATATTGCCGATGCCTCGTGAGCCCGAGTGCAGCATAATCCACAAACGCTCTTCTTCGTCAGCCGTCAGTTCAATAAAGTGGTTGCCACCACCCAATGTTCCAAGCTGCGCATGCCACTCTGATTTAACCATCGGATCAAGCATCGTGGGTTCATGAGACAGAATTTCTTTTAGAGGTTCTTCAAAAGGCTCACAAGCTTCCCATCGAGTGTTTTCTTTTGACCGCTGCGCAAAACCGACAGGGACTCTGAAGAGTATTTCCTGCATCAAATGCTGAAGCTTACGTTCATTGAACGTATGTTTCGTGAGATTCGTGCGCACAGCCAACATCCCACAACCAATGTCAACGCCCACAGCGGCTGGAATCACCGCTCCTTTTGTCGCAATAACGCTGCCAATTGTCGCTCCCATCCCGGCGTGTACGTCAGGCATCGCAGCCACATGATGGAAAACAAAGGGAAGCCTGGCAACATTTTTCAATTGATCGATGGACTTCAGATCAATGTCGCGGGTCCAAATTTTCACAGGCACTGAAGAATTTTCCGTTAGCGTCTGGGCAATCGGCATTTTCCTATCCTTAATTTCGTTACAGTACTGAAAAAATACAGTTCAATGCTTCAGTTAACGATACACACACAAGACAAGGTTTTCATGATTTTTCCATACTTCATAAAATGATGAATGATGGGTTATTTTGTTTTTAATAAAAATTTTGAACCACTAGTCATTATGAGAAAAAAGAAAAAAATGTTAATCAAAGGCATCACGCCTAAACCCAGAAATCCGATTGCTCGTGTTCTTTGTACTGATACTCGCTTTAAGACCAGAACGTTTAAGAACAAAAAGAAAACAATCGAGAAATTTGATTGGAAAAAAGAAGATTTTTGACAATGAAGCCCGGATTTTTCATATTCCGGGCTTTGATTTCGAGTAATTAGAGCTTAATAACTCGAGCAACATCAGCTGCAAAAGCCTTGCGACCTTGAGAACTCAAAATTCCATACAAGCGCATGGCTGTCAAATTCGCCAAAACGTAGTTTCTAAAAGCATTGAACTGTGTTTCATCCGTGATCCCGTACTGCTCTTTAGCCAAGTCTTTGAGCGCTTGAACAGACCATTGGCAAGCAGATGAAGAAATGACCCAATCGTGATCGGCCAAGTGCACCACATAGCCTTCCATGCGGCGCGGCAGCGGAAGAGTCTTCTGATCGGCAGCCAGCAATCCGCTCTTTACAGGATCCACTCCTGCGATAATACTTGCGGCCTTAAGCCAGCCAACCACCAAAGCTTCGCCTTGTTTAGAAGAAGGATGCTCATGAGCGCAAGCTTGGGCCACGACCAGGCTTGGTTTAATACCGCGCTTGATGGACTCAGCCACGCTCAGTACGTGATGTTCACCGGTGCCTGCCAATGTTTGTTCAACCCGACAAGCATGATTTTTTTCCCATTGGAAGACCCAAGGTTTGTGCAGATCATGCAAAATTTCGCCGCCAACCGCATCGTCCCAGTCCAAATCGAGATTGTTGATATGGCGATAATTTTCATAAAGTGCCTGAGCGGAGACCACATTTAAAGCAGTATGAGTGGCTAATCCTCCTGGATAGGCATGATGGGAACCATAACCAGAACCCGGAGCGCTCCAAAAAGGCTGAGGCGACTGTTTTTTATTTTGAATGCGAGGGAAAATGGCTTTGGCGTCGGAGGCAATTAATTTTTCTTTTTTCAAAGAAGACAAAATGCCTGCTTCATTACCTTCTGCAATACTCGGCGCCGGGTTCTCAAGAATACTCAAAATAGAAGAACGCAAAGAAGAATTGTTAATCTTTTTTGCTACACTCACAATCGTGTCATACGCTGACTGAACCACTTCGCTATTTTTTGCCATGTCTACATCTGACATGGAAAACACTTCTTTAACACTACGACAGTTTTTGGGGCCGGCTGCAACCGCTGCCATAGGCGTCATAGCAGCCGCAACGGAAACGCCAATCAATGCGCTGCCGTGAAGAAAATTTCGACGAGACAAGGTGTTCATAATGTCCTCTGCTCTTTAAAGTAACAAGGTTGCCTTGGATGGCAACCTTATTGTGCAAAGCCAGAATGACTTAGCCGTATCAATTCAATGAATTTGAAGTGACAGATCACCTCAATTGTGAACGACCGATTTTGATAGCCGGGAAAAGTGCAAAAACCGCCCCTAATCCCAACGTCACCATTCCCACTTTTACTTCATCCAAACCGACAGACGGCGTCATGGCGATTCCGGTGTCTTGCCCGATCACAATAGCCGCTATCTGAGCCAACCCATAACCACCCACCATGCCGATGATGACACCAGAAGCCACCACGGACATGATCAAAAGCCAAACAACCTGCATGACATAGCTTCTGGGCGCCCCCATTGTTCTTAATTGCAAAAATTGAGGTTTTCTTAACTCACCGAGAATAAAACCGGTGATGAGGACCGCCAGAAGGGAGATCATGACCGAACTGGCGGCAAACCACTCAAAAGCTACCATCGCGGAATCCAGCGTGGCATAAAGTTCTACTAACACCTCTCCGGTGAATATCGCCATTAAATTAACGGACTGACCCCGTGCATCTTGAGCGGAGGCTGACGATAAAAGCTGTCGGATTTTATAGGCATCCGAAATCGAAACCGGCTTGACAGCAATGGCTGAAAAACCCGGAAGTTTTTCGAATTCTCCCTGAGTGAGCCAGGACTCAAGCTTTGGCTCTTGAAGACCGCCATCCTTTTCATGCATTGCCCAGATGGCTTCAATCGGCACTAAAACCGCCCGATCCCAAGGGGTCCCCGTTTCCGGTAAAAGGCCAACTACTTTAAAACCGCTATCGTGTTTGTGACCAACACCGGCAATTCGCCCATGGTGAGGGAAAACCGTCTGACCGATTTCCAAACCGCTATGCACCCCCGCCACGGCTTCATGCCGCATCGCAAATACACGCCCTTGCTTAAGTTGTCGGCTTTCTCCCAAAGTGATAAAAGAGCGAGTCGTTCCCACCAAAGGGCTATCGTCCACACGATCACCGAAAGCCAAAGGCGCACTCCACTTCACACCCTTATAACCGTTTAGCAGCGTCAGTGCAGAAGCCGGCGTCAAGGACACCATTTCATCCCTTAAATAGACCGTTGACAGTAGCAAGGAGGTCCTGCTTCCTTTAGCTCCCACCAAGATATCAAACTGTTCGGCTGCTTTCGCACTTGATGATTTAATCATCCGTTCTGTTTGACCGATGGCCGTTGCGATGGCTAACGCCAAGGCCAATATAAAAGCGAGTGAACACAGGATTTTGAAGGACTGACGGCACTCGTTTTTCAAAAAGAGCAATACTCTCATAGTCCGGGCCCCCGAATGGTTCCGTTTTCAATGGTCAACACTCGATTAAAACGCTTAAGCATCTGTGAGTCATGCGTTACAACGAGTAACGTTGCTTTTAAATCAAAGGCGGCGTTAATCAATGCCTCCATCACACGAAAAGCATTGCTGTAGTCCAAACTCGCTGTGGGCTCATCGGCCAATATTACTTTGGGCGAACTGATTAAAACACGAACCAATGCCGTGCGCTGCATTTCACCCCGCGAAAGAAGAGAGGCTTGCGTTTCAGCGGGCACTCCATACTGACGCAAAAGTTTTTCGGCCCTATCACGGTCGGCTTCCGTTATTTTTCCTCTGAAAGTAAGCGGCAACAGCGCGTTATCCAAGGCACTTAAACCACCGAACAGGCGAAAATCCTGAAAAAGAAATCCGCAATTTCTGCCTCTCCAGTCATCGCGACGGGCTTCTGAACAGTGACTCAGCAACTCATTACCCCAAGAAACAGTCCCCAGTTGAGGCGTCACAATGCCGCTGATGAGTTTTAAAAATGTGGATTTACCGCTGCCGGAAGTGCCCCTTATGCCCAAAACTTCACCGCTGGCGATTTCCCAATGCTCAATATCTAAAATCGTTCTGATCGATACGCCGTCTTTTACGTGATACTTAAGCCCTTTAACTCGGAGATCAAAAGGCCTTACGTTGCTCATTTCATAACCTCAAAAGTCGCGTCCACCAATCGAACCAAACTCACGAATCCCGTTTCCTGATCGGTTTTGGATCCCAGTTCCAACTTACCGGTCACCACAATCGGTCGATTTGGTTGGACAAATTCTTGCTTGGCACTTAAATACACCACAATGATGTTGTCGGGCCAATCTTGGTCACTGTTACAGAACGGGCAGAGGCTCACCGGTTCACGCGTCATGACTAAAAAATCCGCCTCGGGTTTTAACGGCGGAGCCATAAAACCTTGAACAGACACCGTTTTGTTCGCCAAAGATTTCAATTTCGAGCTAAATTGCAGGCCCAAAATCGGATTACCCTCGTACATCTCCTCAAATCCGATTGAAGCGGTCGCGTCGGCTAAAGCCAATGTCGGCATAGAAGTTAGCGCAAACAGACATGCCGTCAGAAAACAGCGTCGTTTCATGAATACTCCTTTATTGAAAAGACGCCGCCGATTTCCCCCGAAACCGCCGGCGCACTTTTTCAATCACAACCTTGGGATCATTAACGGCCCAATGCAAGTGCCTCGGCCATCACACGGAAAATTTCCGTTGAATTCATGAAACCACGGATTTGATCGGCGTTAGGACCTCGGGCGGTAACAACCAAATCATCAACCGTGTGAACACCTTGGCTTTCGCTGCGCGGCAGGTTGCCTTCAACAAAGTGAGCGCTGGGAACGTCCTTGTATCGTGCGTCAGCCACATACTGTCCCTTTTCGTTTTGAACGGCCGGGTTAAAGGTTGCATCCGGGAAAGAGCGGTACGTTTCATAGTAATCGGGATGAGCGCCGAAGAAGACGGCTAAACGCTTACTAGGATTGAAGTCATCCGGGAAACCGTCCTTATCCTTATCCTCGTAGTTGGGATAACCAGCATTGGCGTAGACGCCAACCTTTTCGCGCCAATCATTGCCGGGCTTATTGTCATCAACCGTACCAGCCACGGAAATGGAGTGGGTATGGTCACCGGTGACGATCAAAAGGGTGTCGGGATGCTCATCGCAATACTTTTGAGCGGCTTCAACGACCTTGTCGAAAGCGATTGTGTCACCGACAGAGCGAGCCCAATCCAAGGGATGTGAATATTTGTCAACGAGACCAGCTTCGAGCATGAGGAAGAAACCGTCCTTGTTCTTTTCGAGCACTTTAACCGCGGCGTGGAAGGAATCGGTCAAATCCGGTTGATTGGGGAACTTCTTCACCGTGTTACCCTTCCATTGATGACGATCCACCCAACCGTCCATATTGCCGGTATGGAAAAGGCCGAGGAGCTTATCGCTGGCTCCAGCTTTTTCGACCAAGGCTGTACGGTCAGTAACAAGTGTGTAGCCTGCCTGCGTGAATTTTTCAATATAGTTGATATCATCTTTGCGCTTGGAACCCGCCGTTGATTTAGGCAGGAAATAGGCCGAGCCGCCACCCAAGATCACTTCAGGTTTAACGTTATAGAACATACCGACAATATCAGCCTTATCGGAACGTTTGCGGGTATGAGCAACAACAGAGGCGGGCGTTGCGTCTTCAATTTCAGCGTCGCTCACAACACCGACGGCCATCTTCGTCTTGCGGCGAATCAATTCGGCGATTGTTTCTTGTTTCGGAT
>ULQN01028963.1_pt1 | contig 30926 bp, 19 predicted proteins | sample 1954491 | NCBI WGS metagenome assembly ULQN01 (sample SAMEA4835656, study PRJEB28245) | human gut metagenome | biome: gut microbiome; material: fecal sample | place: Denmark | collected 2008
AGCTACGAAGAAATGGACCAGTACGATCCGCAACTGGGCACAGGTGTATGGTGAACTGAGTATTATGTACGAAGGACGCCTCCCAGAGTAACGAATAAACAGGCGAATAAAACGGGCGGAAAACCGCCTGCTCTTGACATGCCATTCAACAACTGTTATATATAAAACAAGGGTGAGAAGCCTGATTTTCAGGCTTACCACCCTTACATATCATAGAAGAATCTTATTTACAGACTTTTTCTCATAGTCTCCTGAAAACCGTTTGATTATTGGTTTTACAGTGCTTTTCCTTTTGCCAAAGAGGAAAAATGCAGTGAAATTAAGTTTCACTGAGTTTTGATTTTACAGAGAGCCATTGTTTCTTAGGCTCATATTTTCCACACCCGTCACAGGTCTGTGGCCAGTTGATTTTCCATTCAAAATATTCATCTCTGGTAATCTCACCAGATCTCAGTTCTTCTTTTCTGAGAACCCATTCTTTCAGAAAATCATTCAGAACTCCATAGTCAAACCACATACAGACAGGAGCATGGGCAGGCCAGCTATCGTTGTCATGGTAGTAAACGGAAGTGTCTGCTACTTCATTGCATTTTTCACCGGGAAATTTCCGAGGAAGAAACAGATGCAGGGCAGATGGATTAAATTCATCCAGCCAGAAAAGCAGTTCCATCATTTCGGAAGCGTCACGTCCAGCGGTATCATAGAGGGTATAAGGATTAACATCAAGAGCCTGTGCCATTTTATCGACCGGATCTTTTTTCGGAACACGAACGCCTTTTTCATATTGTACAATTCGGCGAAATTCTTTACAAAAAAAATTAGCACTCACCTCTTGACAGTGCTAATAAATGGTGTTATAGTTCTCCTAGAACAAGAAAAAAGCACAGCATTTCCAGTATGCGAATATTGGAAATGCTTTTCATAGAATAGGAGGAAAGCCTATGAATATCAGTAAATTTACACAGAAATCCGTACAGGCTGTCCAGGATCTTGAAAAGATTGCTTATGAATATGGCAATCAGGAGATCGAAGAGGAACACCTTCTGTATGCCTTGCTGACACAGGAGGACAGCCTGGTCCTCAAGCTGATCGAGAAGATGGAAATCCAGAAGGAATATTTTGTTGACACAGTTAAGAAGGCACTGGATGCCAGAGTTAAGGTTTCCGGTGGAGAGCTTCGATTTGGTCAGTATCTGAACAAGGCACTGGTCAGTGCAGAGGACGAAGCGAAGGCTATGGGAGATGAGTATGTATCGGTTGAGCATCTGTTTCTTTCCATGCTGAAGAATCCAAGCCCGAGCATGAAGAAGCTATTCAATGAATTCGGAATCACCAGAGAGCGTTTTCTTCAGGCATTATCTACAGTCAGAGGAAACCAGAGAGTTGTCAGTGACAACCCGGAGGCAACCTATGATACCCTGAATAAATACGGTGAGGATCTTGTGGAGAAGGCGAAGAATCAAAAGCTTGATCCGGTGATCGGCCGTGATATGGAGATCCGGAATATTATCCGTATCCTTTCTCGTAAGACCAAGAACAACCCGGTTCTCATCGGTGAGCCTGGCGTTGGTAAAACAGCAGCCATCGAGGGACTGGCACAGCGTATTGTGGCAGGAGATGTACCGGAAGGTCTTAAGAATAAGAAGATTTTTGCCCTGGATATGGGTGCGCTGGTTGCAGGTGCCAAGTATCGTGGTGAGTTTGAGGAACGTCTGAAAGCGGTACTTGAGGAAGTGAAGAAGAGTGAAGGACAGATCATTCTGTTTATCGATGAGCTTCATCTGATCGTGGGTGCAGGTAAGACAGATGGCGCCATGGACGCAGGAAACATGCTGAAGCCTATGCTTGCCAGAGGTGAGCTGCACTGTATCGGTGCAACAACTCTGGATGAGTACCGACAGTACATTGAGAAGGATGCTGCACTTGCCCGTCGTTTCCAGCCGGTTATGGTAAATGAGCCGACAGTGGAAGATACCATTTCCATTCTCCGTGGCCTGAAGGAAAGATATGAGGTATTCCACGGTGTTAAGATCACAGACAGTGCTCTGGTTGCAGCTGCCACACTTTCACACAGATACATTACAGACCGTTTTCTTCCGGATAAGGCCATCGACCTTGTTGATGAAGCCTGTGCGCTGATTAAGACGGAGCTGGATTCCATGCCGACAGAGCTGGATGAGCAGAGACGTAAGATCATGCAGCTGGAGATTGAAGAGTCTGCCCTGAAAAAAGAAACTGACAACTTAAGTAAAGAGCGTCTGGCTGATCTGCAGAAAGAACTTGCAGAGCTGAGAGATACTTTTAATACTCAGAAAGCTCAGTGGGATAATGAGAAGCATTCCGTAGAGAAGCTTCAGAAATTACGTGAGCAGATCGAGGATATCAATAAACAGATCCAGAAAGCAAAACAGAATTACGATCTGGAGAAAGCAGCAGAGCTGCAGTATGGCGAGCTGCCGAAGCTTCAGCAGCAGCTGGAGATTGAGGAAAAGCAGGTTAAGGAGAGTGACAGAAGCCTGGTACATGAGGCTGTCACAGATGATGAGATTGCTCGTATCATTTCCAGATGGACCGGTATTCCGGTAACCAAGCTGACAGAAGGCGAGAGAACCAAGCTGCTGGGCCTTGAGGATGAGCTGCACAAACGTGTAGTAGGACAGGATGAGGGTGTTCGTCTTGTAACAGATGCGATCCTTCGTTCCAAAGCCGGAATCAAGGATCCCACAAAGCCAATCGGTTCCTTCCTGTTCCTCGGACCAACCGGTGTTGGTAAAACAGAGCTTGCCAAGACTCTGGCTGCCACACTGTTTGACGATGAGCAGAATATGGTCCGTATCGATATGAGTGAATACATGGAGAAATATTCCGTGTCCCGTCTGATCGGAGCGCCTCCAGGATATGTCGGATATGAGGAAGGCGGACAGCTGACAGAGGCCGTTCGAAGAAAACCGTACAGTGTTGTTCTTTTTGATGAGATCGAGAAGGCTCACCCGGATGTATTCAATGTACTTCTGCAGGTACTGGACGATGGACGTATCACGGATTCACAGGGACGTACGGTTGATTTTAAGAATACGATCCTGATCATGACTTCCAACATTGGTTCTCCGTACCTTCTTGACGGTATCGACGAGAAGGGAGATATCAAACCGGAGGCACAGGAACAGGTTATGGGTGATCTTCGTGGTCATTTCCGTCCGGAATTTCTGAACCGTCTGGATGAGATCATCATGTTCAAGCCGCTGACCAAGGATAATGTAGGTAAGATCGTAGATCTTATGGTCAAAGAGCTCAGCGACCGTCTGGCTGACCAGGAGCTTTCTCTGGAGCTTACAGATGCTGCCAAACAGATGGTAGTGGATAACGGTTATGATCCGGTTTACGGCGCACGTCCTCTGAAGCGTTATCTCCAGAATTATGTGGAGACACTGACAGCCAAGAAGATCCTTTCCGGTGATGTACATGCCGGAGATACCATTGTGCTGGATGTGAAGGACGGAGCGTTTACTGTCAGCACGAAATAACAGAACAACATCCGGTCAAAAAAGTAACTCCTTGAAGCAGTAAAATATAGATTGACAAACAAAAGAACTGCCCGTTCTGAAGAGGATTCATCCTGATGTGAAAATCGGATGAAGAATCAGAAAATCAGAACCGGGCAGTTTTTTGGGGGGGAAAGGAAACTGAGAGGTCTGTACAGGGCGGAACACAGGGAACCCGGGAATTGCCTCTTGACAAAAATGGAGATTGGTAAGATAGTAAAACTGATCAATCAGAAAATCTGAGAAATAAAAAGTAAAGGATGGAAAAGACAATGATACCAAAGGACCCGGTAATGCTTTTAAGTTACGTAAATACACAGCTGAGGGATTTTTATAAAACTCTGGATGCGTTTTGCGAGGACAGAGACGTTGATCAAAAAGAACTGGAGAAGAAGCTGGAGACTATCGATTATACTTACGATCCGTCTGTCAATCAGTTTGTATAAGGGAGAATATCGTTATGAAACTGGAGAAAGTTTTTTAGGAGATAAGGGCGATATGCGTGCAAAACGGAGCTTCTAAGGTGGTTCTTTTCGGATCGCAGGAGAAACCAGTGATGTTGATATCGCGGATCTGGATACCTGTGAAAATTGGTTGCTGTTGGAGAATATAGAGCAGTATGGACGAAAAATTTACGAAAAGATATGAATCGTTCAAAAATTCCCTTGCGTCTTTAAGTGAAGCAAGGGAAAGAGATATGGAAGATTATTTTGTATTAAGTGGAACAAGTGCAAAATTCAGTATTACCTTTGATTTTGCGTGGAAAGTAATGAAGGATATCCTGGTTCAGTATTATGCGATCACAGGTTTTGTTGCCGAATCTCCCAGAGAAGTTTTGAGAGAATCTTTCAAGGCGGAGCTGATTCAGGGAGATGAGTGGATGAGTATGCTGAAGATTCGGAATCAGTTGGTGCATGATTATGACGGGATTATTGTGAAGAAATACTGTCAGACTATTGTGGATGTGTATATTGGGTAGTTTGAGGGATTTCAGACAAAAGTAGATAGATTATTTTGCTGAATGAAGAGAAGATAAGGAAAAGCACCCGTTCTGTAAGAAAAATCACTTACAGAACGGGTGCTTTGCACTATTTTACAGTTACTTTTACAGTGGCTTTCTTTTTGCCGGAGAGAACGGTAATCGTCGCGGTACCTTTCTTTCTGGCGGTGATGACTCCTTTGGAATTTACAGATGCTACTTTTGAGTTGGAAGATCTGTAAGTTATTCTTTCAACGGTGGTCAGAGGCGAACGTGATATTTTCAGTTTGTATGTCTTTTTCAGTTTCAGAGAAATGCGGGAAGGAGAAACCGTAAGTTTCTGAGTTGTCACTGCATTTTTCTGTACTTTGACCGTAATCGTAGCTTTCTTTCCGCTGGCAAGCGTTACGGTGATCTTGGTACTGCCGATGCGGATTCCTTTGATCTTACCCCGGGAATCAATGGATGCGATCTTTGTGTTGGAACTGCGGTAGGATTTTACCTTGTCACCTTTTGCAAGGCCTGTTACTTTGAAAGCGGTTGTGGTCTGGCCCTTTTTCAGGATAACAGAAGTCATGCTTAATTTAAGCGTTGGCTTCAGACGGGCAATGGATGCAGTAGCCTTTTTCTTACAGTAGGAGCAGGTGCGCTGTTTCTTACCGGTCTTCAGCACAGTCGCGGCTGTGGTGACTTTCCAGGAACTCCAGTTATGTGCTTTTTCAAGAATCTGGAAGGTAATGTTACGTTTTCCGGTGTAAGTGCCCAGACCTGTAAGAGTAACAGTGGCAGTTCCAGGCTTGATGTTGTCGGAATAGGTAAGAGTGTAATCCTTATCCAGAGTAAGGAGTGTGGAACCTGATCTTACGGTTACCGGAGGGAACTGTGCAGTACCGTTACAGTCAACATCCGGAACAGTAACGGTAAGTGTATCCACAGAGATCTCCGGTGAAGTAACTGTCACTGTACAGGATGCAGTAAATGCTCCGTCAAAGGTCTGCGCGGTGATAATGGCAATACCTGGGGAGACTGCTTTTACAGTACCGCTGCTGTCTACGGTGGCTACGGATTCTTTGTCAGAAATCCAGAGCACATCTTTTGTGGAGGCATTGGCAGGCTTGATGGAAGGTGTCAGTTTAAAGCTTTCTCCGGTGAGAAGAGCTTTCTGGGTCTGATCCAGCTGGATACTTTCCACGGAAACTGGCTGTGGAGCTGTTTTTCTGGTATCGGAAGCAGCCTGGGATTTTTCACCGGATTCATTTATCGGAGAGTAAACACCGGTATCCATGTCCTGCCCCTCCGGGATATAGGCATTGTATTTTTTTCCCGCAGTGAGAGGAATGTCGTTATAGGTGATCTTTCGGGAGAGTGTATCTCCGTTGTATTCCTCAATCTCATAGGTCATGGTTCCGTTATCATTGCCTACGAGCTTCAGATAGTAATCATCTCCGCAGAAGGAAATGAATTTCTCATCGTTTTCCACAGACATGATAATATCGTTATAGGAAGTGTCGACAACGTTATTGATGATAGAACCGCAAAGGTTATGGCTGCTGTCATATACATACACATCTACAGGGCACTTAATGGAAGTGTTTGTTTTTCGCCTGTTCTGGGCAGCGGCAGTCTGGGATGGCTTTGTAAGCATGGTGTACACAAGGTTTGAGAAAGAGCCATATCTGGAATTCCGGATAAGGTCCTGTACAGTTTTTGTGAAAAGAAGGTCTGCCACTTCATTGGCATAGTTGCCCCAGGCTTCGTTGTATACATTTTTGACGGAGGCTTCTGCCAGCTGTTTCACCTGCTCCGCAAAAGCTTTCGTGTCTGCACCGGCCAGCCCGATGATTCCGGAACAGTTATCCTGGCTGATGCTGTAATTCAGGGTGCCCAGAGAGCTGAAGTTTACATCAGAAAATTCGTAAGCACTGACAGAATAGGTAAAGTTGATGGTGCGGTCTCCTTTTTTGGTGCTGGCAGAGATGGCAAAGTGACCTTTCAGAGTTTTTCCTACGATAAAACTCTGTTTCGTAATGCCCATTTTTTCAAAAAGCTTTTCCAGAACCTGCTGACAGCTTTTATTCTTCTGATCGCCGGTATAGGAGAAGGAGGTGGAATTGATCGCTACAGCCATATAGCAGGATAAGAAGTCATAAAATTCTTCCATCTGCGGCTTGGTAAAGTAGTCATTCAGTTTCGGGTCAATGGTAAGAATACTGTTGTTTTTGCCCAGAATCTGTTGTGCGGAAGCAAGCTTCTGACCACGTTCAGTCTGTGACTTTTTCTTTTCTGTCTGCTGGTGCTGATAGTCATGGTTTGCCAGATAGATATGTTTTCCGCCGGAGAGAACATAAGAATCAGAATTTCCATAGCGGGCCAGGAATGAAACTGAAAAATCAGAGTTTGCTTTTTCAGCGATATAGTCAGACGAAATGCCAAATACAGCAGTGGCAATGGTTTTGGAGTCGGTTACTTTTACCTTTACAGGGGTTGAAAATTCCATTTTTGACAAAGCCAGAGCTTCCCGAAAATGAGCATTTAACGGCGCGGAAGCAAGGATTTTTATTCCGGTGACAGAAATCGTGTAGCCTGGCAGTAACTGACGGATCTCATCATAAGAGTAACTGGAATTTTGGGAAACCTTACATTTCAGTACCATATTCTGAGAAAGTGAGGTTTTCTGATACTGGCCGTTTTCATATACAAAGGTATTGGAATTATTGACATCTGTAATGGCCTGCATCTGAAGCTTTACAATATCCTCAGCTGCCTCCATGTGTGTAACACGGCTGTTGTCGTAATTAAAGACCACGATCTTGTCGGAGCTGTTCTGCAGGATGCTCATGGCACTGGTGAGACTGAAATTACCGGATACAGGATAATCTCTTCCTTCAATATTGATAGTTCCGTCTTCGGCATTTACAGCATCCAGCCGTCCGGCAATAATACGTTTACCTTCCTGTATCACTTCCTGAAATGGGATATTGTTGGTTTTTGCATAAGCATGGGCTGCGGATCCGGCAGTGCTTTTGATCACCAGATTTTTCCAGCCTGAGAATGCGGTGTCCGCAATGGAAGTGACAGAGTCCGGAATGGTGATCTCACCCAGAGCCGTGCAGTTTGCAAAGGAAAAGGAGCCGATGGAGGTGACGGAATCCGGGATGGAAACGGAGGTCAGGTGAGTAGTCTCGGAAGTGGAGAACCAGGCAAGATAATCCGGAATCTTTTCTATACCGTCTGCAAGGATCAGCTCAGTGAGGTTTTTTGCACCGTTTAAAGGACCATAATAAGATGTAGAGGAGTCACATTTGGTAAGCCCGGCCGGGATCGTAAGAGTAGTGACCAGGGTACCGGAAATAAAGTCATAGCCCAGTGTTTTCAGTTTGGAAGGAAGCTTTATGGATTCCAGGGCAGAGCATCCGGAAAAAGCATAAGAACCTATCGTGGTGATAGAATCACTGAGAATCACTTTTTCAAGAGAAGAACATCCGGAGAATGCATAGGAACCCAGTGAATTTATATTTTTGGAAAAAGAAATATTTTCCAGGGCTGTGCAGTTTTCAAAAGCGTTATATTTAATATCTGTCAGAAAACCACCTTTTGGGTTGTCCGAAAAGGAAAGAGATGAAACAGAGCTGCAGCCCCTGAAAGCATAGGAGTCGATAATCTTGACGGACTTTGGAAAAGAAAGCGTTTCCAGAGCCGTGCAGTTTTCAAAGGAAGAACTGCCAATGGACTGAAGGTCTTCGGACCATCGGATGGAGGCCAGCTTTTTACATCCGGAAAAAGCGTATCTGTCGATGGAAGTGACAGAGTCCGGAAAGCTGAGTTCACCCAGAGCCGTGCAGTTTGCAAAGGAATAGGAACCGATGGAGGTGACGGAATCCGGGATGGAAACGGAGGTCAGGTGAGTAGTCTCGGAAGTGGAGAACCAGGCAAGATAATCCGGAATCTTTTCCATACCGTTTGTAAGGATGAGCTCAGTAAGGTTTTCCGCGCCATGCAAAGGACCATAAGAGGTAGCGGAATTATAGGTATTGTAGGAGTTACATTTGGTAAGCCCGGCCGGGATCGTAAGAGTAGTGACCAGGGTACCGGAAATAAAGCCATATCCCAGTGTTTTCAGCCTGGAAGGAAGCTTTATGGATTTCAGAGCAGAGCATCCGGAAAAAGCGTTGGAGCCGATTTCCGTAATGGTATCGGAGATTACAACGCTGGTAATGGAAAGATTATCTTTAAATGTAGAAGATGCTATCTGGGTAACGGTATAATTATCGATCTTGGACGGTACAGTTACAGAAGCAGCATTTCCGGTGTATTTTGTGATGGTTGCAGTGAGTCCGGAGATTGTGTACTGAAAATCACCGAAAGTGTTGGCATCGGCACCGGCAGAGGGAACACTTCCGTCGTCAAATTCCGGTTCCTGTGCAGAATCTTCGTCAGCAGATTCTTCCTGCGTTAAGGCCTCGGTATCTTCTGCATCGTCAGAAAAGTCCTCAGTAAGCTCCTGGACAGAGCCTTCTTCTGAAAGATCAGAATCGGCAGAATCAACATCGGAAATGGTTTCGGAAGTATCAGATGCAGAGAAATCCGATACAGCAGAGCTGTCTTCGTCAGTGGATGAAGCGTCGTCGGATACAGCAGTATCTGAGAGGCCGCTATAAGAAGATATGGAAACTTTTTCAGAAGTCTGAGCGACATCGCCTGGCTTCGGATCTTCAGCCAGGACGGCAGAAGCAGGCTGCAGGCACATGAGTACTGCAAGGGTGCAGGCCAGAAATTTCTTTTTCATAAGGGTGATCCTCCTTTGTGGATATATTTTTTTGATTCAGGGCAGCTGAGCAATATACTGTTCCAGAAGATTCATGGTTTCTTCCTGGCTGTAGACCAGGTGACTTCCGGGAAGGGTTCTGATAAATTCAGTGAATATCCTGCACAGAGAAGGCTCCTGGATGTGGATATTGCAGCAGTAGGCGCCAAAAACAAAGGCATTAGTGGTATAAATATGCAGTTCCGCAGGTGCTACATATAAAGAAAGATAGTCGGGAAGCTGCAGGTATGTGGGACGCACAATAAAACCGGAGATATTTCCGTCGGAGATATCTTCATGAAGCGAAAGGAGCATCTGACGGATATCCTCAGGATCGAGAGGCGGAACATACTGCGGTGGCAGATCCTGGAGAACACAGCTGGAGACAAGATCAGCCAGACCTTTTTCTGTAAAAATAGTGAGGTAATTCTGGGAAATCTGACGGAGTACGGAAAAATGTTGTTCTACCAGGCTGTACATGGCAGGATAAGGCATATCATCGCTGTTGAGATATTTCTGAATGATCTCGGGAGTTATGTAACGGCCGGTACATGGCTGATTCATAAAAATCTGAAGGGAATCAGGGGATGTTCCGTCGATATATTCCCGGAGAACATGCAGGATATCGTTGCCGCACCGGGTAAGCAGATCGCATTTGGGCAGCTGCTTCTGAAAAAAATCCCGGTAGTAGCCGATCAGCTCCTGGTCACCGCTGATCCGGGCTGTGCTCAGATCCCCGGAAAGCAGGATTAAGCAGGAGGGAGCAACGATGTAGTAGCTCAGCGGAGAGATCGCAGAGGCAAAAAACGGTTCCGTGAAGTAATAAGGCTTATAGTTGCCGCGGGAAGCAAGACACATGGGAATCACGGACTCCAGTTTTTTTAAATTTCTGCGGACCGGATCAGGAGAGCTGATGCTGTCTGCATGATAAATACAAAGAATCTCATCAACGGAAAACGGATACTGGTTCAGCCACAGCTCCATAAATTCCATGGTCAGATCAAGCTTTTCCGGAAGATACATCTGGATTTCAGGATCTCTGTGATGGGAGACTTCATAGATCAGGGCAGAACGGATAAGACTATGGACAGCATATTCGCCGCTGATCAGGGAATCCGTGAGAGGAAGTGTATTCACCTCCGGAGGGGGAAACATGGAAAAATCAACGGCTGCCAGAGTATTTAGAAGAGTACAGACAGCCTGACGGTTTTCGTAAGCCTCTTCGCCCTGAAGACGGATATCATGAAGACGGAAAAATTCCTGACGTTCTTCCAGGGTCAGTCCGAAATATCGTGCAAGAGACTGAAGAGCCTTGTAGGGAAGAACCCGTTCGTCTTTTAGGGCTTTGTGAATGGAAGTTCTTTCGATGCCGGTGTTTCTGGCAATAGTGGTGATGGATTCCTCACTCTGTTTGATCAGAGCGCGGAGATAATTACTGAATTTTGACATAAGCGTGTCTCCTGTTCAATGACAGCAGCCTGGGCTGCCATAAGTAATTACCTAAATTATACAGGCTAAAATGGGAAAATTCAATCTGTGACAGCGGGTGTGACGGAGAAGAAGAAAATTTGTGCACATAATCAGTCCATTAAAAAAGGGTGTGTAGAATGAAAAATTAGCCCGACAAAATAAAAAAGCGGATAAAAACAGGGAGAAACCGATTGTAAATCTTAAAAAAGTGTAAAATCCACAAAAACCAGTTGCATTTTTTGTGCAGATGTATATTATATATAGTTAGCCGACTAATTAAAAAAGAAGATCACTGCTTCGTATATCATTAACAAAGAGCAGGTGTCTGATCGGATGAGAGAGGAGTGACAGCGTGTTTTGTAAGGAGGAAGATGAGAAAGAAAGGCAGAGCAGTTTTTTATCTCTGTTTATGAAGGTAGACCGTCATTTTATGACGAAATGCTTTGGTCAGATGCAGGAGCTTGGGATTTATCCGGGACAGATCCCGGTTCTGGGGCTTGTGTCCGGAAGGGATGGCCTGAGTCAGCGGGAAATTGCAAAGATCCTGCATATCAAGCCGCCTACGGTAAATGTATCGATACAGAGACTGGAGAAAGCAGGCTTTCTTTATAAGAAACCGGATGAAAAGGATCAGCGTGTGACCAGGATCTACATGACAGAAAAGGGAAAGGAAATCAAGGCAAAAGCACTGGAACGGATCCATAAAAATGAGGCTGTGATGATGGAAGGCTTCAGTGAGGCGGAACAGTGCCTGCTTCGGAGATTTCTGGAGCAGATCCTTGTAAATATTGAAAAGATCCAGCCGGAGGAAGCCATAGAAAAGCTTCATCCGGATGAAATGACAGAAAGGAAGGAACAGAAACGTGATTAAACTGATGAAATATCTGAAACGATCTGCAGGTTACATCGTACTCATCATTGCGCTTCTTTTTCTTCAGGCATACTGTGATCTGTCTCTGCCGAATTACACATCAAATATCATTAATGTGGGAATTCAGCAGAACGGTATTGAAGACAGTGTTCCTGAGAAGATCAGAAAGACGTCCATGGACAGTCTGAAGCTGTTTATGGAAGAGGATGATGCGAAAACTGTGGATGGATTTTATGAGGAAGAGGGAGATGATCTGGTATTAAAGGATAAAATCTCCAAAGAAGACAGAGAAGAACTCAACGATATCTTCGGCAAACCGATGGTGATCGTTTCTACTCTGACGTCCGACAGTGAGGAATCAAAGGCAGCTCTTGCAAAAATGGGAATCCCGGAAGGGACGGATCCACTGGCGGCTCTTTCTCAGATGCCGGCAGAGGCTTTGGCTGCTATGAAGGACCAGGTCGGAGAAAAGATCGACAAGATGCAGGAATCCATCATCACACAGGCAGGTGTTTCCTATGTTCGTGCAGAATATGAAGCCATGGGTGAAGATGTGGATGCCATACAGATGGATTACATGAAAGCAACAGGTATCCGCATGGTGCTGATGGCACTGGTCACCATGATGGCTGCAGTATGTGTGGTATTTCTTTCATCCAGAGTTGCTGCATCTATGGGACATGATCTCCGTGGACTGGTTTATAACAAAGTCATAGGTTTTTCCAGCAGAGAGTACCATAAGTTTTCAACAGCATCCCTGATCACACGATGCACGAACGATATCCAGCAGATCCAGCAGGTAATGGCTATGATGTTCCGTATCGTGCTTTACGCGCCGATCCTTGGAATCGGTGGTGTGATCCGCGTGCTTCAGAGAGATTCCTCCATGACATGGATCCTTGGGGTGGCCATTGTACTGATCATGGCATTTATGGCAATGCTGTTCAGGATCGCAATGCCGAAATTTACAGCCCTGCAGACCATGGTAGATAAGCTGAACCTGGTAACAAGAGAAATCCTTACCGGTATTCCGGTTATCCGTGCATTCAGCCGGGAGAAACACGAGGAGGAGCGTTTTGAGGATGCAAATATCACTCTGACGAAGACAAACCTCTTTGTAAACCGTTGTATGACATTTATGATGCCGGTGATGATGCTGATCATGAACGCAGTTTCCGTACTGACCATCTACAGCGGTTCTTATGCGGTAGATAGCGGAAGTATGCAGGTTGGTGATGTTATGGCATTTATCCAGTATGCAATGCAGATCATCATGTCATTTTTGATGATCACAGCAATGTCTATCATGCTGCCGAGAGCAAATGTATCTGCACGCCGTATCAACGAGGTGCTTGAGACAGAAGTCAGTGTCCAGGATCCGGAGAATCCGGTACAGCCTTCCCAGGATGTGAAGGGTACTGTAGAATTTGATCATGTAAGCTTCGCATATCCGGAGGCAGGAGAGAATGTTATCACAGACATTTCCTTCAAGGCAGAAAAAGGTGAGACAGTAGCGATCATCGGAAGTACAGGAAGCGGTAAGAGTACACTGATTAATCTGATCCCGCGTTTCTATGATGCAACAGAAGGATCTGTGAAGGTGGATGGTGTGGATGTCCGGAAAATGACACAGAAGGATGTCCGTGACAGGATCGGTTACGTTCCGCAGAAGGGTGTACTTTTCTCAGGAACCATTGATTCCAATATCCGTTACGGAAAGACAGAGATTTCGGAAGACGCAGTGAAAAAAGCAGCAGAGGTTGCACAGGCTACGGAGTTTATCGACACCAAGCCGGAGAGATATAAGACTCCGATCGCACAGGGAGGAAGCAATGTTTCCGGTGGACAGAAGCAGAGGCTTTCCATTGCCAGAGCTATCGCAAAGGATCCGGAGATCTTTATCTTTGACGACAGCTTTTCCGCACTGGATTTCAAAACAGACAGCACACTTCGAAAAGCGCTGAAAGAACATACAAAAGAAGCAACAACCATTATCGTGGCACAGCGTATCAGTACGATTTTAAATGCAGATAAGATCCTTGTACTGGACGATGGACATATGGCAGGGATCGGAAGCCATAAGGAGCTGATGAAATCCTGCGAGGTATATCGCCAGATTGCCATGAGTCAGTTATCAGAGGAGGAATTGGCATGAGTCAGCAGAGAAGAAGAGGCCCGATGGGCGGACACGGAATGCAGCCAACAGAGAAGGCCAAGGACTTCAAAGGCTCCATGAAAAAGCTCTTTGGCTATATGGGCAGATATAAATTCCGTTTTATCCTGATGTTTATCTTTGCAGTTGCAGGTACAGCGTTTAATATTGCAGGCCCGAAGATCCTTGGAAAAGCTACCACAGAGCTGTTCAATGGTCTGGTTGCCAAGGTAAACGGTACAGGCGGTATTGATTTCAGTAAGATTGGAATGATCCTTCTGTGGACTTTGGGACTGTATGTGGCAAGTGCATGCTTTTCCCTGATCCAGGGATTTGTCATGACGGGGATCTCCAATGATGTTACATACAATCTCCGAAAGGATATTTCAAAGAAGATCAACCGTCTGCCAATGAATTATTTCGAGAGCAGAACAAACGGTGAGATCCTTTCCAGGGTGACAAATGATGTGGATACCCTGCAGATGAGCATCAACCAGAGCATGACACAGCTGATCACATCCGTAACAACACTGATCGGTGTATTTATCATGATGCTTTCCATCAACGTGTGGATGACACTGGCAGCAGTGCTGATCCTGCCGGTTTCCATGCTTATCATTAATAAAGTAATGAAACACTCCCAGAAATATTTCCAGGCACAGCAGGAGTATCTGGGAAAAGTAAATGGTCAGGTTGAGGAAAATTTCGGCGGCCATGATGTGGTAAGAGTATTCAACAAAGAGCAGGATGTGCTGAAGGAATTTGAGCATGACAACCAGAAGCTTTATGAGTCTGCATGGAAGTCACAGTTCTTTTCCGGAATGATGATGCCGATCATGCAGTTTGTGGGAAATCTGGGATATGTGATGGTGGCACTTCTCGGAGGAATTTTTGCCATCAAAGGAACTATCGAGGTTGGAGATATCCAGTCCTTCTTCCAGTATATCCGCAACTTTACACAGCCGATCCAGCAGATCGCTCAGGTCACAAACCTTCTGCAGTCCTCGGCGGCAGCTTCTGAGCGAGTATTTGAATTTCTTGAGGAGCCGGAGGAGGAGCTTCAGCCGGAGAACCCGGATTCCATTGAGGGACTGGAAGGAAATGTACAGTTTGAGCATGTGAAATTCGGTTATAATCCGGATAAGATCATTGTAAATGATTTTTCCGCAGATGTGCATGACGGTCAGAAGATCGCCATTGTAGGACCTACAGGTGCAGGAAAAACGACGATCGTAAAGCTGCTGATGCGTTTTTATGATGTAAATGGCGGAAGCATCAAGGTTGACGGACATGATATCCGGAACTTCAACCGCAGCAATCTCCGTGAGATGTTCGGAATGGTGCTGCAGGACACCTGGCTGTTTTCCGGAACCATTATGGAAAATATCCGCTACGGAAGACTGGACGCAACGGATGAAGAGGTGATCGCAGCAGCAAAAGCGGCCCATATCCATAACTTTATCATGCAGCAGCCCGGCGGCTATCAGATGGTCCTGGATGAGGAGACCAGTAATGTTTCTCAGGGGCAGAAGCAGTTGCTTACCATTGCAAGAGCGATCTTGGCAGACAATAAGATCCTGATCCTGGATGAGGCCACATCTTCCGTTGATACAAGAACAGAAATGCAGATCCAGAAGGCTATGGATAACCTGATGAAGGGCAGAACCAGCTTTGTTATCGCCCACAGACTTTCTACCATTAAGGATGCAGATCTGATTCTTGTCATGAAGGACGGAGATATCATTGAGCAGGGAAATCATGAAGAGCTCCTGGCACGGAAGGGCTTCTATGCGGATCTGTATAACAGTCAGTTCGAGAAAAAAGAGGCTCAGGCGTGAGACTGAGATCAATCGTTATTATTTAAAAGGTGCGAAGCGGATTTCGAATGTCCGCTTCGCTTTTTTACTCTATACATCTGTTCCGCTTTCGGGTATAATTCTGTAATAAACACTCCGGAGCATGTTTTCGGAAATAATCCTGGAGTGTCCATGAAAAATGACAGAAACGGGAGGATTTTACCATGATCATAACGACAACACCATCGGTAGAGGGAAGAGCAATCCGTGAATATAAAGGAATCGTATTTGGAGAGGTGATCTCAGGAGTAAATTTTATGAAAGATCTTGGCGCGGGTCTTCGGAATTTCTTTGGCGGCAGAAGTGCCTGTTATGAGGAAGAACTTCAGAAGGCCAGGGAAGAGGCACTGAAAGAACTGGAACAGCGGGCAGGAGCAATGGGCGCCAATGCAGTGATTGGCGTGGACATTGATTATGAGGTACTTGGCGCAGATAATGGCATGCTGATGGTTACAGCAAGCGGAACAGCGGTAGTGGTGGATTAAGGCGTATGGCAGCAGTAAAAAACGGACGGGAATATCTTGCACATGTAACAGGAACTCTGCGGCACCGGATCACACAGCTGGATGATTCCATAGAGGCTGGTCAGAAAGAAATCGAAGGAATGCACGAGTATTACTGGGAAAACTACACAGAGATGGACCAGTATGGCTACGAAAATTTCGATAACCAGCAGGCACTTCTCCATGAGATCAATGCCAGCAATGAAAAGATCGAGCTGCGCCGCAGATTCCGTAAGATGATGGATTCACCATTTTTTGGCAGAGTGGATTTCTGCTATGAAGGTGATGATGAGCCGGAGATCTTTTATATAGGTATCGCAAACCTTGCGGAGGAAAACGGTGGTCTGCCTCTGATCTATGACTGGAGGGCACCGGTGTCCGGATTGTTCTATGATTTTGACAAAGGACCGGCCTCCTATCAGGCCCCGCTGGGTGAGATCCATGGAGATATTGCGGCAAAGTGGCAGTATAAGATCCGTGGCGGAAAAATGATCTACGAGTTCGAGAGCGATGTGAAAATTGATGATGAGATCCTGAAGGCAGAGCTTGGAAGCAACGGAGATGTACAGCTGAAAAACATTATCCGAACCATTCAGAAGGAGCAGAATGCCATTATCCGAAACACCTCGGACAGGATCATGGTGATCCAGGGGGCTGCAGGAAGCGGAAAGACTTCCATTGCCCTGCACAGGATCGCATATCTCCTTTATCATGACAGAAAGAATCTGAAATCCTCTTCTGTGCTGGTACTTTCGCCCAACGGAGTATTTTCGGATTATATTTCCCATATCCTGCCGGAGCTTGGTGAGGAGAACATCCGGGAGATGAGCTTTGATCTTTTTGCCTATAAGAGACTGAAAAATACAGTGTCTGACTGCGAGGATCGTTATGATCTGATCGAGCGGCAGATCTCAGGCTTATGTGATGAGGAGCTTCTGAAGGAAAAACAGTCCCGGGATTTTCTGGACCGTATGGAAGGGTATCTGGCAGAACTGGAAGACAGTCTTATGAATTTCCGGGATATAGAACATCGTGGCGTAGTAAAAAAAGAACAGGAAATTATTGAACTGTTTTATTTTAAATTTATGGATATCCCGCTACTTTCCAGAATGGATGCAGTGGCAGAGTATTTCATTGATGAGGTGGAAACTCTGAAGGGTTTTGACCTTCCGGAGGAAGAAAGGGATGCTGTGAAGAGTCGTTTTTACCGGATGTATGAGACAAGAGATCTTTATGTGTTATACAATCGTTTCCTGAGGCAGGAGGGATTTCCGGCGCTTCCACAGGTACAGTACGAAAAAAGAAAGCTTCGTTATGAGGATGTGTATCCGGTTCTGTATCTGAAATACCGTCTGGAGACCCAGCAGGAAGACAGCGGTGTCCGCCATCTGATCGTGGATGAGATGCAGGATTATTCCATGATCCAGTATCTCATCATCCAGAGGCTTTTTAAATGCAAAATGACGATCCTGGGAGATAGGGAGCAGACCATGGATGGGGACCAACAGGATGTGCTTACATTCCTTCCGAAGATCTTTGGCAAGGATATCAGAAGGATCGTGATGAATAAGAGCTACCGTAATACCATTGAGATTGCTTCCTATGCGAATAAGCTTGCGGGGATCACAGAGGTGGAGCTTTTTGAACGCCATGGAAAACCGGTGGAAGAGAAAGAATTTACGGGGCTTACCGAGGCACTGGAGCGTGTGGTAAAGGAACTGAGACTGGAGAAGCAGACAGTGGCGGAAGCCGACGAAGACATGCCGGAAAATGCGGCTTCGGAGACAGATGGGACTGAGACCGGGGAGGAGCTTTCTTACGAGACAGCAGCGGTGATCACCAGAACTGCAGATGAAGCGAGAGAGGCATATTATATTCTTCAGAAAAAACTGGAAGCAGAGGGCTTTGACACAAAGGAAAGGCTGTCACTGCTTCACAGGGACAGCACAAATTTCAAAAAAGGTCTTACTGTTACCACGTTTTATATGGCAAAGGGACTGGAATTTGATCAGGTATTTTCTGTATTTCCGGGGACTGACAGAAGTCCGATCGTGCAGAGAGCCAGATATATTGCGGCAACCAGGGCGCTGCATGAATTGTATATGTATGAAATAACAGAATAAATAACATTACAAAACGCTGTAAATGGAAATGTGAGCTGTCTCTTCATCTTACCGGCTATACCGGCAAAATGGAGAAACAGCAGTGATAAATTTCCTTTTACAGCGTTTTTTTGTCTATTTCATATTTTCGCAGAAGATTTCTTCCATGGATCCGGTAAGAGGAACGCCAAGCTTCTGCAGGGTTCCGTCAAGAGCATGGAAAACTTCACGTACATTGTAGAAAGCTGCATTATTTCCCATGTGACCGATGCGGATAACCTTTCCGGCAAGGACATCGAAGGAGCCTGCCAGCATGATGTTATAGTCTTTTCTGACTCCGTCCAGGATCGCAGCGGCAGTGGTGCCTTCCGGGACTTCAAAAACAGTTACCGTGTTGGAATAGCCGCTGTGGAGATACAGCTTAAGTCCGGCTCCTGTAATGGCCTTTCGGGAGGCTGCGGCGATTTTGGCATGGCGTGTAAGGATCCCGGGATCATCGGCAATGTTGTCAATAGCAGCCCGCAGACCATAGATATCGCTGATCGGCATGGTATATGGAAACCATTTTTCTTCATAATAATGTGCAAAGGTTGTGAGATTTGCGTAGAAAGAAGCAATGGGTGTCTTTCTTTCAGTCATTGCCTTCTTTGCATCGCTGCTGACTACAACAAAGGTAAGTCCCGGAGGTGCAGATACCACCTTCTGTGATCCGCCGCACATGATATCAATCTGGCATGCATCAATGTTCAGAGGCTCGCCGAAGGAAGCGGAGACAGAATCTACAACGGTAAGGATCCCGTATTTTTTAAGAAGCGGGCAGATGGCAGATACATCGTTGAGCATGCCACTTGGAGTATCGCCGTGTACTACGGTTGCATATTTGTAGTTATGGTTATCCGCAAGGAAGGCTTCCAGTTCCTTTACATCGAGAGTGTTCTGATAATCTCTGGTATAAAGCTCCGGTCTGCCTCCGTACATGGAAACAAAATCGGCAAAGCCTTTTCCGTAGATACCATTGTCCAGAACAAGAACCTTATCTCCGGACTCAGTCATGGAAGCAATGGCAGCCTCCAGTCCAAGGATACCCTCACCGCTTAAGATGAGGGTTTCGTTGGAGGTATGGAGAAGAGAGCTGATCTTCTCGCAGGTTTCTTTATAAAATTCGACAAAATCTTCGTCCAGATCCGGATTTGTGCATTCCATGCTTCTTGCCAGACGGACATTCTCTGCGACCTGTGTAGGTCCCGGTGTCATGATCTTATACATAAGCTCACCTCTTGATCTTTATATTATTTCCGCAAATTACGGCAGCTGTTACCGCTGTTTTTTTAATCCGGTTTTTCTTGCTGCAAGGTTTAATGGTGTGATCACTACGAGAACGATGACAGCTGCAACACCGATCTGGACCAGGTTTCCCGGGATGGAAGATACCGGTGCCAGTGGATTTCCATAGATGATAACCTCTGCAATGTAGTATCCCACAACCTTGATCACGCAGGCTGCGGCAATGGCAATCACATACCATTTCATGTTCTGGTGCCGGTGATCTTCTGTGAGCTTACCTACTGTGAAGCCCATGATCCCAACAATAATCAGAGTAAATGGTGCCCACAGGGTCCAGCCGGAGAGAAGGTCAAAGAGACCCATTCCGATTCCACCGGCAATGGCTCCGGTTTTCTTTCCAAATAAAATGGCACCGATGAATAACGGCACATTTCCAAGGTGGATCAGTCCGCCGTTGGCTGCGATCGGAAGCTTAACATTAATAAATGCGGTGAAGATATAAGTCAGTGCAACAAATGCGGCTGTAATGGTGAGAAACTGAACAGATGAAAGCTCCTGGTCAGTTCTCTGAGATGTCTGAACTGCTTTTTCCATAGTGATAGATCCTTTCCCGAAAACATCGATGTATGGATGTCCTCTTTTCATATATTTTTGGTTGGGTATACTTTACAACATGAGTGTACATGAATAAAGACACAATTATAGAAAAAAAAGAGGGGACAGATTCAAGGAGATATTTGTCATTAAAACAGGAGGCTTACTTGGTGGGGAATAAATCAGAACTTTCGTAATGAAGGCGTAAAACGGGAAATACAGGATCAGCATAAGAAGAGAATAAGATAGGTATATCTGGGAAAATTATAATGTTAGAAAAATCCTGTACGGAGCAGGATATCTGCTTACAGGATATTCATAAAGTACAGGGAGAAATCAATTGACAAAGCTGTAATAAAATCGTAAACTATAGCAAAGAGTGTGTTCAGAAGTGAATATTCCGGACACACTTTGTGACTGATGATGATTATGAGGAGGATACTATGAAGAATAAAAAATTTATTGCACTTTTAGCTATGACTGTTGCTCTTTCTGGTGTCATGACGGCATGTAGTTTCGGAGGAGGAAAAGAGGACAGCGTGGTTGTGGAGTCTACTCCTACTCCGACACCGGCGAAAAAAGCGAAGGTTACACCGACTGTTGCAGCAGACGCACAGAATACAACCTATACATCCAAGGATAAATCCGTAGCGATCAAGCTTCCAGATGCAACCTGGGCCAACAAGTCCGATGAGACAGATATGGTAAGTTTTGAGTCTCCGGACCAGGGCAGGATCCTGATCCTTCACGGATCCGGCGCAGATCTGGAATCTGCAGTGATCCCGAACTCCCAGGATATGGCAGTTTCCATGACACAGGCAGAGAACATGGTAAATGGAACCGATTTTGAAATCCAGGATTACAAGGCAGATCAGAAAGACGGAATCAACATTTATTCCTATACTGTGAAATATAAGGATACGACCAAGAGTGACGGTTATGTATATGCTATCAATAAATACTTTGTAAATGACAGTGAGTATTACAGCCTTGTGGCATCTGTTAAAAAAGAGGATGCTCTGAAAAAGGTTCAGGAGTCTGTCGACAGCTTTGCGATCCTTGGTGATTCCACTCTGAAGAGTGCGGCAAATGGTTCCGCAGCCAAGACTGCCGGTAAAGGTAATGCAGCAGCTTCCTCTGACGGAAGTGCATCTGCAGATGGTAATGCAGCAGCTTCTTCTGACGGAGCAGCAGATGGAACTACAGCTGCCGACGGAAGCACATCTACAGACGGAAGTGCAGCATCTGACGGAACATCTACAGACGGAAGCAGTACATCTGATGGTTCTTCCAATGGAACTGCATCCACTGACAGCAGCTCCTCCGGTGCTATCGTAAATGGCGGATTTACAGATGAGCAGCTTGGCAACACAGATGAGACAAGAACTATTTACAGAAATTCCGATGGTAAACCACGTGTTATCGTTCCGGACGGAAACGGTGCATGGATGGATAACGAAGGAAACCGTTTCACCTTCTCTTCTCAGTATGACTGTGATGTATATGAAGAGGATGGAACAAGCTTCTACTGGCACGGTGAGGCTGCAGACGTATACTATATGCCTGTACAGTAAAGCCTGGAGCAGCAGGAGATTCGGTTAGATAAGAATTCCGGGATCACAGCTTTTGTGGCTGCGGTCCCGGATTTTTTGTGTCATATTATGTCAGAGGCGTATACTTATACAGGAAGACATGGTATAATGTGAACGCTGCGGGCGATGGAACGCCCGGAAAATATTTGGAGGTTTTTATGGAAGCATACAGTGATTTCGCCAGAGTTTATGACATTTTCATGGACAATGTGGAATATGAAAAATGGGCGGAATATCTTATAGGAAGTCTTAAAGAATACGGAATTGAAGACGGGATCGTGCTGGAACTTGGCTGTGGGACCGGAGTGATGACAGAGCTTCTGGCTGAGTCCGGTTATGATATGATCGGTGTGGATAACTCTGAGGAAATGCTTTGCGAAGCCATGGAAAAACGTGCAGAATCCGGTCATGAGATCCTTTATCTGGAACAGGATATGCGGGAGTTTGAACTTTATGGAACGGTACGTGCTGTCGTCAGCGTCTGTGACTGTATGAATTACATCACAGAGGAGGAGGATCTGCTTACTGTATTTAAACTGGTGAACAATTATCTTGATCCGGATGGAATTTTCATATTTGATATGAACACCCCGTATAAATACCGGGAAATGCTTGGAAATACGACTATTGCAGAGAATCGGGAAGAGGGAAGCTTTATCTGGGAAAATGAATTTGATGAGGAGACCGGGATCAATGTGTATGATCTGACTCTGTTTCTTCCGAGAGAAGATGGTCTTTATGAGAGAGACGAGGAAATTCATTACCAGAAGGCCTATGATCCGGAGAAAGTAAGGGAACTTCTTGAAAAGGCAGGCCTGATCCCGCTGGCGGTTTATGACGCATACACCAAGGATGCACCGAAGCCGGACAGCGGAAGACTGACTTTTGTGGCCAGAGAACATGGAAAGGAAATTCCGTCAGACGAGAAATAAAGGAGGAAATTTTTTATATGAGTGATTATATTGTAAGAGCAACAGCAGCAAACAGCCAGATCCGTGCATTTGCGGCTGTTACAACCGATATGGTGGAGACAGCGAGAAAGAATCATAACACCAGTCCGGTGGCAACAGCGGCACTGGGACGTCTCCTTACCGGCGGTGCCATGATGGGAGCTATGATGAAAGGGGAAAAGGATCTCCTTACACTTCGGATCCATGCAGGCGGACCACTGCAGGGAATCACAGTAACTGCAGATTCTCACGGAAATGTAAAGGGCTATGTGGGGAATCCGGATGTATGTATCCCGGCAAACAGCAAAGGCAAGCTGGATGTTGCGGGAGCTGTCGGCGTAGGCTTTATGGATGTGATCAAGGATATGGGACTGAAAGAGCCATATGTGGGACAGGTTGCTCTTCAGACCAGCGAGATCGCAGAAGATCTCACCTATTATTTTGCAACCAGTGAGCAGGTTCCGTCTGCGGTAGGACTGGGTGTGCTGATGAATAAGGATAATACAGTCCGTCAGGCGGGAGGCTTTATTGTACAGCTGATGCCTTTTGCAGAGGAAGAGGTGATCGCAAAGCTTGAGGAAAACGTATCAAAGATCGATTCTGTTACCAATCTTTTGGAGCAGGGACACACACCGGAAAGTCTTCTTGAAAAAGTACTGGAAGGCTTTGACATAGAGATCAATGATACACTGCCCACACAGTTCCATTGCAACTGCTGCAGAGAGCGTGTGGAAAAAGCGCTGATCAGCATCGGAAGAAAAGAACTTAACGAGATGATCCAGGAAGGCAAGGACATTGAGATGAACTGCCATTTCTGCAATAAGAATTATAATTTTACCGTGGAAGATCTTAAGAGGATCATAAGAGAGTGCAAGCGATAAAACTCGGGAGGAAGAAAAAATGAAGCATGGTTTTATCAAGGTGGCAGCGGCAACGCCGAGAGTTACCGTTGCAGACTGCAAGGCAAACGGAGAGGAAATCCTGAAGGCCATTCATGAAATGGAAAAGGAACATGTCAAGCTGATGGTATTTCCGGAATTTTGTATCACAGGATATACCTGTCACGATCTTTTTCTCCAGAGATGTCTTCTGGACAGTGCGTGGGATGAGCTTCTGCATATTGCAGAGGAGACAAGGGAGACGGACGCCCTGATCTTTGTGGGACTCCCGCTGCGTCACAGAGGCAAGCTCTATAATGTGGCAGCAGCTCTGAATCATGGCCGTATCGTGGGATTTGTGCCGAAGACGCATATTCCGAATTATAATGAGTTTTATGAGCAGAGACAGTTTGCAGGTGCAGAGGAAGAAGATGTGGAATTTGTGGACTTCCTGAAGTGCGAGAAAAATGAGGAGGATGAGTTCTGGGATGAAATTCCTTTTGGAACAGAGCTGATCTTTGAATGTAAGGAATTTCCGGAATTCACCGTTGCAGCAGAGCTTTGTGAGGATCTCTGGGTCCCTGCGCCGCCAAGTATCCGTCATGCCGTCAACGGTGCGCATATCATCGTTAATCTTTCTGCCAGTGATGAGATGGTAGGTAAGGATTCCTACCGGAGAACTCTGATAAGCGGGCAGTCAGCACGACTGATCTGCGGATATATTTATGCCAGTGCAGGGGAAGGAGAGTCTACCCAGGATCTCGTGTTTGGCGGACAGAATATGATCGCAGAGAACGGTTCCATGCTTGCAGAAAGCAGACGCTTTGAGAACGGCATCATTTACAGTGAGATCGATGTGCAGAGATTGGCTGATGAGAGAAGAAGAATGTCCACGTATCCGGCAGTTTCTACCTGCAGTCATACAAGAGTCGATTTTTCCGTAGCAGAGGAGGAAACAAGACTTACCAGAAAATATCCACAGTATCCCTTCGTTCCGTCTGTGAAGGAAGAGCGTGATGAGCGCTGCGAGGAGATCCTGAACATCCAGGCTATGGGACTTAAGAAACGTATGGAGCATATCCACAGCAGGAGTGCGGTGGTAGGACTTTCCGGAGGACTGGATTCTACCCTGGCGCTTCTTGTAATGACACGTGCCTTTGACCGGATGGGAATGCCGAGAGAACAGATCCACTGTGTGACCATGCCATGCTTTGGAACCACAGACAGAACCTATCAGAATGCCTGCAAGTTAAGCCGCTGCCTTGGTGCAAGGCTTACCGAGGTAAATATCAAAGAGGCGGTAAATATCCATTTCCGGGATATCGGACAAGATCCGGAGATCCACGATGTGACGTATGAGAACAGTCAGGCACGTGAGCGTACTCAGATTCTGATGGATACGGCAAACAAGGAAGGCGGCGTTCTTGTGGGAACCGGAGACCTTTCCGAGCTGGCTCTTGGCTGGGCAACCTATAATGGCGATCACATGTCCATGTATGGTGTAAATGCTTCTGTCCCGAAGACACTGGTACGTCATCTGGTACGTTATTATGCGGATACCTGCGGAGATGAGGAACTGAAGGAGGTTCTTCTGGATATCCTGGATACTCCGGTAAGCCCGGAGCTTCTTCCTCCTAAGGATGGCAAGATCGCCCAGAAGACGGAGGATCTGGTAGGACCTTATGAGCTTCATGATTTTTATCTGTATTACATGCTGCGTGCAGGATTTACACCGGATAAGATCTACAGGCTTGCCTGCCTGACCTTTGATGGGATTTATGATAAAGAGACGATCCTGAAATGGCTGAAAACCTTCTATCGGAGATTTTTTGCCCAGCAGTTCAAGCGTTCCTGTCTGCCGGATGGCCCGAAGGTAGGTAGTGTGGCACTTTCTCCAAGAGGAGATCTCAGAATGCCAAGTGATGCAAGTGCAAGGATCTGGCAGGATGTGCTGGAGAAGATTGAAATCTGAACGTAGATCGCAAAGCGGAGAGCTTAAGTGTTCTCCGCTTTTTTTACTGCATCCGTGATAGCTGAAAGGAGTACCTGGGAGGTATATTTCCGGTCTCCTGCATACTGAATGTCTTCCAGGGACTGACTGGAATAGATCTGACTTGCCAAAGAATCCAGAACCGGTTCCATAAGAGGATAGGAAGCTTTTGTGGCTTCATTTAAATTCACCAGACGGATGGCCTTGATCCTGTCAGCATTTACAGTAACTTCCACATCGAAGGTATTCTCGTTCAGGGTGATGGAAGAGGTATAGACGCCCGGCTTGTAGCGGGATTTTTCGCTGGCTGTATGACTGGCATTTTTTCCGGGACCGAACATGAAGAAAAGAACGACAGCCAGAACAACAGCGAGAGCCAGAAAGACAGCTGTGTAAATGATCTCTTTCATATGTAGAACGATGATCCTGGTTTTGGAACTCATGGCGCACGCCTCCCAAAGCTTTTTATATAGTTTATTATCGGGAGGGAGGATTTATGCCACAGCTGTGCGCAGGTTATCCGATACTGTGCCTGGAAAAATAAGGAAAAGAGCAGGCAGATATTTCAGAATATAGAGAACGACCGTTCTATAGGAGTAGAATTTGTGGTATGATAGGAATACTTCAGGCGCAGGATGGCGCCGGAATGACTGAAAATCTGCAAGTGATCGGGAGGATGAAGATGTCATTACAGTTTATCATAGGAAGTTCCGGAAGCGGAAAATCCTGTTATGCTTATCAGAATATCATAGAACAGGCAGGGCTGCATCCTGAGAAGCTTTTTTATGTGATCGTGCCGGAGCAGTTTACCATGCAGACCCAGAAGACACTGGTGGAGATGAGTCCGGGCAGGGGAATCCTGAATATTGATATCCTGAGCTTTGAGCGTCTTGCATACCGTGTTCTGGAGGAAGTTGGAGGAGACAGCCGCATCCTTCTGGAAGAAACCGGTAAGAGTATGGTGCTGCAGAAGATGGTACAGCAGCATGGAAAGGAGCTTTCCTATCTGGGAGGTCAGATGCGTAAAGCGGGATACCTGGATGAAGTGAAGTCTATCCTGTCGGAGTTTATGCAGTACGATATCCGGGACAGTGAGATCCAGGAGATGATCGAGGATTCCGGTGACAGAGCGTTACTTCAGATGAAGCTGAAGGACGTAGCTGTTCTTTACCAGGCATTTACCGGATATCTGAAGGATCATTATATGACAGGAGAAGAAGTAATGGATGCGCTGGAAAAAGCTCTTCCGTTTTCTGAAAAAATGAAAAACAGTGTACTCCTTCTGGATGGTTACACCGGTTTTACGCCTATTCAGATGCGTGTTGTGGGAGAACTTCTTGCTGTCTGTGAGAAGGTGATGGTAACGGTGACCATGGATGCGGATGAGAATCTGAGCATGAGAGGAAAACCTTATCAGCTTTTTTATATGAGCCGTCAGATGATCCACGGGCTTTCGGAGCTGACCAGGGAGATCGAGACACCGGTTCTTTTGAAGGATGTGGGAAAATCCCGCTTTTCCCAGGCACCTGCCCTTCATTTCCTTGAAAAAAATATCTTCCGTTACCGAAAAAATATATATAAAAAAGCGCAGGATGAGATCTGCATGTTTTCGGCAGTGAACCCGCAGAAGGAGATGGAAGAAGCTGCCCGCCGGATCGCCAGACTTGTAAGGGAAAAGGGCTGCCGTTACGGTGAGATCGCCGTGATCACAGGTAACCTGGAGGAGTATGGAAATCTTGCAAAGCAGGTATTTACAGCAGCAGGGATCCCGTATTTCATTGATGAGAAGCATACGGTCCTGATGAATCCGTTTGTAGAATATTTCCGGGCAGCACTTGAGATGGCAGTGCAGGATTTTTCCTATGAGAGTGTATTCCGGTATCTCCGGTGCGGAATGTCCTGTGTGACCAGGGAGGAAGCAGACCTTCTGGAGAATTATGTGCTGGCTCTTGGTATCCGTGGATTTAAGAAATGGGATGAAGTGTGGGTGCGTATTTACCGGGGAATGCCGCCGGAAAGCATTCAGAGGCTTAATGAGATCCGGCAGCGGTTCGCAGATGAGACCAGAGAGCTTGCGCTAAGCTTTAAAGGTGGGAAAAAGACGGTGCGGGAATACTGTACTTTTCTCTACGAGTTTGCAGTGCGGAGCCAGGTGCAGCAGAAACTGAAGCATCAGGAACTGAAATTCAAGGAACAGGGCGACAAGGCCATGGAAAAGGAATATGCCCAGATCTACGGAATCGTTATGGAATTTCTGGATAATATGGTGGAGATCCTTGGAGAGGAAACCGTGAACCGCCAGGATTTCCGTCAGCTTCTGGAAACAGGACTGAACCAGGCCAAGGTGGCGCTGATCCCGCCAAGTATGGACCAGGTACTTGTGGGAGATATGGAGAGAACCAGGCTGAAGGATATCCGTGCACTGTTTTTTGTGGGAGTAAATGAAGGGAATATTCCGAAGAATACATCCGGTGGAGGAATGCTTACGGAGATTGACAGAGAATTTTTTAAAGATCAGGGGATCCAGCTTGCACCGGGGCCAAAGGAACTGATGAACATGCAGCGATTTTATCTGTATCTGAACATGACCAAGCCAAGAGAACTGCTCTGTCTGTCCTTCTGTCAGTCCGACAGCCAGGGAAAAGCCCTGAGTCCGGCCTTTCTTGTCAGTAATATCCGGGAGATGTTTCCGGAAATGGAGATCCGGCAGTGCGGAGATATGCAGGAACCTATGGAATTACTGGAGCTTCCGGGAATCAGCCTGGATTATTTCCTGAGAGGGCTTGCAGGAGAAGCTTACCAGGATAATGCGGTCTTCCAGGAACTGTACAGCTGGTATCTTCAGAGCCCGGAATACCGGATCCTTGTAAAAAAACTTACAGAGGCATCTTTTTCAGAACGACCGTCAGACAAGATCGGAAAAACAGTGGCAAAGATCCTCTATGGAGAAATTTCCCCGTACAGTGCTACCCGGCTGGAGCGTTTTGCGGCCTGTGCATTTGCACATTTTCTGCAGTATGGCCTGAAGGTTACAGAACGTGCAGAGTATGAGTTCCGGGCTATGGATATGGGAAATGTCATGCATATGGCACTGGAAAAATTTGCGGCGGAAGTCCGAAAAGAGGGACTGGACTGGGCAGAGCTTACGGAGGAAGAGCGAAACCGTATCATAGACAGCTGTCTGGATCAGGTTTCCGCAGATTACGGAAATACGATCCTTAAAAGCAGTGCGAGAAATGAATATATGATCGAACGGACCAGACGTATTTTGCGGCGTACCGTATGGGCTTTGCAGGAACAGCTGAAGCATGGAGCATTCCGGCCGGAAGGATTTGAGGTGAGGTTTCAGGGCGGAAGGATCGACCGTGTGGATATCATGGAAGAGCCGGAGAACAACCGGGTCTATGTGAAGGTGATCGATTATAAAACCGGAAATACTTCGTTTGATCTGCTGGCGTTGTATCATGGCCTTCAGCTTCAGCTGATGGTCTATCTGGATGGAGCATTACAGGTGGAAAAACGGAAGTATCCGGATCGCGAGATCGTTCCGGCCGGTGTGTTTTATTATAATGTGAAGGATCCTATGATACAGGAGAAGATCCATGCGGATATGGAAAGCATCAATGAGCAGATGCTGAAGAAAATGAAAATGAACGGGCTTGTACAGGCAGATGATAATATGAGTACCAAAATCGACAGCACTATGGCCTCCATACCGGTATCCCTGAACCGGGACGGAAGCTTCAGCAAAAGATCTTCTGTTGCCTCAAGGAAGCAGTTTGATGCTCTGGGAGCGTATGTGCGGAGAAAGATCTGTGACATCAGGGAATCGATCCTGGATGGAAATGCGGCAGTGGAACCCTATGAACTTGGAAAAAAGAATGCCTGCACATATTGTCCGTATCTTACTGTGTGCGGCTTCGACAGGAAGATACCGGGATATGAGTTTCACAGGCTGTCGTCCATAGAAGAAGATGCACTGTGGAAAAAGATCATGAAGGGAGAGGAAGAGAATGGCAGTGAAATGGACTGAAGAGCAGAAAAAGGTCATCACGCTCCGGGACCGGAATATTCTGGTCAGCGCAGCAGCCGGTTCCGGTAAAACTGCAGTGCTGGTGCAGAGGATCTTAAGTAAGATCATGGATCCTTTGAAACCGGTGGACATTGACCGTCTTCTGATCATGACATTTACAAGGGCGGCAGCGGGAGAGATGCGGGAACGTATCGAACGAGGACTGGATCAGGCACTGGCTGAAGATCCGGATAATGAGCATCTGCAGAGACAGATGACGTTGATCCATACGGCACAGATCACTACCATTGACGGCTTTTGCGCCTATGTGATCCGAAATTATTTTCATCTGATCGGACTGGATCCGGGTTACCGGACTGCAGATGAGGGTGAACTGAAGCTTTTGCAGGAAGATGTGCTGAAGGAGCTTTTTGAGGATCATTATGCAGAAAGAAAAGCAGATTTTACTGCATTTGTGGAAAGCTATGCGCCAGGAAAAACGGATGAAGGACTGAAGGAACATGTGCTGGAGCTTTATAATGCTGCGATGAGTAATCCATGGCCCGAAAAATGGCTGGACAGCTGTGTGGAGAATTATCATCTGGATCCGGAAAAAGGTCTTGAGGGAACGCGATGGTTCCGATATCTGTGGGAGGCTGCAGACTGCGCACTGAAAGAAGCGGAAGAGCTTACAGAAACCGCAATGAAGACCTGTCAGCTCCAGGATGGACCGGAGCTTTATCTGGAGGCTCTGGAAAAAGATATGATACTGATCCGGCAGTTAAAACAACTGTCCGTTAAAAGGGATTATGATGAGATAGCGCAGAATCTCCGGAATCTGAAGTTTGCAAGACTTTCCTCAAAAAAAATGGAGGGAGTATCGGAGCAGCTGAAAAATCTGGTAAAAGCTCTTCGCGAAGATGCAAAAGATAATCTGAAGGAACTGGGGATCCGATATTTTTACGGAAATCTGGCTGAGCTGACGGAACTGACAGAAGCATCTGCACCACCGCTGGAGATGCTGGTAAAGCTGACAAAGGATTTTGCAGAACGTTTCCAGGCAAAGAAGCGTGAAAAAAATGTTCTGGATTTTTCAGATATGGAACATTTTGCCCTGGACATCCTTCTGAAAAAGGAAGGAGAAACCTATGTGCCCAGCCAGGCGGCAAGAGAGCTTTCTGAAAAATATGATGAGGTCCTGCTGGATGAGTATCAGGACAGTAATCTGGTTCAGGAAATCCTGATGCAGACAGTTTCCGGCTGGGTCAATGAACGCAAAAATATCTTTATGGTAGGAGATGTAAAGCAGAGCATCTACCGTTTTCGTCTGGCCCGTCCGGAACTGTT
>ULQN01004998.1_pt1 | contig 29298 bp, 25 predicted proteins | sample 1954491 | NCBI WGS metagenome assembly ULQN01 (sample SAMEA4835656, study PRJEB28245) | human gut metagenome | biome: gut microbiome; material: fecal sample | place: Denmark | collected 2008
CCGCCGGAGAACTCGTGCGGGTAGCGTTCCATGTGCTGGATGTCGAGTCCGACTTCCTGGAGATATTCTAACGCTTTCTGGCGGCGTTCCCTTGCAGTGTCACCGATGTGGTGGACCTTCATCGCCTCCTCGATCGAGTAGGAAGCCGTTTTTCTGGGATCCAGGGAGGAATACGGATCCTGGAAGATCATCTGGATATCCCTGCGGGCCGCTTCCCGGTCGTAGACAGGCATGTTCCAGAGATCCTTTCCGTTATAGGTGATCGTTCCGCCGGACGGCTTGTGGAGCTTTACAAGGCAGCGGCCCAGTGTGGACTTTCCGCATCCGGACTCACCGATGATCCCTAATGTTTCCCCTTCATAGATATCAAAAGACACATCGCTCAACGCGTGGAGAAGTTTATTCTTTTCCCCTAACTTTTTTCCGCGGATCACAAAATCCTTACTGAGATGATCGACGCTCATGATTACATTTTTCTGCATGTCTCATTCACTTCCCCTCGTGTTAATCTGTGCTCTCCGTCCTGTCTGTGGCACGCCACGAAATGTCCGGGAGCGACCTCCTTCAGCGGCGGTACCTGATTTTTACAGATCTCCGTGGCATAAGGACAGCGGTTATAAAAGTTGCAGCAGTAACCGGTAAGACGGAGATCCGGCGGTGTTCCGGGGATCGTCTTCAAATCCTCTTTCGCGGAGCTGCTGAGTTTCGGCATGGAGTCCAAAAGACCCCAGGTGTACGGGTGAAGCGGCTCTTGATAAAGAGTCTTTGTGTCCGCATATTCTACGGTATTTCCTGCATACATGACCATGACGGTGTCACACATCTCCCAGACAACGCCGAGGTTGTGGGTGATGAGCAGGATCGCGGTATTGAGCTTCTTCTGGAGGTCCTTTAAGAGCTCAAGAACCTGTGCCTGTACGGTCACATCCAGAGCGGTCGTCGGCTCGTCGGCGATGATGAGCTTCGGATGTCCGCAGACGGCCATCGCGATGATGACACGCTGGCACATGCCGCCGGAGAGCTCATGCGGATACGCGTCCATTCGTTTCTCAGCCTCCGGGATGCCGACAAGCTTTAATGCCTCAACGGCTTTGTTCCAGGCGTCCTTTTTGCTGATCTTTTCGTGTTCTCGGATCATCTCGACCATCTGGTGGCCGATCTTGAATACCGGATCTAAGGAGGTCATCGGGTTCTGGAAGATCATGCAGCACTCATCGCCTCGGAATTTTTCCATCTGGGATTCAGAAAGACTCCGGATATCAACTCCGTCGAAGATGATGGAGCCGTCCACGATCTTTCCTGTTTTTGCCGGCATGAGCCGCATGACGGAGGCACTGGTGACGCTTTTTCCGGAACCGGATTCGCCGACGATCCCCATGGTCGTTCCTTCTTTCAGTGTAAAGCTGACGCCATCGACCGCTTTGGAAACGCCGCTCGCTTGGTAGAAATATGTTTTTAATCCATTTACTTTTAAGATTGCATCGTTTTTACTCATAGCCTGCACCTCCTACTGTTTCATTTTCGGATCCATGACATCGCGGATCCCGTCGCCCAACAGGTTGAAACCGATGACGGTCACAAGAATGAAGGCGCCTGCAGTTCTGGCTACATGGGGAGCTGTTGTCAGACAGTCACGGCCGACACGGAGAATGCTGCCCCAGGATGCGGTCGGAAGCGCGATGCCGAGTCCGAGGAAGCTTAAGGAAGCTTCGGAAATGATCGCACTTGCGATACGGAGTGTTGCGTACACGATGATCTGGGATACGCAGTTCGGTAAAATATGTAAGAATAAGAGTCTCACCGGGGAGACGCCGACAACGCGGCAGGCGTTGCAGTATTCCTCTTCCTTTACGATCAGGACCTGACCTCTCGTGACACGGGCAAATCCCGGAACACTCGCGATACCGATGGCCAGAATGACGTTCATGACGCCGTTTCCGAGAACGGTGATCAGGATCATGGCTAACAGGATAAATGGGAAAGAGAACATGCCGTCCATGACTCTCATGAGAACGGAATCGATCCATCCACCGAAATATCCGGCAGTGAGTCCGATGAGCACGCCGATGATGGCGCCGACGATCGTGGCACCGACTGCGACGATCATGGATACGCGGGAGCCGTAGATGATACGGGATAAGATGTCACGCCCGAGATCGTCCGTTCCGAAGAGATGTCCCGGCGTTCCGATCCCCTTAAACGGCAGAACAGGATTGATCGCATTCGGGTCATACGGCGCGATGAGAGGAGCAAACACGGCGAGGATGACCATGAAGGCAACGATGAAGAAGCCTACGAGAGCGGTCTTATTTCTGGCTAACTTATGCCATGCATTGTTGGCATTTCGTTCTTTTAAGAGCATTGCGATGTTGGCGTCTTTTCCAAGAGCATCGCCGGATGTGGAAGAAGCTGCAGCAGCAGGTTTTTTCTTGAAGAATGTCATGGCATATCACCCCTTTTCCAGTTTTACTTTCGGATTCAGGATCGCATAAGCGATATCGACTAACATGTTGCAGAAGACGAACATGATCGCGGAGAAGAGAACGGTTCCCTGGATCAGGGAATAATCGCGGTTGTTGATCGCGGTGTTGATCATGGTTCCCATGCCCGGCCAGGAGAAGATTCCCTCTGTGATGATCGCACCGGTAAAGGTTCCGGCGATCTGAAGTCCGAGAACGGTGATCAGCGGCGGGAGTGCGTTCTTTAATCCGTGGATCAGGATGACTTTCATTTTCCGGATGCCGCGGGCTCTGAGACATCGGATGTAGTCACTGCTCATGATGTCGATCATGCTGGAACGCATGGTTCTCGCGAAAGTCGCCATCGGGATCGTCGCGAGACAGAAACCTGGCAGGATCATGTGGCTCACCACATCCCCGATGCCTTTGGAGATGTCGCCCATGCCCATGACAGGCAGGAGATTCATTTTAACGGAAAACTGGAGGACCAGCATAAGAGCCAGCCAGAAGATTGGCATGGACACGCCGACGAGCGTGATGACCATGACAATGTAATCGAAGATCGTATTCTGCTTTAAAGCAGCGATGATGCCGACGCTGGTTCCGATGATGAAAGCGAAGAAAAGTGCTGTCAGCGTCAGAGTCAGTGTATTCGGGATCCTGGAAGTGATGAGCGGAAGAACGTCCTGGCGGTAACTGTAGGAGTAACCGAAATCACCGTGGACGAGTCCGTTTAAATAGAGTGCGTACTGTTCCGGGAGCGGTTTATCGAGGTTCATCTCGGCTCTCATGGCTTCGATGTCCTCCGCATTTGCCTCAATGCCCAGGATCGCCACAGCCGGATCGCCGGGCAGCATTCTTGTCAGGCAGAAGGTCAGTGTAACGACGACCAGAAGTGTGGGGATCGTCTGCAATAATCGTTTGATGATGATCTTTCCCATAAAAATCCAATCCTTTCATGACTGTCCGGATCCATCACCGGGACTGTGAATGGGGGAACAGTCGATTTTTGCGAACATTTCTACAGAAAAAGGGAAACAAATCAGATTTGCTTCCCCTTTCTGCAGATTTTGTAATAGTTTTATTCTTCGATCCAGATATTGTTGAACGGTGTTGCGACTAACATCTGGTTATCAGCACGGAGAACCGCGTTATGTACTTTCGGGGATACTGCCCAGTTCCGGCACTCGTATGCGTAGTAGATACCGGTGTATTCGTTCATAACTTTCTCAATTGCTTCCTTGTAGTATTTGGCACGCTCAGCAGTGTCAGTGGAGCCAAAGCCTTTGTTGAGGAGGTCATCCATCTCCGGATCATTGTAGCCGCCTGCGTTGGAGGAAGCGTGGATGGTCTGGGAACTGAAGAACTTTCCAAGGAAACCGTAAGGATCCGGGTTGCTGTTCCAGCTTACGCCGTAGCTGTTTACGGTATCAGCCTGCCAGGAATCGACAACGGTTGCGGACCAGTCGGCCATCGTGGAGGACTTGATATCAAGTGTGACTCCGATCTGGCTCCAGTAGTACTGTAACATCTGCGCCATCTTCTCACGGTATGTAGTGGATCCGATGTAAAGGCTCATGGTGAAGCCATCCGGATAACCGGCCTCCGCGAGGAGTTTCTTTGCACCTTCCGGATCGTAGGAAGGTACGAGGTCATTGTAGGCAGTGTCATATGCGAAGGAGTATACCGGTAACGGCTGGGAAGCTCTCGTGCCCTCACCGTACTGATAAATGCCGGCTACCATGGAATCGATGTCGACTGCCATTGTGAGAGCTTTTCTGACATCTGCATTTGCAGTCGGACCATTCTGCATATTAAAGCGGACGTAGGTGACAGCGGAGCTTGCGGTCTGGAGTAAGAGACCTGCATCCTGGGCACGCTTGATCGCTTCGCCCTGGAGATACATCGCGATATCGACCTCACCGGTCTGTACTGCGTTGATCGCCTGATTGGAGTCGGAGATGATGCGGAATTCAATTCCATCGACGTTCGGCTCGGTCCCCCAGTAATTGTCATTCTTCTTTAAAACAACCTTTTCATCGGTTACCATCTCTTCGAGGGTGAATGGACCGGTACCAACGATATGGGAACCAAACTCATCTCCCCAGCCTTCGACTTCCTCTTTCGGAAGAATGACGTTTCCGATCTCAGCTAACTGGTTGATGAACGGTCCTGCAACGGACTTCATATGGATCACGACCTGAGTCGGACTTGTCACTTCGCAGTAATCGAAGAAGTCACGGCAGATACGGTCTGTGGTACTTTCATTTTTGCTTCGTTCGAGAGAGTACTTGACGTCCTCTGCAGTCATCTTTCTTCCGTCCTGGAACTTTCCTTTCTGGAAATAGACATCGTCTCTTAAGTTGATGGTGTAGGTGAGACCATCATCGCTGGCGGTGTAATCCGTCGCAAGACATGGAAGAAGTTCTTTGTAATCCTGATCCCAGATAAATAAAGTCTCCATGACGTTGTACATGATGTGGTTTTCATACATCGTGGAGTAGGATTTCGGATCGAGAGTCAGCGGGGAAGATGGCATGGACACTACCAGTGTTCCGCCCTTTACGGCTTCTCCGTCGGAAGAACCAACTGCGATACCGGAAGCAAGTGTCTGATCTGTGGATTTGGCATCCGGAGACACTGCGTTGGATGAGGCAGCAGCCGTCTCAGCGGTGGAACCGGCTGTTGTCTGGGAGGGCGTCTGGGAACCGCCGCATCCTGCCAGGGAAGATGCTGCCATAACGGCTGCGGCTGCAAGTGCGATCAATCGTCTTTTCTTCATAAGAATCTCTCCTCTCTCTTTTTTTACGAACGATCCGCCGGATCCTGGTACCGGTGAAATAAAACCGGCAGTCGCTTTGGAAGATCCGGGTAAAAAAGAAAGGCGCACTTCTGACAGAAGTTATCGCCTTTGATAAATGGGGGGATCGTTAATAAAATTATGTGCCTAAGAATAAAACCAGAACTTAAAAAAGTCAAGTATTTTTTACTTTTACTTTACTTAATTCGGCGGAATGTTCAAAAAATAATAATTTTGTAACTTGTGTATGTACATAATTGGAAAAGTCAGAATATTTTTTAGCATATAGTGCGATATGGTTACTTTTTACGGGGGGAATTTTCTGAACTGAAAACTCCGTATGACACATATATTCCTACCAACGAAATGGGAATAATATTATAAAGACAGTGACTGAAAATGTCCAATTAAAAATAATAGGGACTGGATATAAGAAATTCTAATGTAAATATTCTGAAAATGAAATTGACAGATGCAGAGAAGTGTGCTAATCTTGGAACCATAAAAATTAAAAACAAAAAGTCGATGAGCAAAGAGAGTACATTCGGAATGAAATCACAGAGAGCTGTCGGTGGTGGAAGACAGTATGGAGTTCCCTATGGAATGGGTTTGTGAGACGCCAGGTGAAAGAATTTCGAGTAGCTGCGGCCGTGATTCCTGCGTTAAAGGATAAGAGTATCGAAAGAGATTTCCGTACTCTGAAACGAGACAGATTGGTGGCAGATATTCCGATGTGGGATAGCTGCTTTTTTTGTTCTAAAGGATCGGATCGTCAAGGCAGGTGCAGATTAAGAATCGCTGCGGGCAATGACAGCCGGCTTTCAGAATGATCCAGGATCTGTAAAATCGGGTGGCACCACGAAAAATTTCGTCCCGGCATAGTGAGAACTATGTCCGGGATTTTTTGTTTCAAAAAAAGCCCCACCTTACTTATCCCTGCAGGAAGCAGTCGACAAAAACGAGGAGGAAATGATTATGAGAAAAATGACAGCGATCATGAACCTTGCTGCAGCCGCAGCTCTTGCAGGGATCCTGCTTACCGGGTGTTCCACAGAGGCGGACGAGACGACGACAGCCGCGGCAACGACAGCTGCCGAAGCAGAAACAACGACAGCTGCAGGAGGAGCTGCAGAAACGACAGAGGGCGGTGCTCTTGCCGGAAAGAAGATCTCCGTCATGACCCCGTACCTCACCTCCGTCACGACAAATCAGATGGCGGGATACATTAAGGAAGATCTGGAAGCGGAAGGCGCAGAAGTCTTTGTGATCGACACGGCGAACGACTTTGCAGAGCTTGCGAGCCGCATTGAGGATGTCGTTTCCTCCGGAACAGACGGGATCGTCCTTGTGAGCGCCGATCCGAACCAGGTTGCGAACCAGCTTCAGGATGCGTTTGATGCGGGAATTCCGGTCTTCGGCTGCGACAGCGGATTCATCGACGGCATGCAGGTCAACGCGACGAGTGATAACTACCAGATGGGCGAGCTTATTGTGAGATATTTATTTGACGATCTGATGGGCGGAAAGGGAACCGTGATCGCCCTGACCCACAGACCGCATCCGGGTGTTGTAAAGCGCTGTGAGGCATTTGATGACATTATCAAAGAGTATCCGGACATCAAGCTCATCACAGAGCAGCATGTACCGGCGGAACAGCCGATCAATGATGCACAGGACATCGTCGCAAACCTTTTAACCGCGAATCCGGAGAAAGATTCCATCACAGCCGTATTCGCGGCATGGGATGAACCGGCGATCGGTGCAACAAAGGCACTCCAGGAGGCAGGACGTGACGAAGTCATTGTCACAGGCGTTGACGGAAATGAGCAGGCGATCGAGATGATCAAGGACGGCACAAACTTAAAGGCGACCGTAAAACAGAACTTTGAAGGCATGGCTGATATCGTTTGTGAGCAGATGGATCAGTATTTTAACGGTGAGGAGATCGAAAAAGGCGAGATGTACGCGCCGGCGGAGCTGATTACACAGGAGAATGCACAGTAGGCCCGGGCGAATACACATGAGACTTACGCGTGAAAAGCAAGTGATCCCGGTCAGTAAAAGCAAAGAGGGAAAGGCAGTTGCTGAAAGCTTTTGCAGGTACTCAGAAAAATATGATCAAGGCAGGTGATACAGGATGTTGCTGGATGTAAGAAATACAGACAAGAAATTTAACGGCGTATATGCGCTGAAAGATCTCAACTTTTCTCTGGATGCCGGGGAGATCCACGGACTTGTCGGTGAGAACGGTGCCGGAAAGTCCACGTTTATCAAGATCCTCGGCGGAGTCTACAAAAGAGACGGCGGCAGCATCCTGTGGGACGGAAAGGAACTTCCGGAGGAGATCCGGCCGGAGGAGAGCAGGAATCTCGGGATCAATATCATCTTCCAGGATAATGTCCTGATCCCGGCATTCACGGGAGCGGAAAATATCTGTCTCGGAAGACCATATCCGGTAAAAGGCGGGCTGATCCGGTGGAAGGAAATGGAGCGGGAAGCGGAGGAAAAAGCCGCGGAACTCGGGATCCGGCTGGATCTGAAGAAAACGGTCTCTGCGATGACTCCGGCACAGAAAAAATGCGTGGAGATCGTCCGGGCGATGATGAGCGACTGTAAGCTCCTGATCCTGGATGAGCCGACGGCATCGCTTTCCGATAAGGAGACGAAGCTTCTGTTTTCCATTGTGAGAAACTTAAAGGCGAAAGGAACCTCGGTCCTTTACGTGACGCACCGGCTGGAGGAGATCATGGAGCTGACTGACCGGGTGACAGTCCTGAGGAACGGGATGCTGGTATCTACTGTGAAGACGGAGGAGACGAGCCGGAAAGAACTGGTGCGGCTGATGAGCGGAAATGAGGCCGCGGACGGTGTTGACGGATCGGAAGAGCATGGGATTACAGAAAGAGAGGATCCGGCAGAAAAGAACGCAGGGCAGTCTGTGAGAGCGGGAGATGCTTATCGCGGAGAAGGTAGAAACGCAGATGGGTGTGATGCGCAGGACATTGGAAAAACGGAAAAACAAGTTGGAAATGGGACTGTGACTGCATCGGGAAAAACTGCGTTGGAAGTCCACGGAATCCGCTCCGGGGACGGGATCGTCCGGGGCGTTGACCTGGAAGTAAAAACAGGACGGATCACCGGAATGTTCGGACTCTGTGGAAGCGGGCGGACGGAATTCCTCGAATGCATCTACGGAACGAGAAAGCTGGCGGGCGGCACGATCGCGGTAAATGGAAAGACGACCGCGCATCCGACCCCATCGGGATCCATTCGGCAGAGAATGGCGTTCATCTGCGAGGACCGGAGAGGAAAAGCAATGATCCCGTCCTTTTCGATCAAGGAAAATATGATGCTCTCTTCGATCGACCGTTATACGAAAAACGGGTGGTTCCGGAAGCAGGACGCAGGAAGAAAAGCGGCGGAGATGATCGGGGCGCTAAAGATCAAATGCACGGGTGCCGGGCAGCCGGCAAAAGAGCTCTCGGGCGGAAACCAGCAGAAAGTCGTCTTTGCGAAGGCACTCCTCACGGAACCGTCGATCTGGATCTGTGATGAGCCGACCCAGGCGGTGGATGTGGCGACGAGACAGGAGATCCACAGACTGCTGAGAAAAGAAGCAGAAAAAGGGAAAGCTGTTCTCTACGTCTCATCGGATCTCACGGAGCTTCTGGAGATCGCCGACGAGGTTGCCGTCATGGCATATGGGAAAGTCCGGAAGACATTTGAAAATAAAGACCTGAAGCCGGCGGATGTGCTGGCTTGCTGTTATGAGGCGGAGAGAGAGGAAAACGACAGATGAGAGGAAAAGCATTAAAGAATTACGGAACGGTCGCTGCGCTGGTGGTGATCATCGGGATTTTTGGACTTTTAAGACCTGCGTCGTTTTTTACACTGAAAAACTTCCTTAATATAACTCGTCAGGCTGCACCGCTTGCGATCATTGCGCTCGGAGCAACCTTCGTCATGACGGTCAACGAATTTGATCTTTCAATCGGAAATATCGTGAGTCTTGGCGGCGTCATTGCTGCGCTTTTATCGATCCGGGGCGTTCCGGTCCCGGTCTGCTTCCTCGCGGCGGTCGCTGTGGGGATCGTGGTCGGAGGCGTGAACGGAGTGATCGTCGCGAAGTTCGGGATCCTTTCTTTTATCACAACACTTGGGATGGGAACGGTCCTGGACGGCGTGATTTACGGACTTACCGGTGGAACGACCGTATTTAACGGGATCCCGAAGAGCTTCACGATCCCAGGGATCTTAAAGATCGCAGACATCCCGTTCATCACGATCGTGGCGGTCGTGCTCTATCTGGTATTTCATATTTTTATGAACCACATGGCGGCAGGAAGAAAGCTCTATGCGATCGGCGGAAGTGAGGAGGCGGCGAAAGTTGCCGGGATCCGGATCTTCCGATACCGTGTCCTCGCGTTTACGCTGTGTGCTGCGCTTGCAGGACTTGCGGGATCCCTCGTGGCGTCCCGCGTCGGATCCGCGAATACGACAGCCGGGCAGGGATATTTCCTGCAGGCGTATGCAGCCGTATTTATCGGCTGTACGGTCTCAAAGAGCGGTGTCCCGTGCGTCGTCGGAACGTTAGTCGGAACGATCATCCTGGCAGTTCTGGCAAACGGACTTACGATCTTGCAGATGCCGAGTTTCATGCAGAACATCATCACCGGCGGGATCATCATTCTCGCGGTTGTGGTCCAGAAGCTTGGAGCGGGGAGGTAGATCATGTTAGCAGCAACCTTTGATATCGGAACGACGGCAGTCAAGGCTGTCGTTGTAAATGAAAACGGGGAAGCGGTTTTTACCGGAAGCTCCGTGATCCATACGATCGAGACAGAAAATTTTAAAGAGCAGGACCCGGATGAGTGGTATGAGGCATTCTGCGGACTCTCAAAAGAATTGTTTGAGATCATCCCCGCCGCGGAGATCGGTGCCGTCATCTTTTCCGGTCAGATGCAGGATGTGATCCCGGTCGGTGCGGACGGAAAGGCACTTGGAAACGCGATCCTCTATTCGGACGGACGTGCGGATGAACAGGCGCGGGCGATCATAAGGGAGGCGGCAAAGCGGAATGTGGTGCCGCTAGGAGATGCGTATATCGCGGAGATCACGGGAAACCACTTCGACGGATCGATGCCGCTCGCAAAAATCCTGTGGCTAAAGGAAAACAAACCGGAGATCTATGAAAAAACCGCATGTTTCCTCATCAGTTCGAAGGATTATGTGATCACAAGACTGACCGGAGTGTTTGCCGGGGACATGACAGCGTGTTCCACGGCCGGGGCCATGGACCTCGATCGGAAGGAATGGTCGGAAGAGCTGATCGAAGCCGCCGGACTCGACAGGGACCGGTTCCCGAAGCTTTTTTGCGCACACGAATGTGTCGGGACTGTCACGGAGGCGGGCGCTCTTGAAAGTGGGTACGCCGTGGGGACAAAAGTTTACGCGGGAACCGGAGATGCGGGCGCGACGACACTCGCGAGCGGGATCCTGTCTCTGGGAGAGTATAATATCAACCTCGGAACATCCGGCTGGGTGGCAGCCGTCTCGGACCGGCGGATGGAGAGCAAAGGCGGCGGATTCAACCTGGCGGCGATGCAGAAAGATCTTCTGATCAACGTGGTTCCGTTCTTAAACGGCGGAAATGTCCACCGGCTGATCGCGAAGATCCTGTCCAGAGATCCGGACGGGACGCCGGATTTCGAATATATCTCAGAACTCCTGGAACAAGCGGAGCCGGGAAGTCACGGACTTTTCTTTCTCCCGTATGTGACGGGCGAGCGGTTCCCGATCATGGACAGCAGCGTCCGGGGAAGTTTCTTAGGACTTTCGCAGGAGACAACGGCGGCGGATCTGGCGCAGAGCGTCCTGGAAGGTGTGGCATTTTCCATCCGCCAGGGATTGGAGCTCTTTGACCAGCCCGCGAAAAAGATCACACTGATCGGCGGTGGAGCGAGAGAGCGGCGATGGTGCCGGATCCTGAGCAATGTCATGGGACAGAAGATTTTTGTATACAAAGATCCGGATCTCCTTCCGGCGCTGGCGATCGCTTCGGCGGTATTCCTTGCGGAAGGCGTGATCCCGGACTATCAGGCGTTTATCAGCACGCTGGAGAGCCGCGGACACTGCGATGCCGTGGAACCGGATCCGGAGATCTCGGCGAGGTATCATGGGATCTACCAGAGATATAAGGGGATCTACCCGCTGGTGCGAGAGTTTTACTCGGAGAAATACTAATCAGAACGCAAAAAATGATCGACAAAGTCGATCTGAAACAATATCAGGCTACAAGAGGAGGAAACATCTATGTCAAAAGGCAGATTTGGCGCACATGGCGGTCAGTATATTCCTGAGACGCTCATGAATGCGGTACTGGAACTCGAAGAGGCATACAACCATTACAAAAATGACCCGGAATTCCAGAAAGAACTTACAATACTTTTAAATGAGTACGCAGGCAGACCGTCAAGACTCTACTATGCGGAGCACATGACAAAGGATCTCGGCGGAGCAAAGATCTATTTAAAGAGAGAAGATCTGAATCACACCGGCGCCCACAAGATCAACAACGTACTCGGTCAGGTCCTTCTCGCGAAGAAGATGGGAAAGACCCGTGTCATCGCAGAGACCGGAGCCGGTCAGCACGGCGTGGCGACAGCGACGGCGGCGGCGCTCTTTGGCATGGAGTGCGAGATCTACATGGGCGTGGAGGATACGAAGCGACAGGCGCTCAATGTATACAAGATGCGCCTTCTCGGAGCAAAAGTCCATGCGGTGACGACAGGAACCGGCACATTAAAGGATGCCGTTTCCGAGGCAATGAGAGAGTGGACAAACCGGATCGAGGACACCCACTATGTTCTCGGCTCCTGCATGGGACCGCATCCGTTCCCGACCATCGTCCGTGATTTCCAGGCAGTTATCTCCAAGGAGATCAAGGAGCAGATGTTAGAGAAAGAGGGACGTCTTCCGGACGCAGTTCTCGCCTGTGTCGGCGGCGGATCCAACGCTATCGGCGCATTCTACAACTTCATCGAGGATAAGGACGTTCAGCTTATCGGCTGCGAGGCAGCAGGACGCGGCGTGAACACAGCAGAGACAGCGGCGACCATCGCTACAGGACGTCTCGGAATCTTCCACGGAATGAAGTCCTACTTCTGCCAGGATGAATATGGCCAGATCGCCCCGGTATATTCCATCTCCGCAGGTCTTGACTATCCGGGAATCGGACCGGAACACGCAAATCTTTACGATACAGGACGGGCCCAATATGTGGCAGTTACCGATGATGAGGCGGTCGATGCATTCGAGTATCTCTCCAGAATCGAGGGAATCATCCCGGCGATCGAGAGCGCTCATGCCATCGCATACGCAATGAAGCTTGCCCCGACGATGGGAAAGGATAAGATCATTGTCGTCAATGTTTCCGGAAGAGGAGACAAGGACTGTGCAGCAATCGCAAGATACAGAGGGGAGGATATTCATGAGTAAGATCGCAAACGCCTTCAAAGGCGGAAATGGAAAGGCATTTATCCCGTTTATCACCTGCGGTGACCCGTCCTTAGAGGTCACGGAGCAGCTTGTATATGCAATGGAGGAGGCAGGCGCAAACCTCATCGAGCTTGGAATTCCGTTCTCCGATCCGACGGCAGAGGGACCGGTGATTCAGGCGGCCAATACCCGCGCTCTGTCCGGCGGCGTGACCACCGACAAAATTTTTGCAATGGTTGAAAGAATTCGGAAAAACACACAAATTCCGATGGTTTTCATGACGTACGCGAATGTTGTATTCTCCTACGGAACCGAGCGTTTCATCAAGAAGGCGTCCGAGCTTGGCATGGATGGATTGATCCTGCCGGATGTGCCGTATGAGGAGAAAGAAGAGTTTGATTCGGTATGCAAAAAGTACGATATGGATCTGATCTCCCTCATCGCACCGACCTCCCACGAGCGCATCAGCATGATCGCGAAAGAGGCATCCGGCTTTGTATACTGCGTATCTTCGCTCGGCGTTACCGGAACGAGAAGCGAGATCACAACGGATATCGGCGCGATGGTGAAGCTCGTGAAAAAGGCGAAAGATATCCCGTGTGCGGTCGGCTTCGGAATCTCCACACCGGAGCAGGCAAAGAAGATGGCAGGTCTCTCCGACGGAGCTATCGTTGGTTCCGCGATCGTGAAGCTCTGCGGAACGTATGGAAAAGACGCGGTTCCGTATGTGAAGGAATATGTGAAGTCGATGTGTGACGCGGTGCATGGGATCTAAGAATCGTCCGGGAAACGCTCCGCGAGGATGCGCAGTGATTTTGATAGGAATAAGCCAGTTTCGCTGACCAGAATCACACGCCAAGTCTCACGGTCGTTCGACTTAAATGCAGAAGAATGTTGTCGAAATGGTAATTGGAAACATACACTTTTGCAAGGTAAAGTGTTTGCATTGTACCGTGCTTTGTGCTAAAATCAAATAACGAACTGTCAATTCTGCGGTGCAGGGCTTCCCTTGCACCGCAGTTGTTTGTGCTGATCGCGCAAAGATGTAGGTTGTCGCAAGCAACCGCGCGAGACGCACGAATGTGCCAAGGCACATTCCTTTTTGCAAAGGAGAAGGATGTATGCCAGTAGGAATTATCATCAATGCCCTGTCCGTCGCCATCGGCGGTGTGGTCGGGGCTTTACTTGGGCATAAGCTGCCCACAAGGATCAATTCGGAGCTCACGAAGATCTTCGGCGTCTGCTCTATGGGAATGGGCGTGAGTTCCATCGGCCTTATGAAAAATATGCCCGCCGTTATCTTTGCGGTGATCATTGGAACCGCGTTTGGACTGGCGGTGAATCTCGGCGGGATCATCAACAGCGGCGCGGCGTGCATGGAGAAGCCGGTGGGGAAGATCTTCCCGAATAAGAATGCGTCCATGTCCAGAGAAGAGTATATGACGATGCTCGTGACGATCATCGTGCTGTTCTGTGCCAGCGGAACGGGAATCTATGGTTCCCTGGACTCCGGAATGAGCGGTGACCACACGATCCTCATCTCCAAGTCCATCCTGGATTTCTTTACTGCGATGATCTTTGGAGGAACACTCGGAATGGTGGTTGCGGCTGTTGCGATCCCACAGTGCGTGATCTTTCTCGCGATCTTCGCTGCGGCGAAGTTCATCTTTCCGCTTACCACACCGGATATGATCGCGGACTTCAAGGCCTGCGGCGGTTTCCTTCTTCTGGCCACAGGTTTCCGCATCGCAAAGATCCACAACTTCCCGGTTGCTGATATGATCCCCGCCATGGTGCTCGTCATGCCGGTGAGCTGGTTCTGGGGGAATGTGGTGGTGCCGATGCTGTAAATAAAAAAGCTTTTTCAGTACATGTTTTAGAGGAATAAAACTGATGCTGAAAAAGCTTTTTTGTTTGCGTGGAAGTTCAAATAGAACTTCCTATGTATGAGAAAATGATATAAAAATGGGAGGACTCAATCGACCGGAAGAAATTCTGCTGGGAGTATGATTCTTTGAATCGGCATATCAGGATGGGAAAGGCGTTCCAGAAGCTGCTTTCCTGTTGCGCGCCCCATTTCGGCAACTGGCTGCTTGATCAGGCTCATATGCTGAAGACCATACTGTGCCTGTTCACTGTCTTTGTAACCGATCAGATCAATATCATGGTGGGGGCGGATTCCACGCTGATTTAAGATCATCATAGTCTCAATCGCCATAATATTATTGGAAATAACCAGAGCAGTACAGCCAAGCGCCAGAAGCGCATCGAGATTCTCAACTACCAGAGAAGTCATAGACGTTCCAGTACGGATCAGGGCTTCAGAAAAGATTCCATGTTTTTCCATCGTATCGCGATAGGCATCAAGACGTTCTTTTGTTGTGGAAATGCGGGGAATCCCGGTGATGAATCCGATTTTAGAATGTCCTTTCTTTATAAGGTATTCCACTCCATCGGACATGGCCTGATAGTTTGCGGAGATCACGGAATCATAGGGAGCGCCTAAAGGGGAGCGGTCAACTAAGACAACAGGAATACTGGGAGGAACGATTCCTGAAATATCAGAGTAGTTTTCAACCGTAGAGGCCAGAACAAAACCATCGACAATACCGCTGGATAAAATTCTCAGGTTGTCGATCTCGCGCTCTTTCGTTTCCTTTGTATTAATAACGAGCAGCTTGAAGCCTTCTTTGGAGATAACGTTTTCAACTTCCTCGATCATTGTCGCAAAGAAGGGATTTGAAATATCAGGTACAATAAATGCAATTAAATTTCTCTTTCCCGTCTTAAAACTTCGTGCAGTCGCATCAGGACTGTAGTGAAGTTCTTCGATACTTTTTAGAACGAGCCGTTTCGTTTCTTCTTTTACATAACGGGTATTATTGATGACATGGCTGACGGTGGCAGTAGATACGCCGGCAAGGGCAGCGACATCACGAATACTAACTTTTGACATATGCATTTATTCCCCCTTCACAACACTGTAAAACGTTTAACATAAGTATATCACCCAAAAATATTGATGTCAATTAAATAAAACAAGACAAATTAACCATAACGCAAAACTGAAGAATATGTAAAAAGTACACAAAAAAGCGAAAAAGTATTTGTAAATTAGTAATAATTGACAATACATATATGGCGGGGGTATAATGAAGCCACAGAACAAGTTAAACGTTTACGCAAACGTTTGACAGAACGAGTAATGGTCCATCGGGGACTATATAACAAAAAAGGAGAGGACGATATGAAGAAGAGTGCGAAACGAATTTTTGCAGGCGCTATGGCAGCGGCAATGATGCTTTCGTTGACAGCATGCGGCGGAGGCAGTTCAACGGAAACAACGGCGGCGGCAACAACGGCAGCAGCTGGAACTGAGACAGCAGCACCGGCAGGTGATCAGGAGAAGGTTGTTAAAATTGCATATACTTCAGACCCGGGTTCCCTTGGAACATTCGATGAGGGATCTTCCAGCGGACGTTGGACAGTTCTGGCGTATACATATGAGAACCTGATCTATATGGGTGGTGATGGTGAGTACTACGGAATACTTGCGAAAAACTGGGCAAAGAACGAAGCGGAATCTACTCCGACAAACGTGGTATGGGATATCGAACTTTACGATTATATTAAAGATACAGCGGGAAACAATATTACCGCAGACGATGTAGTATTCAGCTTTAACGAGTGTCTTGAAAATGGTAAGGGAAACCAGCATACAGCATTGACCGGTTCCCTTGTATCAATTGAAAAGACCGGCGATTATACAGTAAAACTTGTGTGCAATAGTGAGGCAGCAGGAGAAGTTGAGAATATGCTGACTCAGGTTATGATCGTTTCAGAGAAAGCATACAAGGACAGCGGAGACTGCATGAGAACCATGCCGGTTGCAACCGGTCCATACAAGGTTGAGTCCTGGGTAACAGGTTCTTCCCTCACTCTTGTAAAGAATGAAGACTATTGGCAGAAGGAAGATCTTCGTGCTGAGTGTCAGGAGCAGAATGTCGATAAGATCGAATATTATTTCGTTACAGAGTCCTCTCAGATCGCAATCGGACTTGAGACCGGTATTTATGATGTTGCGACCTCTCTGAACTATTCAAATGCAAGCCGCTTTATGGAGGGCGGAGAGAGTGCTGCGAACTTTAATGTAGAAGAAGCCCGCGATAACTATATTCAGCAGATGTGGATCAACCGTTCTACAGAAAGTCCGTTAAACGATCTTAAAATTGCGCAGGCTGTTCTTTACGCGATTGACCAGCAGGGACTGATCAATGTGGTTATGGAAGGCCATGGTGAGCCGGTTTACTGCTATGGCAGTGATTTAAACATTGGATTCCAGGAAAAATGGAAAACAGAGGATTATTATAACTATAATCCGGAAAAAGCAAAAGAACTCTTAAAGGAAGCCGGAGTTGCTGATGGAAGTCTGAAACTTACAATTCTTTGCGATACAGATGAGGTTCGTGTAAAGACTGCACAGATCATTCAGGCATACTTAAAAGAAGTTGGAATTGACAGTGAGGTTACATCCTTTGAACAGGCTCTCTGGAATACATACCAGACAGACCCGGCTAAGTTCGATCTTAATATTTCCTATAACGGGGCAACCGGTTATATTACCCGTATCTGGAACCAGTTAAACAGCACACGTTACGCAGAGCATAACATGGCAATGGTAAGAGATGACAAACTGGACAATCTCCTGATGACAGCGGCTGTTTCTCAGGACGATGCGGACATTGATGCTGCAAAGCAGTACATGGTTGAAGAAGCTTATCATTATGGTCTCTTCCATAAAGACAACTACTATATTACAAACAAGAATAAGATTACAAGTGCAAAATACAGCATCCGTTCCAACTTCCTTCCGGGCGCATCTACTTACGTTTGGAACTAAGCTTATGGAATAAAAATGAATGAAAATTGCAATGCAGTTTTTATAGTTACATGACAACAATCATCGGCGTGCAGGAACCATATAGTTGGATTCGGCACGCCGATTCCTAAAAACAGAGGTATTTGGGAGGAAGAAGAATGATCAGATTTATTGGCAAACGAATTCTGCAGATGATACCTGTAGTACTGCTCGTTGCGACATTGATCTTCGGTATTCTGTACCTGGTTCCCGGTGATCCGGCGCAGATCATGCTGGGGAGTACAGCGTCGGAATATGAACTTGCGGAGATGAGAGAACAGCTTGGTTTAAACAGACCATTTATTGTGCAGCTTGGAGAGTTCTTATCAGACGTATTTCTTCATTTTGATCTGGGTGAATCTTATCTGACAGGTGCTCCGGTTGCGGGAGAAATTATGCAGAGACTTCCAAGAACACTGATTCTGGGAATTGCCTCAATGGTATTAGCGTTTGGTATCGGAATCCCGCTTGGCGTAACGGCAGCGGTTCACCAGAATGGCTGGGGAGACAGAATCAGCATGATCATTGCGCTTCTCGGCGTTTCGATTCCGACATTCTGGCTTGCAATGCTGTTTGTACTCTTATTTTCATTAAAACTTGGCTGGTTCCCGGCAAGCGGAATCGGCGGTTGGGAGTATTATGTACTTCCGACAGTTTCACTTTGTTTCGGTGGTCTTGCCACTCAGGCACGACAGGCGAGATCAAGTATGCTTGAGGTCATCCGTGCGGATTATGTTGTCACAGCGCGTTCAAAGGGACTGACCCAGCGAGAAGTTATCTTAAAACATGCACTTCCGAATGCATTGAACCCGATCATTACACTGGCAGGAACAAACCTTGCGGTTATTTTCGGCGGTTCCATTGTTATCGAAAACGTATTCTCATTTCCGGGAATCGGCCAGTATATGATTACGGCGATCAATCAGCGTGACTATCCGATCGTTCGTGGCTGCGTTGTCATGCTTGCAGTAGTATTTGCGGTAATTATGCTGTTAGTTGACCTCTGTTACGCGTTTAATGATCCGCGAATCAAGGCGCGTTACGAGAATCAGGGCAAAAAGAAGAAACCGAGCAAGGAGGGAAAATGATGGCGAAGGACAATACATATAAAAAAGAAAATGCGTTTCTGGTCCTCGCAAAACGGATGTCCAGAAACAAAAACGCAATGTTTGGTCTGACATTATTTGTGATCCTGGTTCTGGCGATTATCATTGTCCCGATCGTTTCTCCGTATCAGTATGATAAGATGGACGTCATGGCAATCAAGCAGGGACCGTCATCTGCGCACCTGTTTGGCACAGATGATCTCGGAAGAGATATTTTTACCAGAGTCTTTTACGGCGGAAGATATTCCTTAAGTATCAGTATTGCGGCAGTATTATTTTCAACTGCTATCGGTACAGTCGTTGGAGCAATCGCAGGATATTTCGGTGGTGCAGCCGATACGGTCATTATGAGACTTCTGGATGTTATTCAGGCAATTCCTTCGATGCTTTTAACGATCATTATTTCCGCGGCTCTCGGTGTTGGAATTGATAAAACAATTATTGCGATTGCAGTCGGAACGATTCCTGGCAATGTCCGCCTCTTAAGAGGAACGGTTATGCAGACACGTGAAAACCAGTATCTGGAAGCTGCAGAAGCAATCGGATGTAGTACTGCAAGAAGAATTATGAAGTATGTTATTCCCAACAGCTGGTCTCCGTTGATTGTCGCTGCGACAATGGGCGTTGCAAAAGCGATTTTGGAACTGGCGGCTTTGAGTTACATAGGTCTTGGCGTACAGCCGCCGACTCCTGAATGGGGAGCAATGCTGGCAGGCGCAAGAGGATTCCTTCGTGATTATCCGTACATGCTGATTTTCCCTGGATTATTTATCGCAATTTCAGTTCTCTGCCTGAACATGTTTGGTGATGGACTGCGCGATGCACTTGATCCGAAGTTAAAGGACTAAAGAGGGGGACATGTTATGAGCGAAAAATTTTTAAAGGTGGAGGATCTCGTTGTTGAGTATCGTACAGGTGGAAAAGTTGTACATGCGGTCAACAATGTTTCCTTTGAATTGGAAAGAGGAAAAACTTTAGGACTTGTAGGCGAGACCGGCGCAGGAAAGACAACCATTGCGAAAACGATTCTTCGTGTTCTTCCGGACGCTCAGGCGAAGGTCAAGAGTGGAAAGGTCATTCTGGATGGTGTGGATCTTTTATCTCTCAGCGAGGCAGCAATGAGAAAGGTCCGCGGCGGACAGGTCACGATGGTATTTCAGGATCCGATGACAGCGTTAAACCCAATCATGAAGGTTGGAGAGCAGATTGCGGAAGTAATTCGAAAACATCAGACAAGAGAAGATAAAACCGCAAGAGAGATGGCCGAAGATATGCTTGCTATGGTTGGTATTCCGAGAGAACGTTATGGAGAATACCCGCATCAGTTTTCAGGTGGAATGAAGCAGCGAGTTGTTATCGCAATGGCACTGGCCTGCAATCCACATCTTCTTCTGGCTGATGAACCGACGACCGCGTTGGATGTAACGATTCAGGCTCAGGTTCTCGATATGATGGATGACCTGAAGAAGAAATACAATACAGCCATGATCCTGATCACCCATGATCTCGGTGTTGTTGGAAGAATGTGCGACAATGTGGCAGTGATCTATGCCGGTGAAGTTTTGGAATATGGTTCAAAAGAGGAGATATTCCTTCACCCGCAGCATCCATACACCATCGGCCTTTTCGGAGCAATTCCGGATCTTTCTGTAGATACGCGGAGACTTGCCAATATTGAAGGACTCCCACCGGATCCGACAGATCTTCCGACAGGATGCTGTTTTAATCCGAGATGTCCGCATGCGACGGATAAATGCAGAACGATAAAATTCCCGTTGACAGAAGTAAGACCGGGGCATTTCTGCAGCTGCCCATATTGTGAAGCAGCAGAAAAGGAGGATTAGTATGGCACTTGTAGAGGTAAAAAACTTAAAAAAATATTTCTATGGTCCCAAAGGTGCTGTTCATGCGGTAGATGACGTAACGATGAATATTGATGCCGGAGAGACAATGGGTGTTGTAGGAGAATCCGGCTGTGGAAAGTCAACGCTTGGAAGAACGATCATCCATCTTCAGAAGAGTACGGGGGGATCTGTTCATTTTAATGGAAAAGATATTACAAATCCGACACCGCAGGAACTGAAAAAATTGAGAAGTGATGTTCAGATCATTTTCCAGGATCCGTATTCATCCCTGAATCCTCGAATGACAGTCGAGGATACGATTAAGGAACCGCTCTTAATTAGTGGAAAATGCGACAGGCAGAATGTAGATGCAGAGACAGAACGTCTGATGGATATGGTGGGTATTGCGAGACGAATCAAGATGAGCTACCCACACGAACTGGATGGCGGAAGAAGACAGAGAGTAGGAATTGCGAGAGCGCTGGCTCTGGATCCAAAGTTCATCGTATGTGATGAGCCGGTATCTGCACTGGATGTTTCCATTCAGGCACAAATTTTGAATCTTTTGATGGATCTGCAGGAAGAACATGGACTTGCGTATATGTTTATTACGCATAATATGTCTGTAGTACGCCATATTTCACATAATATTTCTGTTATGTATCTGGGGCAGCTGGTAGAGACAAGTCCGACGAAAGAATTGTTTGCGGAGCCGCTTCACCCGTATACAAAAGCTCTTTTGTCCGCAATTCCGACAACAGATATTCTGCATCCAAAGGAAAGAATCGTATTAAAGGGAGAGATCACATCACCGATCGATCCGCCGCCGGGCTGCCGGTTTGCAGATCGCTGCGTTTATGCGACAGAAAACTGCAGAAAGCCACAGAAACTTGAGGAGATCAAACCGGGACATTTTGTATCCTGCTGCAGAGTACGTGAGATCAATTCTCTTTAAAAGTTGTGAGTTGGATAAACAGGGAGGTCATCATGGAAAAATATCAGAGCTTTCATTTCAGTCCGCTTAATAACCGTTCGATGCTGATGCCCAGAATTCCAAAAGGAACAGAGTATCATGTGGACAGCAGCAGGCTTGTAAACCCGTTTGAACCGATTCCGGAGGAAGTACTGAAGGGAAGAGCTCCATATAGCCTGTTGAATTCCGGATTTTTCAAGAAGGAGATAGAACTGGAAGGCGCAAAACGGCCGTATGGACTTTATGCACCGCAGAATCTTTGGTCAAAAGGTGCCTGCGCAGTGATTTTTGCGGAAAGTGGTGTCACAGCAGAAGAATTTATAAAGACAGGAAACTGGAAACAACTAGCAGATAAATATCTTGTCTCGCTGCTGATCCTGGAGAGCCCGAAGTGGGAAAAAGAACAGATTGAAAGAGAATTTGACTATGCATGGACGACTGTTTATCACGAATTCAGTAAGAGACCAACGGTCGATATCTGTGAGTCATTTTTCTATCCGATCGGTTTGGGGGACGCCGCTGGCATAGCTGCCGCGTTTGCGCTTACATATAGTGCGACATTTCCGGCATTTGCGGTATGCGGAGACTGCAGCGTGGATCCAGAACTTCTTAATGTGTTGAGAAAATTACCGTCCGATGGAATTGATACATGGAAGAAAACAGAAATTGCAATGCCGGGATTTCTCATTGATAAGAAGGGAAATGCTGAAGCTGTATTCGAGTATATAAAAGAGATCAACCGCGTGAAAGAAGAAAATCTGATCAATCAGTATGGAAGCGTATATCTGGAGCAGCCGAGACGCGGAGCTTATTATGTAAACGAGCAGCCGATTTCGCAGGTATGGCTTGCGGATGAAAATAGTACAAAGAAATTTGACCAGAATGAAATAAATGAAGCAATGATTCGGTTTGTCCTTCGTTTTTCCCTGTGGGGCGGATCTGGAAATAACCATCTGCGGCCGAAGAGAAGCTGGGAGGAAATCGGAGTAATAAGAGTAGAGAAAGAAATCGCAGGACTGCCAAGGTACTGGGATATCTATGTACCTTCCTGCTATAGGCCGGATGACAAAAAGGAATATCCGCTTGTTGTAGCAATTCATGGATTTTCCTGCAGCCCGGAATATTTTGAACAGACAAGTGACTGGCACCGGCTTGCCGAGGAACGTGGATTTTTTGTAGTTTATCCAGCCGCGTATCCGAGAAATGTAGGGAGAAGCAGATTTCCACTTCCAGGCTGGTGTGTTTGGCCGATCGATCAGGAAGGTGTGGACGAATCCGAATATTTCAAGGTAATGCTGGATGATATGGAAGAAAAGTATCCGATCGATAAGAAACGGATTTATGCGGTCGGACATTCTAATGGCGGACGGATGACACAGAGGCTTTCAAGGACAATGCCGGAACGATTTGCGGCATTTGGGCCGACGGGTGCACTGGGCGGCAAGTCGGCGGACGCAATCGAACCGATCGATGATCATATGAAATGCCCAATTGCGTTTATGATGGGCGAGTATGATATGGCTTCTCCGTCAGTGGAGGAAGGAAGTATTGCCCGAGAGACTTTGAAAGCATACTGCCGTGCAAACCATATGACGCCGCAATTTGAAAACTGGTATGATAATGGAATTTATCATACGTTGGTGATGTATGATAAGGATCATGTTCCTATGATCCGATATACGATCATGAAAGGCTGCCCGCATACCTATACCGGAGAGATGGCACAGCTTACTTGGGATACATTCTTATGCCATTTTACAAGAGAGGCTGACGGAAGTATTCAATATCATGGATAATGACTGCTGCAATGCAGGAAGAGGTAAAGATTATGGGAAAATATAAGAGCTTTCATTTTAGCCCGGAAAATAACCGATCGATCTTAATGCCACGGGCACCAAGAGGAACAGAATATCACCCGCCGAAACGGAACAGACACAGAGAATTGTTTCCGCCGATCCCGGAAGATAAATTAAATCATAGCAGCCCGTATTATCAGTGTAATCTTGGAATTACAGAAAAAACGATCGTGATAAATGGCCAGGAGCGGAAATATGCAATCTATGTGCCGGATGGAATGATCTCAAAGGGAGCAGGGATTTTTGTATTCCCGGAAAATGGGACGAACGCGGAAGCATTTATTCATTCTGAAAACTGGATCGCACTGGCGGAAAAATATCATACAGCTTTGGTAGTATTTGAAAGCAGCCAATGGGACAGAGAACAGATTGATAAAGAATTTGATTATGCGTGGGAGATCATCACATTAGAGTTTGTGCAGCGGCTGACAGTCGATATCTGTGAATCCTATATGTATGTTATGGGATTCGGTGCCGGTGCGGAAATTGCCGCGGCATTTGCACTGACGTACAGTGCGACGTTTGCAGCTTTTGCGGCTGATGGAAACTGTGCGGTAGATCCTGAATTGCTGGAGATACTCGGAAAAATTCCATCGGATGGAGATTTGACATTAAAGAAAACAGATATTGCGATTCCCGGATTCCTGATTGACCGAAGTGGAAAAGCAAAGGAAACATTCGAATATATGAAGACGATTCTTCGGGCTAAAGAAGAAGGTCTGGCAAATGCATATGGAGAAGTTTATCTGGAGCAGCCGGAGCGCGGACAGTATTATGTTAATGCACAGCCTGTTGCACAGGCATGGCTTGGAAATTCCGAGAGTGTGAGTGAGGTATCACGGGAAACACTTAATGAAGAAATGATAAAATTCGTCCTGCGGTTTTCACGCTGGGGCAGTTTTGGAAATAACTGTTTAAGGCCTATGAGAACGCAGGAGGAGATTGGGGTTGTACGAGTAGAACAAATTGTAGAAGGTCTGCCAAGATATTGGGATATCTATGTTCCGTCCGGATATCGATCTGGAGATGGAAAAAAGTATCCTCTCGTTGTGGCGATTCATGGCATGTCCTGCAATGCAGAATATTTTGAACGTACCAGTGACTGGTATCGCCTTGCAGAAGAGAGAGGTTTCTTTGTATGCTTTGCGTCAGCATATCCTTATAATGACGGACTGGCAAAATTTCCGGTTCCGCACTGGGCGTTGGAATCAATGGGAGTTCCGCTTCATGATGAGGTGCCTTATTTTGAGAAAATGCTGGATTACATGGAAAAGACATATTCGATTGATCCATCCAGGATCTATGTGACAGGACATTCTAACGGTTCACATATGACGCAGGAACTGGCGCGGAGGATCCCGGAACGGTTTGCAGCTTTTGCTCCAACCGGGGCAATGGACGGGTGGGATCCACAGGTACGGCCATTGGAAGGCTGCGCACAGAGACCGGTATGGTTTATGCTTGGAGAATATGACATCGCTTCCGTATCGCTGGATCCGGGTACAATTGCGAGAGCAACACTTGAAAATTACTGCCACAGCAACGGAGTAGAACCGGGGTTTGAGAATTGGTACGATAATGGAAAATATCATACATTGGTAATGTATGATCAAAATCATGCTCCGATGGTGTGCTTTACAGTCATTCGAAGCTGCCCGCATACATACACAGCAGAAATGGCGCAGCTTACGTGGGATCACTTTATGTGCCATTTCCGCAGAAATGAAGACGGAAGTATCCGCTATGACGGCTGAAACAGAAAAACAACAGAGAAGGCAGGCTGACAGAGAATATAGAGGTGAAAGTGGATGGGCGACAGGTACATTTGGGGAGTGCAGCTTCTGGTAGAAGATGTGCCCGGTGCGAAAAGATGGCTTTGTGAAAATTTGTTTTTTGTGGAAGAAGAACATAAAGGGATGATTTGTCTGCGTAATGGAAATTTCCGGTTGGTTTTAAGAGAAGACAAAGAACATCTTGCAGACAAATACGGGCCGGATGATATGTGTCTGGGATTCCGACATATTGCGTTGGAGACACATGATATCGAGGCGGCGATTGCATATTGCGAAAGCCGGGGATTAAATCTGCAGCTCGGAGAAAACGGAGGACCGCGGTATAGTGGAAAAGTATATGGAACAGGAATGAATTATTTCAACATTATATCGGGATATGGATTTACGATAGAGGTCAGCCAGAAGCTGCACAAAAAGATTCCGCCGAACAGGACGCCGATCTGTGGTCTTGAACATGTGGGACTACAGGTTTCAGACCTGTCTGCTGCAATTCAATTTTATGAGAATCTGGGATTCACCGCGTGCTTTGATCCGGTTGTAAATCATGTGGACGGACATACGATTCTCTGCTGTATGGTTGCTGCCGGTGAGACGGTAATTGAGATTTATAAATTTCATGATTTACCGGAACTTTCTGTCCAGAGACATCCGGTAATTGAGAGGCTTATTCTCGGAGGAAATGACTACTTGTCCGGGACAGCTCTGGAGAGAGTAAAATTTATGGAGGAGAAGGCATGTACGATATAACAGCACTGGGTGAAATCCTGATTGATTTTACGTATCAGGGAATCGGCAGAAACGGACAAAAACTATTTGCACAGAATCCAGGTGGAGCGCCGGCGAATGCGTTGACATCAGCGGCTCGTTTTGGGGCAAAAACCGCATTTCTGGGAAAAGCCGGAACGGATATGCATGGACGGTTTTTAAAGGAGATTTTAGAGAAGGAACAGATCGATACGAGAGGCTTTATTCTGGATGAAAGATATTTTACAACGCTCGCGTTCGTGGATCTGTCACCGGAAGGAGAACGTACCTTCTCATTTGCGAGAAAGCCAGGGGCAGATACGCAGATCACAGAGAAAGAACTGGATATGGAAATTCTTGGGAACACGAAGATATTCCATGTTGGTTCTCTGTCTTTGACGTCGGAACCGGCACGCAGCACTACGTTTGCAGCAATAAAGGCAGCCAAGTCAGCAGGCGCAGTCATCTCTTATGATCCGAACTACAGAGCAACGTTGTGGGAGAATGTGGAAACAGCAAAACGCGAGATGAAAAGTTTGATTCCATTTGTGGATATAATGAAAATTTCAGATGAGGAAACAGAACTTCTAACAGATGAGAAGGAACCGGAACAGGCTGCAAAAGTGCTGATGGGGAAGGGAGTAAAACTTGTAGCAGTTACCCTTGGAAAAGATGGCGCATATATAGCAAATGCAGAAGGCGGAAAGAGAGTTCCCGGATTTGAAAGTAATGTGGTAGATACGACCGGAGCTGGAGATGCATTTTGGGGAACATTTCTTTATAAACTCAGTCAGTCAAATGAATCCATCGAAAAAATTACATTAGATATGGCGGTAGAATATGCCGGATTTGCAAATGCAGCGGCATCACTATGTGTAGAAAATTTCGGTGGAATTCCATCGATGCCGTTGCTTGCAGATGTAGAGAAGCGAATGAAAATAAAATAAGATTGTTTGGTGCGGGAGTCTCTGAAATGTGGGACTCCCATTTTGATGCGATAAGAAAATAATGAAATAAAAACAGATGACCATTTTGCTGATGTCAGCAAAATGGTCATCGCTGGGAAGAAGACTTTTTTATTGTACAAATAAGCGTTACGACTGCGCACCCAAAGCAGTCGATCAGCACGTCCGTAAACCGTCCTGCGCGGCCCGGGACGAAGAGCTGATGGAATTCGTCGGTGCAGGCGTAGAGGAAGACGATGGCGAGAGCGGTGAGAAGACGGCGTTTCATATTTAATGGCTGGGATGTAAAATGAAGTCCGAAACGGACGGTGCAGTAAAATACAAGATATTCCGTTATGTGGGCGGTTTTCCGGACGGGGAAACTCATGAGTTCGATGAGTTCGGCATACTGTGCCGGATTCCCGCGGAAGAAACCGAGTTTCGCCCCGATCAGCAGGATCAGTCGGCTCACGGAATCGCTCATTTCCGTGGATTCGACGGCCGGCTTTGAGGAGAACCAGAAGATCGCGGCGGCGACAAAGAGTGCCGGAATCCAGGCGAGCAGGCGAAGATAGATTGATCGGTTGTTGTTGAAAGCATTTTCTGATGAAAATGCAGGAGTCGTTTTTGGTTGCTTGTTATTCATTATCATTTCTATATAAAATCTTATTTACAGTCTGTATCGTTCACAGCAATGGTCTTGAGGGCAGGAAATTCGAAGCAATACAATGGTTACGTTGTTTCATGGCAGATGCCAGCCGAGGTTTTTGCCCCAATTTCTTACAGGGAAACATCCTCCTTCGCCCGCGCCCGTCGATCCATGATCGAGTGGATCACTGGGACCATGAAAATTGCAACAATTCCACCTGCAAATCCATTATTATATAAATTCATGCCTCCATACACAATTCCGACATTTAAGGCGACGGAGGAGTGAAGGAATCCGGCGAGAAGTCCGACAAACACACCGAATTCTCCGGCGATGGGTGCCAATGTGGTCGAGAATAAAAGCGCCAGGATCGGTGACGGGGCATTGATGGTCCAGTGTTTCGTAAAACTTGCGAGGAGAACGCCGAACATGATCGGAGCGATGTTTCGGATATGTTTTCCGGTTGCGGAGAAGCCGATGATCGTGAAGATCCCGCCGATCGTCGGTCCGTTTAACTCGCCGCCGACTCCGAGAACAAAGATTGTTGCGAACAGCCCGTTGAGCGCCATGTTGAGGACGGTTGCAGCGCCGCCGTTGTCACGGAGATAGTCGGTTCCGCCGATCCCGGAACAGGATAAGATCTTCCAGTAAGAGTCTCCAACGTTCTTTCCGCCAAAGAGGAACGCGGCTGCGATCATGGCAATAAAGAGACCGCAGAGGATCGCAAACAGAAGCTGGTTGTTGCCCTCAGACCAGATCAGGCGGGATTCGGTGGTGATCCCGAAAGATTTCAGCACGGATACGATAACAGTGGCGATGATACCGGAAGAGAATCCAACGTTATAGAGCGAGTAGCCCTTATGCGCATAGTGGACATGGGTGGATAACGGCGGCAGCACGAAACCGATGATGAGCCCGACCGCGAGACTTGCAATGAGCCGGACTGCATAGGGCAGATCCGAGATATACATGATCTGCGTGATGATCGGGGACAGGCTGGTGCCGTAAAAACCGATGTAAATGTAGCTGGACATGTGTTTTTTGTGATAGTGGGAATAGAGGTATACGCCGAGAAGAATTGCCCAGATATTTAAAAGGTTCTTTCCAAAAAGGGAAAACCCGAACATCAGGCAGCTCGACGTGATCGTGTGTCCGTCCATCTCCATTCCGAGAAAATAGATCGTCCAGATGCAAAGAAGAGTCAGCAGACCGGCGTTAATAAAGGAAGTCCCGATCCCGCCGATCAGAAAGTAGTCTGTGATTAGGAAATCCGGTTCTTTGATGATCGTGATGAGACCGGGGATGATCTCAGTGACAGGCTGCAAAAACAGGCCGACGATCATGAAATAAATAGGGATCAGAGACAGAAGCCGGAACTTCTGAAGTCTTGTGAGTGGGTGGGAAATTGTCATGTACGTGTCCTTTCGAGAAAATAATATATGTGGGAGTATGTGAATGCACCATGTGTATCTTGAGATCATGAAGAAAATCTGGAAAACAGTGAATGCACGTTTTTTAGTATACCGTAATAATGGGAAAATAGGAAGAGTTTCCGCAGGGGACGGATGGAAAATGTGGATATTTTGCTCCGGGTTTCAAAAAACAAAAATAACCGCCCCTGTCCTTAGAAAACAGGAGCGGTTATTTTCGATAAACGTGTGAAATAAAATAAGATGCCAACAGAACATCAAACAGAGAACATCTTACTGGATAAA
>ULQN01022092.1_pt1 | contig 28917 bp, 25 predicted proteins | sample 1954491 | NCBI WGS metagenome assembly ULQN01 (sample SAMEA4835656, study PRJEB28245) | human gut metagenome | biome: gut microbiome; material: fecal sample | place: Denmark | collected 2008
TCCGCTCATGCGGAGCGAGTGCTCTGTTTTTGCGGAATATGCAGTCAGGTGGTAGTACTGGTTAAAACTGCTGTTCACATTCTGGATCTCAAAAAAATTATTCTTTAAGGTATCGATGGATGACGGATTCATGTGTTCCCCCTGTTTTTGTTATTTTTCTGCGATAGTCGCGAATATGTTACTAAATGCCATATATTGTGTCTAATTATAGCATTGAAGGGGAAAAAAGCAAAGTGCTAGAATAAATGCAAGAACATTCGAATGTAAAAAAATGCTGCTGGTTACACAATAAAGTGTGAAAAGCGGTAAAAAAAGTAACTTGCAGACACAGATCTGACATTTGCGAGATCTTTTCGCAACAAGTTGTTTCAGAATGGAGATTAATATGAATGATAAAAAATATTTAAAATGGTATCAGAAACTTGCATATGGATCGGGGGATCTGGCTTCAAATTGCAGCTATGGACTGGTTTCAAGTTTCCTGCTTTTGTACCTTTCGGATGTGATGGGATTAAAGACCAACATCATCGGAACCTTAATGCTGGTGTCAAAAGTTTTTGACGGTGTGACGGACGTTTTCTTTGGCAATATGATCGACAAGACGAAAAGCAGACTGGGAAAAGCAAGACCGTGGATGCTGTATGCACAGATCGGCGTATCTCTCTGCCTGGTATTACTTTTTTCAATCCCGAATATGGGACAAACTGCGCAATATGCATATTTCTTTGCATTTTATACCTGTCTGAACGCGATTTTCTACACAGCAAACGGTGTTGCATACTCGACACTGTCAGCACTGATTACCAATAACCCGCAGGAAAGAGTACAGCTCGGTTCCATCCGTTTTATGTTTGCGGTGGTAACGAACATTGTTATGGGATTTGCTGTAACCGGTGGTGTGGAAGCATTTGGAGGCGGTGCAGCCGGATGGAGAGCCGTAGCAATTATCTGTGCATTGATCGGTCTTGTGGTCAATACGATCAGCTGTCTTGCCGTAAAAGAGGTAGAGCCGGATGAATCCGTGAGAAAGATGATTGATGAGTCCAAACCGCAGGATGACAAACTTGGATTCTGGGAGAGCATGAAATTTTTATTTACCAATAAATATTATGTGTTGATCCTTGTTTTATATATTGTATATTACATTATGAGTAACATTACGACAGGCAGTGGTGTTTATTTTACAAAATATGTGCTTGGGGATGCCTCTTTGCTTGGTATGTTCCAGATGATGAAGATGTTCCCGGTAATCATTGCATTGATCTTTACACCGATGCTTGTGAAAAAGACCGGGAGCATGCAGAAGGTCAATTTCTGGGGATATGCGATTAACTGTGTGCTGAGTGTATTCTTTATCTATTTTGCATATCAGAAAAATGTCAAACTGATGCTGTTATTTATGTTTATCAAAGGTATTTTTGCAGGAACTTTAAGCGGTACGTTAAATGCGCTGATTGCGGAGATAAGTGGTTATACCTATCGTACCAGAGGAGTGCGGATGGATGGAACAATGTTTAGCTGTTCCTCTTTGGGAATCAAGATCGGCGGCGGAATCGGAACCGCAGCAGTGGGCTGGCTGTTAGATTTAGGAGGCTATGTCGGCAAGGCAGTGGAACAGACATCAGGTGCACTTAATATGATCTTTGCCATGTACATTGTAATTCCGGTAATACTTAGTGTTGTAATTACAGTTATTCTTGGATTTCTGAATGTAGAGAAGGCAAACAGAAAATGGGATGAAGAACACGCAAAGGAAGTATAGGAATGAAAAAGGAAGATTTTAATTCGGAATGGCAGTTTGTTAAGGGATATGTGCCGTCTTTAAAAGTGCTTGCAATGTATGGAAAACAGGCACAGAAGATTACGCTCCCGCATGATGCGATGATCCATGAGACAAGAGATGAAAACACGAAAAACGGAGGTGCTACAGGATTTTATCCGGGAGGCGTATACACCTATTTTAAAACGTTTCCGGTGTCGCAGGAGTGGGAAGAAAAAACGGTAATATTAGAGTTTGAGGGCGTCTATGAGACGGCAATGGTCTATGTGAATGGCGTGCTGGCAAAGATCAACAAAAACGGCTACACAAACTTTTATGTGGACATTGCAAGATATTTAAACTTCGGGGAAGAAAATGAAATCAAAGTCGTTGCAGACAATTCCTCAGAGGAAAACAGCAGATGGTATTCCGGAAGCGGCATTTACCGTGGAGTCAGTTTGTACGTTGGAGACCCGGTCCAGATCCCGCTAAATGGGGTGCGTATCACAACGGAAGAAGCAGATAAAGATGCTGCGGTTGTGGAGATCTCAACCATGGTTGCAAACCGTTCCAGAAAAAAAGAAAAACTGGTCGTGACAGTAAAATTCGAAGACGAGGAACATCAGGTCTATGAGGACAGAGTTCATCTGACCAGTTTTGCGGAGTCCCAAAATACCGTGCATCAGAAGATCGCAATAGAGAAGCCTAAACTTTGGAACTGTGAGACACCGCATCTGTACCGCTGTACCATCCAGATTTATGCGGGGGAAGAACTGTTGGACGAACAGGAACTCTCATATGGAATCCGTAAGATCACACTTGATGCCTTGCGGGGACTCAGGATCAACGGAGAGCCGGTGAAACTGCGCGGAACCTGTATTCATCATGACCACGGAATCCTTGGAGCGGCAGCTTATGAAGCAGCAGAGATGAGAAAGTGCAGACTGCTTAAGGAGGCTGGTTTTAACAGTGTCAGAAGTGCACATCATCCGGCTGGAAAAGCATTCTTAGATGCCTGTGACAAGACTGGACTGCTTGTGATGGATGAGCTGACGGATATGTGGACGATCCACAAAAATAATCATGATTTTGCATTTTCCTTTCTGGATGAGTGGCAGGATATGATAAAACATATGGTTGACAAAGATTACAATCATGCCTGTGTCATCTTGTATTCAGTGGGAAATGAGATCCAGGAGATCGGTACGGAGCGCGGTGCTGAGATCAACCGTATGCTGTGTAATGCTTTTAAAGAACTGGATGCGACAAGATTTACCACAAACGGCATGAATGCCTTGAATGCAGCGGGAGCAAAGGTGTATCCGGTCATGCAGGAGCTGGCACCACTGATCAGAAAAGACGCCGGAGAAGCTGGGACCAATGATAATTCCGGCAGCAATGCGATCAACAGTTTTATGAAGCTGATGGAAGGCGAGGCGGGAGACGCATTTGCAGTGCATCCGATCGTCACGGAGGTGTTGGAGGAGAGCAGCGAATCTATGGATATCATCGGGTTTAACTATTTGACGGGCAGACATCTGTTAGAGGGAGAGCTTCACCCGAATAAGTGTGTGCTGGGGACGGAGACATTCCCGGCAGATATCGCAAGATTATGGAAAGTGGTAAACTCATCAAAGCGTGTGCTCGGCGATTTTACATGGACGGGGTATGACTATCTGGGAGAAGCCGGATGCGGGATTTTTTATTACGATGGAAAGAGCAACTTTGGAAGCAACTACCCGGACAGAACCGCGTATATCGGGGATATCGATCTCGCCGGTTACCGGAGACCGGTCAGTTTTCTCCGGGAAATCGTGTATGGTCTGCGGAAAGAACCTTACATTGCAGTGGAACGCGTGGATAAATATGGAAAGAAATGCTCAAAGACACCGTGGATGCTAAAGGATAATATCGCAAGCTGGACATGGCGGGGATATGAAGGAAAACCGGCAGTTGTGGACGTATATTCCGATGCGCAGGAGGTGGAGTTGTTCTTAAATGGAAAGTCTCTCGGGCGAAAAGCTGCCGGGGAAGCACATGGATTTACGGCATCGTTTGAGACATGTTATGAGCCTGGTGTCCTGGAGGCGGTCAATTATCAGGATGGCAGGGAGACGGGCAGACATCTGCTCTGTACTGCCGGGGAAGAAGTGTTACTTCATGTGGCGGCAGATCAGAAAGAACTTCGGGCAGATGGCGAAGATCTTTGTTTCCTTACCATGCATCTTTGCGATGCAAAAGGAACACCGGATCTGTACGGAAAGAGGCGCATCCACATCGAAGTGGAAGGGGCTGGAACTTTAGCCGCATTTGGAAATGCCGATCCACAGTCTGTGGAAAGTTACGATGCACCATGTTGGGAAACTTATGACGGCTATGCGCTTGCGGCAGTCCGGGCAGGCGGGGAAAAAGGCGAGATTTCTGTGACAATCTGGATGGAAGGGCAGGAAGAACAGAGACAGAAGATTTTGATCCCGGTAAATGAAAAATAATTTATTTATTTAAGAAAAAAGGGCACAGACTGTGTCCTTTTTCTGTTCTGCAGACGAGTCAAACTTTGAGTTTCATACCGTGTACGTCCGGTAATATACATTTTTATATTGTCTGGATCTGAAAAGAATAATAAAATGTAGCTATATCAGTCACAAAACAGGAGGACAGAGATGATAAAAGTATATGGTATGCCTACCTGTCCTGATTGCGCTTATGTACATGAGCAGATCAAGGACAGAACAGGAGAGTTTGAATACATTAACATCGGTGAGGATGTGCAGTATCTGAAAGAATTTGTACGGCTAAGAGACAAAGAAGCAGCGTTTGACGAATGCAGGGAAAACGGATATCTGGGGATTCCGTGCTTTGTCAGGGAAGATGGTTTTGTGACCGTCGTGCCGGAGAAAGTTGGACTTGTGTCAAGACCGGCAGATAAAACATCCTGCTCCATTGATGGAAAAGGATGTTAGATTATTAAAGAGAGTATGTTTTTATAGTAAAGATTGGGGTGCCAAAAGGTGGATCTTAATTTTCTGATTGGCAAATTGCACAAAGCAGTACCTGTTTTGTTCCGTTGTTCGAAAATAAGAAAATCTAAGTATGCCTGATACGTTTTTCTCAGAGTGACGTGAACGGCGTTCAACGAGCCATCCGTGGCTCGTGAAGCCTTGTTCTGCCATCCGTGGCAGAACATCACTGTGTATTAAATAGGCAGACTAAGATTTTCTAATTTTCTTCCAAAGTCACAAAAGCAATCTCTGCTTTGGGCAATTTGCCAGCCACTAAGTTGTGAACCACCTTTTGTCACCCCAATCTGGTAAACTATAAAATTTTGGATTATGTTAAGGTGTATTTAAAATTGTTTTGAAATATATGGGGAAAATAAGTTTTGGATAATGTAGAAAAGAATTATAAAATCGCATTTATTTCAGATTTACATTTTGATAATATTTCAGAGAATACAGATAATGGGATATCTTTTTTGGAAGCTGAAGAGAAGAAGGCAGAATTTATAGCATGTTTAAAGAGATATTTTAATGATTATATTGTCTGTATTGTAGGGGATTGTTACAGTAATTATAAAGAGATGCTTAATTTTATTGAGGAATTGGAACAAAACAAAATATATGGATTTTTTGTATTAGGAAATCATGATTATTGGTCAAATGGACAAAAAACATACATGGAAATTATACAGTTTTTTAAAGAAAAAACAAATCATTTTTCATATTTTAGGTTTTTATGTACCGGAAAAAGTTATAAGGTCGGAGAATTATGTTTCATAGGTGATACAGGATGGACAAGTTTTAAAAGAGATAGAAAGGAAGTAAATAAACAAGAATTTAATAGGTTGCCGGAAAATGTATTTGTTAAGGATTTTTCTTGTGAAAAAATTATTGAAATGCATAACGCATGGATCGAATATGCAAATCAAATGATTTGTAAAGAAAAAAAACTAATTATTTTAACACATTTTCCAATGGTTGATTTTACTGAGACAGCATATGATTGTTGGTGGAGTTCTAAGACAAGATTTAAAATAAAAAAAAATTACTGGAATTTATTTGGTCATACGCATAATAAAAAGCAAAAAAGAAATAATTGCGTTTCTTCGCAACAGGGTTATGATGGAAATAATTATGTTTCATATGGAATAGATGATTTTGGTATTTTATGTCCTAAAAAATTATTAACTGGAACCATAATAAGTTGTAAAGATTATGGGTTGATGGAATTATATAAAAGCAAAAAAATATTAAATGAGGAAATTAGTAAAAGTGAAGTAAAAAAAATTAAGCAAAGAGGGTATAGAAGGTGCCGTGCTAATGCAGATATATTAGATAATTTGGCAAATAATCCAATAAAGTATATAGAACGATGTAAAAGAATTTTAGCATCATATGAAAAAGATACATACATAGGATATCAGCTTTTAAATAATGTAAAATTGTTAGATAGGATATATCAGGCGCTTTTTTACTTGGAAAGATGTTTGTGTGGAGCAGAGAAATTTGATGTAAAAAAGTTTATTATATCTGCAGTTGTATCAGGCTATGCATATCATGATGCAATAGGTTATATTGGATGGATGCGTCCCATTGATGAATATGATATTGTTAGATTTTATTTTGTGTTACTGACAGTAAAAAAATATTCAAGTGATGAACTCTGGTTAGGTAAAATACAAAGGCATGCATCACGATATATAAACTTTGAAAATGTTGATATATATTTACCAGTTGTAGATGGAAAATGTTTAAGTGTAGATGAAATCATTGATTGTATTGAAAAAGATCAGATGATTGAAGTAAAGAATGGGATAGGAAAAACTTCTAGAATACAAAGAAAAGGTAATAATATTGAGACCATAAGAACTAGTTCATATTCGGATTCAAAGCTGCGAACGTTAAAGGCGGATATATATTCTTATCTACAAGAAAATCAAGGGGAGCTTGAGAAATTAAAAGAAAGATTGACAGAATTAAGAGAAATAAGCGAAAAGAAATATATGTTTGTTGAAAAAAAATATAGAAAATATGATAAAGCTAACGAATTATTTAGAGAGGAAGATAGTTAAGGGAAATAAGTATGAAAAAACTAGTACTAGTCTTTATAATTGGAAGTATGATCTTAAATAGATGTGGAGCAAAAGAAGAAAGTGAAAATACATTGGATCAAAATTTACAAATTGAGTCGGAAAACATTTCCAACGCAGAGACCGAGAAAAGTAACACAGAATCAATAACAGTTGAAGAAGAAAAAGTGGAACTAGAGCAGGATGGCGATATAAATGAAAAGGCACGGACATATTATTATGAAAAATTAACAGAATTTTTTAAGGATGGTTCATGGCCGGAGGGGAGAGAATCCGGCTGGGCTGAAAACGAGTGGTCGCAATATGAATATTGGAAGGACTATGAGTATGCCATTGCAGATGTTGACCTTGATGGTATAGATGAACTTTTATTGGCATGCAAAGGTGGAGATATGCCGATGGCAGGGATGGTAGAGTATGTGTATGGATATGATCCTGATGATAATAACGTATATATTGAAATAGAGGAATTCCCACATATAAGGTTTTATGATAATGGGTATGCTCAGGCTGATTTTTCCCATAATCAGGGATTAGGGGAAAGTTTATGGCCGTATACCATATACAAATATGATCAAAAGAGTGATTGTTATTATAAGGATATAATGATTGATAGTTGGGAAAAGGCATATATGGATCATGATTATCAAGGTAATCCGTTCCCGGATGAGTTAGATCCCGATGGAGATGGAGTAATTTATTATATAAATTCCCAAATACTTAATAAAAAAGAGTATGAGGAATTGTACGATAGTTATTTTAAAAATGCCAGCGAAATAAAAATTGAATATAATGATATAAATGAAGAAAATATAAATAAAATTTTGCAACAGTAAGTTATGATGATTTCACATAAGATAAAGGAGGGCAAACCAATGACACACATAGCAAGAGACGACGCAATTACATTATTAAAAAAATACAATCAGGACCCTTTCCACATCCAGCACGCGCTGACGGTCGAAGCAGTCATGAAATGGTATGCAAAAGAGTTAGGCTACGGTGACGATGCAGAATACTGGGGCATCGTCGGACTGCTCCATGATATTGATTTTGAACTTTATCCGGATGAACACTGCATCAAGGCACCGGAACTTTTAAGAGAGGGCGGTGTGGGAGAGGACATCATCCATGCGGTCTGCTCACACGGATACGGGATCACGGTCGGATGTGGAAAGACGATCGATGTGGAACCGGTGCATGAGATGGAAAAAGTATTATTTGCAGCGGATGAGCTGACCGGACTGGTTTGGGCTGCAGCGCTGATGCGCCCATCAAAGAGCACAAAAGATATGGAGTTAAAATCCCTGAAGAAGAAATACAAGAGCAAAGGCTTTGCGGCAGGCTGTTCAAGAGAAGTCATAGAGCGCGGTGCAGACCAGCTTGGATGGGAACTTGACAAACTTCTGACCATGACACTTGAGGCAATGAAAGCCACAGAAGATGAAATAAATGAAAAAGTGATGGCAGTGTAGCAGTGCATTTATGCGGCAGTGGGTAAACTGCAAAAAATTGAAACAATAACGGTAAAAATGACGGATAGTGCAAAAAATGCATTATCCGTTTTTTGTCAAAAAAAGTTGAAGAGCGTCGTTAAAACACTAAAAATATACATTTGTAATTGACGTGTATTTTACAAAACATTAAAATAAAAATGGTGAATCACGCAAATATAAACGAAAAAGGAATGATAGTGTGAAAAATAAGATTTTTCACACGCAAGATTTGTGCTTACGCACAAACTTGAGATGCGCAAAAGACAGCGCAAGAATGGAGATTAATTTGAAAAAGTACATTGCGGCAATAGGGATATGTTTTATGGCACTGGGGGCAGCATGCATTATGAAAAAGGATCCTGAGGAGGTGGGAGAAGAGCTGCCAGAACTTATCATCGGAAGTGATAATTATGAGCCATATAATTATCTGGATGACGATGGAAAGCCGGTAGGTATTGATGTGGAACTGGCGGAGGCGGTGTGTGAACAGTTAGGATACACACCGGTATTTCAATATATCGTATGGGATAAAAAGGATGAATATCTGGACAATGGGAAGGTGGACTGTCTGTGGGGAAGCTTTACCATGAATGGCAGGGAGGATGAGTATCAGTGGGCTGGCCCATACCTTTACAGCAGACAGGTGATTGCAGTGCGGACGGACAGCAAAATCAGAAACATATCCGATCTTGCAGGGAAAAGGGTTGCAGTACAGGCGACAACAAAACCGGAGGAGGTTCTGTTAGAGAGAAGTGATCCGAGAGTCCCGGAGGTGGATATGGTGTATAGTCTGTCCGGCATGGACGAGATCTATGCAAGCCTCAGGAAAGGGTATGTGGATGCGATCACAGGACATGAAAGTGCGCTTGAGAGATTTGTTGGGAATGCACCGGATATGTATGCCATACTGGATGAAAGTCTGTATATTTCAGAACTGGGAGTTGCTTTCAAAAATGACACTCATCAGGATCTGGCAAAAAAAATGACACAGATTTTAAAAGAGATGCAGGATGATGGAACACTCCGGGACATGGTAGAAAAATACGGATTGGATGCCGAAAAAGCACTGGGGGTCACAAATGCTGAATAATGAAAAGATAACAAAGATCATCGCCCGCAGATATATATGGCTGCCATTTTTGATGGGAGTGCTTTTAGGGATAGTATGTTTTGTGGTATTTACCGGGTATGACCGGATGAAAATTGAGAAAATTGCAGATGAAACACTCGATTTTATGCAGGACCGTGTCAAAAAATATGATGACTACAAAAATAATGATAAAGTAAAGAGTCTTTATCGTCTGGCAGATAAGACATTGGAGCTGGATCAGCGGTTGGAAGAGAAAGATGCAGATCAGGAAGAGCTGGTCGAACGCTATATGAAAGATCAGAGATTAGATGGTGTTCTGCTTATAGACGAAAATCTGAATTGTGTGTATCAGGCAGAAGATGTTGGAAAGATGGATACATTCTGGCAGGAACAGATGAGTGAACCGGCAGTAAAAAATATGTTGGAGCAGCCGCGGAAAACATATATCACACGGCTTGATAAAGAGGGGGAAAACTATGATTTTGCGGTGGTATCCAGGACAGACGGAAAAGGGCTCATCGCCGCTTATATTGAAAAAGAAAAAAGCATGGAAGACAACGGTGATATTTCCATCCACTCGCTGTTTACCGGATTTACATTTGATATGAATGGTATCGTTGCGGTGACAGACGACAAACAAGTGCTTAGTTCCAATTCGGAGAAACTGCTTTCTGTGAAGCCGGGGGAGTATCATGATATTTTTACACCGGACATATATACAGGGGATGAGCACAGGATGATCCATCTGGAAAGTACGGGAGGAAGCTGGTATGGGGAGATCAAGCAGATGAAAGATTATACACTTTATGCATTTTTCCCCAAAACTGCGATATATGCACTGCGTACAAAGGTTGTGATCGGTACCATGGGTGTATACATATTGTGCTGGATGACATTTATGCTGGTACGGGGGTATGTGGCGGAATCGAATATGCGCCAGATGGAAAAACAGTATCATATCATCCAATCTGTCAGCAGTGTATTTTCTATCTGTATGCTGTTAGATCTCAAAAAGAATACATGGGAAATGATCAAAGCATCTGACCAGATTCGGAAAATGACCGGCAATGAGACAAACACTGCTAACATGATGAAATTTTTCTGTAAAAATACAGTTGCGCAGTCAGAACGGCAGAAATTTTGGGACTTTGTAAACCCTGATACACTTGCAGAGCGGCTGCAGGGAAAAGATTATATCAATTGCCAGACCGAAATCGGAAAGGGAGAATGGTTCAGCATCATGCTGGTGCCGCAGCATCATGACGCACATGGCAATGTTGAGGCGGCGCTTTTTCTGAGCAGAAATATTACCGACGAAAAAATGCGTGAGATGGACTATCAGAAAAAACTGGAAAAATCGGTGGAACAGGCAGAGCAGGCAAACATTGCGAAAACGGATTTCTTACGGCGGATGAGCCACGATATCCGCACACCGATCAATGGAATCCGTGGTATGGTGGATATATGCCGTTATTATATCGGAAATCCGAAAAAACAGGAGGAGTGCCTAGATAAGATTCTGCTTTCATCCACCTTTCTGATGGAGCTGGTCAATGATGTTCTGGATATGAATAAACTGGAATCTGGGCAGATTAAGCTGGAGGAAAAGCCATTTTCCATTTCTGAAATATTAAAAGAAGTGGAGACAGTAGTCGGGATGGCGGCAACTGAACAGGGAATCACACTGACGGTAAAAAAAGGAGAGATCAACCATGAAAATTTGCTTGGAAGCTCTCTTCATGTCCGGCAGATCTTACAAAATATTACTTCAAATGCGGTAAAATACAATAAACCAAATGGAAAAGTGATTTTGGAGTGCCGGGAGCTGCCGCCGAAAAATGAAAAAGCCGTGTTTGAGTTTGTGTGTACCGATAATGGGATCGGGATGAGCCCGGAATTTCAGGAACATGCATTTGAACCGTTTGTGCAGGAAAACAGTTCAGCACGCACTTCCTATACCGGAACCGGACTTGGACTTGCAATCGTAAAGAAACTGGTAGAACAGATGGAAGGAACGATCCACTTCGTGAGTGAGCCTGGAAAAGGCACCCGGTTTACACTTGTGATCCCGTTTCTGCCGGATGACAGCATCGAAATGCAGACGGAGCAGACACAAAGTACCGATGCAGTAAAGGGAATTGAAAATGATAAAATACTGTTGGTGGAAGATTATGAGATAAATATGGAAATCGCCCGGTTTGTGCTGGAAAATGAGGGGGCACAGGTACAGGAGGCATGGAATGGCAAAGAAGCTGTTGATCTGTTTGCAGCATCAGAACCGGGTGGATATGATGTGATTCTGATGGATCTGATGATGCCTGTTATGGGCGGTCTGGAGGCAGCGCAGTGCATCCGGAAACTGGAGAGAGAAGATGCAAAAACCGTTCCGATCATCGCGATGACAGCAAATGCATTTGCAGATGATGAGGAGCGGAGTCTGGCAGCCGGCATGGATGCGCACATCTCCAAACCATTGGATGCAGAAAAACTCATTCAGGTAATTTCTGATATATGCAAAAAGCGGAAAGAGCATGCAAAAGGAGATGCAGATATCTGATCTCTGATGTCCGAAAAAAATGCAGTTCCGATTTGCACAAAGGTACTTTATTATCAGTAAGAGATGTAGTATACTTCTTCTGCGAAATATACAAAGAGTGAGGACAAAAGAAATGCAGAAGAATCTTGGAAAGATCAAACGTACCGTGGAAGAGTATGTGGTGCTGACTGTTGCAACACTGATTCTTGTTGTGGGAGTGTATGTATTTAAATTTCCAAATAATTTTTCGTTTGGCGGAGTAACCGGTCTGGCAGTCGTGCTGGGTGCCGTACTTCCGACATCTCCGGGAAATCTTACCTTTATCATCAATATGCTGTTGCTGGTACTTGGATTTATATTCCTTGGAAGAGGATTTGGAGTCAAAACTGTTTACGTCAGTGTACTGACATCGGTTGGGTTAAGCTTTGCGGAGCGGGTGTTTCCGATGGATGCGCCTCTGACCGGACAGCCGGTATTAGAGCTTATCTATGCGATCGTACTGCCGGCATTTTCCGCGGCAATTCTGTTTAATATCGGAGCGTCCGGCGGCGGAACGGATATCGTGGCAATGATCTTAAAGAAATATACGAAGCTGAACATTGGAGCAGCATTATTTTTAGTGGATCTTGGAATCGTCGTTGCATCCTGTCTTGTATTTGATGCGCAGACAGGTCTTTGTTCCATGTGCGGTCTTCTGGCAAAATCTCTGGTAGTCGATAATGTGATCGAGAGTATCAACCTGTGCAAGTATTTTACGATTATATGCAACGATCCGGAGCCAATCTGTGAATTTATCACAAAAGAATTAAACCGCAGTGCTACGGTTTATCAGGCAGAAGGTGCTTACCAGCACAATCAGAAGACGGTGATCTTAACGGTCATGAAGCGGAGTCAGGCGGTAGAACTTCGTAATTATATCCGTATGAACCAGCCATCTGCGTTTATTGCAATCACAAACAGCAGTGAGATTATCGGAAAGGGTTTCCGTGGTTTCAACTAAGGTTTGGTTGCGGGAATGAGAAGTCTATTATATAATATAGAGAGTGGGTTGCGTATGTGAAAAGTTATGCATATCTGAAGATGGTATGAGTACAAAACCGTGATGCAGCTATTTTATAAGATAAGAAATGGAGAAGCGAATGAAAATTTGGGAAGATGATAATCAGAAATACATCAAGGCGATGATGGAGAAAAATACCACAGAGCAGAATGAGAAACTGACAAAGCGATTAGAGGAGATTGATTTTTCAGTGTTAGAACACATTGAAAGAAAAGAAACTGTCAATGAGCGCGGTGTATTTGCTCCGTTAGATGCAGTGGAAGTTAGCGAAATCGAGGCAAGAGGGGCTGAATTCAAAGAACTCGGTTTAAAGGCGATCCGTGAGGGAAAAGTCGGTGCGGTGCTTTTAGCGGGCGGACAGGGGACCCGCCTTGGACTTGACCGGCCAAAGGGAACATTAAATATCGGAGTGGCCAAAGAGTTATATTTATTTGAGCAGCTGCTTCGCAATCTGATGGACGTGACAGATGAGGCAGGAGTATATGTACCGCTTTATATTATGACAAGCAATATCAACAACGCAGATACGACAGCTTTTTTTGAGGAACATGATTACTTTGGTTATCCGAAAGATTATGTGAAATTTTTCGTACAGGAAATGGTGCCGGCATGCGATTATGAGGGACGGATCTATATGGAATCCCAGACTGAGGTGGCAATGTCTCCAAACGGCAACGGCGGCTGGTTTTCATCTATGGTAAATGCAGGACTTCTTTCTGATATCAAAGAAAGAGGTATTGAATGGATCAACGTATTTGCCGTAGATAACTGCTTACAGCGCATCGCAGACCCGATGTTTGTCGGCGCAACCATCGCTTACGGATGCGAGAGTGGTGCAAAAGTAGTACGAAAAGCTGCACCGGACGAACGTGTCGGTGTACTCTGTACGGAAGATGGCAAACCTTCGATCGCAGAATACTACGAGATGACAGAGGAGATGGCAACGGCGCGCAAAGAAAACGGTGATTTAAAATACGGTTTTGGCGTAATCTTAAACTATCTGTTCTCAGAAAAGAAATTAGAGCAGATCGCAGACGCAAGAATGCCGATCCATGTGGTAGAGAAAAAGATCCCATACATGGATGTGGACGGCACATTTGTGAAACCGGAGCAGCCAAATGGATACAAATTCGAGACACTGGTGCTTGATATGGTGCACATGATGGATGACTGTATCCCATATGAGGTAGTGCGTGAGAGAGAATTTGCGCCGATCAAAAACCTTCACGGCGTAGATTCCTTAGATTCTGCAAGAGAGCTGATGAAAGGCTGCGGCATCGAATTATAGAAAATAGAACCCTGTTTTTAAATTGTTTATAAATATTTCATACAGACTTTATGCCGTTTTCTGCGGTATCTGTTATACTGATATTCATAGTATGGGATAGTTACACCTAAGATTTGTTGTGTGAAAAGAATGTGTGGCAATGAAGGTGAAAACAATTTAGAAACGGGGTTTTTTATTATGATACAGAAACAGGCAATTATAAATGATAATATGAGGCAAAAACAGACAGTTGTACAGGAGGATAACATGGAGCAGGAACAGTATTCGGCTTCTGTGAAGGTGGAAGACACAGAGGAAGACAGGATGATGGATGCAGCGCAGGAAAACAGTCTGATGCTGGTGCGCGGCATGGTCGATGATGACATGGAGCATATCGCGGATATGAAGGAGCAGTTTTCCCAGACGATTGATCCGATCCTGCGCATGTACAACGCAGCGATGTGCGCGACGACCGCGCGCCTTGAGATCATAGAGGATGAGTTTAAATACCGCAAACTGCGCTGCCCGATCCATCACATTGATACGCGGCTGAAATCGGCGAAAAGCATTCTGGGAAAGCTTCAGAAAAAGGATCTTGATCTGACACTCAGCGCAGCGTGCAACAATATTTACGATATCGCCGGAGTGCGCGTAGTCTGTTCCTATATCAAGGATGTATATCTGATCCGTGACCGCCTGATGGCGCAGGATGACATACATATCATGGAGATCAAAGATTATATCGAGCAGCCGAAAGGCAACGGTTACCGCAGCCTGCACATCATTATCCGTGTGCCGGTCTATTTTATGAACAAAAAACAGATGGTGCCGGTTGAACTGCAGATCCGCACCCTTGCGATGGATCTCTGGGCGAGCCTGGAGCACGACATCAAGTACAAGTCGCTCTATCAGGATGTCACGATGGATTTTTCGGATGAACTGAAAGAGTGCAGCCGCCTGATCTATGAGGCAGAGGAGAAGATGGAGATCATGAATGCGGCGCTGGAGGAATGAAAAAAGGCGTGTTTTCGCGGTTTTGCAGATTTCCCCTGAAAAAAAATGAAAAATTAAAAAAAAGTTATTGACAAATAACCAAAGTTAGTGTAATCTAACTATCAGAAAAGGAAATGAGTTCTAGCAACTCTTTCTTTTTTAAACAAGAGTTAGGACAAACTAACTATATATGTTAAAACAATGGATCGAGAGATCTGTTGTTCTATGGGAGATGACCATGAGCAGGGAAGTGTTAGAGATTCTGGAGAAGATGGATAAAAAAGAATTAAAGACTCAACTGGCACTGCAATGTGCCCCGCTTCTTACGGGAATCAAACTGTCAAATCTTCTTACGGTGACAAAGAGCAACGAAGAAGATGTGAAAGATTTGTTCCGTAATACAGAAATTACTGTACATACACTCTACCAGACAAAACATCGTACAATATTCCTGCTTTTTCGTGAAAAACAACTACTCGCTTATCTGAACGAAGAAGATGTGAAGGAAACGATGAGATTGTTTGGGTATCAGACATTACGCCTTATCGACATTTTTGAAAAACTGTGTGCCCGCTATCAAAAATATATGAAGGATCATCTGTCTTTTCCACATGAGCTTGGACTGCTCTTGGGTTATCCTGTAGAAGATGTGTTAGGTTTTATCCGAAACGAGGGACGCAATTACCTATATTGCGGTTACTGGAAAGTATATGGAGATGTGGATGCGGCAAGAATAACATTTGACCGCTACAATCAGGCAAAGGAAGACGCGATCCGCCTGATATCGTCCGGCATGGAAATCCATGAGCTTCTGCTTTACGGCAAGATGTTAGAGTCTGCCTAGATGGACTCATGATCATAGAATGTTTGCAAAAGCATATTCTATCATTTGATGTATGACCGGACTTTCAGATGAAAGTAAATAAGATAAAAACGGAAAACACCCGGCTTGATGCGGCAAAGGCGTCGTGCGAGACCAGGAATCCGTTTGTATAAAATGAATGTGCAAAAATAAGCACAGGAATGGAGGAAATATGAGCAAGATTATCGTGGCATACTGGTCCCAGACGGGAAATACGGAAGCAATGGCAAATGCAGTTGGAGAGGGAATCAAGGCAGCAGGCGGAGAGGCAGACGTTGTTCCGGTATCTGCAGTATCCGTAGATGAGTTAAAAGCTGCATCCTCATTTGCATTAGGCTGCCCGGCAATGGGAGCAGAAGTATTAGAGGAGAGCGAGATGGAGCCTTTCGTAGAAGAGGTAGAAGGCTTTGCAGCAGGCAAAAAGATCGCTTTATTCGGTTCTTACGGATGGGGTGACGGACAGTGGATGCGCGACTGGGAAGAGCGCATGAATGCAGCAGGAGCAACTGTTGTAAATGGTGAAGGTGTGATCGCACATGAAGCACCGGACGCTGAAGCATTAGAAGCGTGCAGAAGTCTTGGAAAAGCGCTTATATAAAAGAACATAAAAAGTAAGGTTCAGAGAAATCAGAATAATAAGTCAGGCAGGTCGGATACGACCTGCCTGTTTGTGTTAGGTTGAATTTATCCTAAAAAATGTGTATACTATTGTAAAAAGATTATGGAGGTGTTCAAATGACTATAGATACAAATACAATGGTTTCAATTTCCGAAGCAAACCAGAATTTTTCTAAGGTTGCACGACTGGTAGATGAATGCGGTTCAGCAGTAATTTTGAAAAACAATGTACCAAGATACCTTGTTATAGACTTTAGTAAAGCGGATAAAGATATGATAGCATCTGATGATGATGTATTGAGTATTTCGAAGCAGCTTATGGAACAGAATAGGGAAGCATATGAGGTGCTGGCTAAATGAAAAAATTGAGCAAAGAGCAGATCCTTATGCTTCATACTCAATTAATTCAGCAGACTGGTGGAAGCGATGGAGTCAGAGATTATAATTTATTGGACTCGGCTTTGGAAACGCCTTTTCAATCCTTTGGAGGGGACGAATTATATCCGACAATACAGGCGAAAGCTGCAAGATTAGGATATGGACTGATAAAGAATCATTGTATGATAGATGGTAATAAAAGAATTGGAACACATGCAATGCTTGTATTTCTTGCGTTGAACGGGATAGAACTTAAATATACGCAAAAAGAATTATATGAAACAATTCTTAATGTTGCATCGGGAAGCGTAGATTATAATGGTTTATTGCAATGGGTTCTTAATCATCAAAATTAAATAGTAAAACGGGTATAAGACCGAATATAGAAAATATTGAAATTTTGTGTTCGGTCTATTATTCATGACAATAGCATTGTCCAAGAAGTGCACAATCTATGATTGAAGTTGATAAAATGGGGATTATGATGTTAAAAAAATTTGTAAAGTATGTCTCGCAGAACATGCTTGGCATGGTAGGTATGTCTGTCTATATTCTGGCAGATACCTACTTTATTTCTGTTGCGGTGGGGACGGATGGTATCACCGCACTCAATCTGGTACTGCCGGTCTACAACATGATCTTTGCCATCGGGGCAATGATGGGTGTCGGTTCAGCGATCCGTCTGGTGATCGAGCGGAATCAGGAACATCCGAATGCAGACGGATACTTTTTCCATGCACTGTCATGGGCATTGATTGTTGGCCTGATTTTTACACTTGTAGGAATATTTTTCCCGGATAAATTGATCGCCATGCTTGGCGGGGATGCAGAGATCGTTGCGGTTGGGAAAAATTATACGCGCATTTTTATGAGTTTTGCGCCCTTTTTTATGTGGAATTATATCTGCAATGCATTTGTGCGCAACGATGGGAATCCGTCGATCGCAATGGCTGCGACATTATTCAGCAGTCTGTTCAATATTGTGTTTGACTATGTACTGATGTTCCCACTGGGACTTTCCATGGAAGGAGCTGCGCTTGCAACGGCACTTTCCCCGGTGGTCGGCATCCTGATCTGCTGTATCCATTTCCGCTCGGAAAAATGTACGGTAAAATTTAAGCCGATGCTGCCATCTTTGCGAAAAATACTTTTCTGCTGTCAGTTTGGTGTGTCCTCTTTTGTGGGAGAGATTTCATCCGGTGTGATCACGGTCGTCTTTAATATGATCATCCTTGGACTTGCCGGAAATACCGGAGTGGCGGCTTACGGCGTGGTTGCAAACACATCACTTGTTGCAGTTGCCCTGTTTAACGGAATTGCACAGGGCTCCCAGCCGTTAGTCAGCGAGGCATATGGCAGGGATATTCATAAAGATGTGAAAACTTATTTAAAAATGGCGGTTACGACTGCAGTAGGCGTCTCTGTACTTCTGGTTATTTTTATTTACCTGTTTGCACCTGTGGTGACTGCAGTGTTTAATGGCGAACATAACAGGACGCTTGCTGACTACGCAGAAACTGGACTGCGGATCTATTTTATCGGATTTTTATTTGCCGGGATCAATATCGTAGGGACTGCCATATTAAGTGCTGTCGAATCTACAAAATATGCATTTGCAGCGTCGATTTCCCGAGGTTTTGTGGCGATCATTTTCTTTGCATTTATACTGTCCGCAATATTTGGATTAAACGGGGTATGGATGGCCTTCCCGGCGGCGGAATTTGTGACAATGCTGATCACACTGTGTGGATTGCGGAGAATAAAGTTTGTTGATAAAAATTCTTAACACTTAGAAAATCTCTTGACAAAATGCAGATCGTGGTGTAAATTCAAGATACCCAATAGGGGTATATGGTATACAATAAAATGGTAAAACCGTGATAAAAAATCAGGGACAGCACAGACTATACAGACCGGAGGTAGACAGATGGCATGTGAAAAATGCAGCGCAAATGGAGATAATGTGAAGCATAAACAGCGTGAGAGTGCAGAAAAAAAGGCACTGCTTACGAGACTTTCCCGGATAGAGGGACAGGTGCGGGGAGTGCGTGCCATGGTGGAAGATGACAGATATTGCGTGGATATCGTCACACAGGTATCTGCGATCCAGGCTGCATTAAACGGATTTAACAAGGAGCTGTTAGCACGCCATATTAAAACCTGCGTTTCCGAAGACATCAAAGAAGGCAATGAGCAGGCTGTCGACGAACTCTGTGAACTGTTAAAAAAATTGATGAAATAACGGTTTGTATTTAGAAATGGAGATTGACATGAAGGAAAAGTTTGACGTAACAGGCATGAGCTGTTCGGCATGTTCCTCCCATGTGGAAAAGAGTGTTTCCAAACTGGAGGGCATAAAGACAGTCAGTGTCAACCTGCTGACAAACAGCATGCAGGTCGAGTATGATGAGACAAAGCTTGATACCGGAAAGATTATTGAGGCGGTGGAACATGCCGGATACGGTGCCTCGGTAAAAGAAGACGGAAAAGCAGCAGTAAAGGCGGGGGAGACGGAGGATGCCGTTTCCATCCAGCAGAAGAATATCAAAAACATGAAGACAAGACTGATCATATCCGTGATATTTCTGATACCGCTCATGTATGTGTCGATGGGACATATGATCTACAACGCGCTTGGCGTTCCGATGCCGCCGCTTACCATGAAGTTTTTCCATGGAAGTGAAAATGCAGTCATTTACGCATTTACGCAATTCCTGCTTTTACTTCCGATCCTGTTTGTTAATCAGAAATATTTCCGCAACGGCTTTACAACATTAGCGCGCAGGAGTCCAAACATGGACAGTCTGATCGCAATGGGAGCAACTGCGGCGACGGTATACGGTATCTTCGCGATTTACCGGATCGGCTGGGGATTCCGTATCGGAGACATGGAACTGGTACATCAGTACAGCCATGATATTTATTTTGAATCCGCCGGAACAATTCTTACGCTGATCACGGTCGGAAAATATCTTGAGACGAAGTCAAAGGGAAAGACGAGTGAGGCAATCACAAAGCTGATGAACTTAGCACCAAAGACAGTGACAGTCGTGCGCGACGGCAAAGAACAGGTCATTGATGCGGCAGATGTGGTGCAGGGGGATATTTTCGTGATCAAGCCGGGAGAGTCGGTTGCGGTGGACGGTGTGATCTTAGAAGGAAAATCCTCTTTTGATGAATCCGCGATCACCGGAGAGAGCATCCCGGTGTTAAAACAGGAAGGCGATAAAGTAATCTCTGCATCCATCAATAAAGCCGGACTGATCCGTGCGCGTGCAACGCGTGTCGGCAAAGATACGACGATCGCACAGATCATCAGTCTTGTGGAGGAAGCATCTTCGAGTAAGGCTCCAATCGCACGTCTGGCCGATAAAATTGCGGGAATCTTTGTCCCGACAGTTATTGGAATCGCGATCGTAACATTTATCTTATGGCTGGCAAGCGGGGCAGATTTTGAGTTTGCAATGTCCTGCGGAATTGCAGTTCTTGTGATCTCCTGTCCGTGTGCACTTGGACTTGCAACACCGGTGGCAATCATGGTTGGAACCGGAAAGGGTGCGGAAAACGGTATCCTGATCAAATCAGGAGAGGCATTAGAGACAGCACATATTGTGGATACCGTTGTAATGGACAAGACCGGAACCATTACTTATGGAAAACCGGTTGTGACGGATATCAGAACCTATGCAGGAATTTCAGAGAACGATCTGCTTAAGATTGCGGGCAGTCTTGAGAAGGGCAGTGAGCATCCGTTAGCGGAAGCGATTGTCTCCGATTGCGGGAAAAAGAACATCGTTCCGGAAAAAGTAAATGACTTTGAAGCGCTGTTTGGAAAAGGAATTAAAGGACGTTTATCTTCCGGCACACTTTACTATGCAGGAAATGAAAAGCTGATGGAAGAGGCACACGTTGCCCTGTCCGGTGAGATAAAAAAAGAGATGGAACAATTTGCAAAACAGGGCAAAACACCGCTTCTGTTTGCAGATGAAACACAGATCATAGGCGTGATCGCCGTTGCGGATGTCGTAAAACCGACCAGCCGTGAAGCGGTCAGACAGTTCAAAGAATACGGAATCCATGTCATCATGTTAACCGGTGACAATGAAGTGACGGCACAGGCGATCAAAGATCAGGTAGGAATTGATGAAGTCATTGCCGGAGTGCTTCCGACACAGAAGGAAGAAAAGATATCCGCCTTAAAGAACAGCGGACATAAAGTTGCAATGATCGGAGACGGTATCAACGATGCGCCGGCGCTTGCTTCCGCAGACGTGGGAATCGCGATCGGGGCAGGTACGGATGTAGCCATTGAGAGCGCGGACATCGTCCTGATGAAAAATGACCTGATCGATGCGGTCGGAGCGATCCGTTTGAGCAAAGCGGTTATCCGAAATATCAAGGAAAATCTGTTCTGGGCATTTTTCTATAACAGCATCGGCATTCCGCTTGCGGCAGGACTTTTATATCCGATCTGGGGATTAAAATTAAACCCGATGTTTGGTGCGGCTGCCATGAGCTTAAGCAGCGTCTGTGTAGTAAGTAATGCACTGCGCCTTAGATGGGTAAAGCTTGGAAAAAAATCTTCATCCGGAAATGAGACAGGTAACATGGAACAGGAGAGTGCGGTCTGTGAAAACAGAGCGGTCACTTCTGAAATAAAAACAAAAAGTGATGTATCAGAAAGCGAGGAACAAACAATGAAAACAACATTAAGTATTGAAGGAATGATGTGCGGACACTGCCAGGCAACCGTTGAGAAGGCTTTAAAAGGAGTACCGGGTGTGTCTGAGGTAGTGGTGAGCTTAGAGGACAAAAATGCAGTTGTTACCGCAGAGGAATCAGTCGGTGCGGATGCATTAAAAGCAGCCGTTGTAGATGCAGGATATGAGGTAACTAACATTCAGTAAGGAATTGTTACGGGCACAGAAATTGTATTTTGCAGATCAAAAAAGATAAGCATAAAAGAGAAGGGGAGGCCGTGGTTATTCGGCTTCCCCTTCTTCTACGATCTGCTCTAACACGCGGATCAGATCCTGCATGTTATTAAGCGCTACATTTCGCTCGAGGATCAGATTTTTCAGATCCGTTGAAAGTGTCTCGAATTTGTCTTTGATTCCAGGTGCTACATAAGATGCCATATGGTCCTCCTTTTATTTCCGGCAGCAGATTTGCCTGCGGGACGTGTAATCTATTGTTTTTGTGTGGTTACCTGTTTATCATGTACAAAAATTTCAAAAAATATGCCGTAAAAAACACTTCTTGTAAAAATCGCCGTTATCCTTTAATATTAAAGAAGGCATATAGCCGTATTGGAACATTATAAATGAAAGAATGGAAACACCATGGATTATTACAGCAGTCAGATCAGTAAATTAATACAGGAATTATCGTCTCTTCCGGGAATCGGTGCAAAATCTGCACAGCGTCTGGCATTTCATATTTTAAATATGCCGGTGGAACAGGTCGAAGAACTTTCGTCTGCGATCGTGGATGCAAGGAAAAATGTCCGTTACTGTAAGGAATGTTTTACCCTGACAGATGATGAACTGTGTCCGATCTGTAAGGATGCCGGACGTAACCACAAGACGATTATGGTTGTGGAAGATACCAGAGATCTTGCAGCATATGAAAAAACCGGCAAATACGACGGGGTTTATCATGTCCTGCATGGGGCAATTTCTCCGATGCTTGGAATCGGACCTGCAGATATCAAGTTAAAAGAGCTGATGCAGCGCCTGCAAAAGGATGTTGACGAGGTGATCATTGCGACAAACTCAAGCCTTGAGGGAGAAACGACGGCGATGTATATCAGCAAACTGATCAAACCTACCGGGATCAAAGTGACAAGGATCGCAAGTGGTGTTCCGGTCGGCGGAGATTTAGAGTATATTGATGAGGTAACACTGCTCCGTGCCTTAGAAGGCAGAACGGAGATTTAATAAAAGGAATAGAAAGGAACATGACTAGACTATGACAAATCTGGAACTTGAAAAAACAGCGAACGAAGTCCGCAAAAGTATTGTAACTGCAGTACACAGCGCAAAAGCCGGACATCCGGGCGGATCACTCTCCGCAGCAGATATCTTTACTTATCTGTATTTTGAGGAGTTAAACATTGATCCGAAGAATCCTAAGATGGCAGACCGCGACCGTTTTGTGCTTTCAAAAGGCCACACGGCGCCGGGACTTTATGCAGTTCTGGCAGAACGTGGATTTTTCCCGAAGGAGGATCTTGTCACACTGCGTCATACAGGCTCTTACCTGCAGGGACATCCGGATATGAAACACATTCCGGGGATTGATATGTCATCCGGTTCTTTGGGACAGGGACTCTCCGCAGCAGCCGGAATGGCAGCAGCCGGAAAGTTTGACAAAAAAGATTACCGTGTCTATGCACTCTGCGGAGACGGTGAGATCCAGGAAGGCCAGATCTGGGAAGCTGCCATGTGGGCAGGATTCCGCAAACTGGACAATCTGGTTGTGATCGTTGACAATAATAACCTTCAGATCGATGGAACTGTTGATGAAGTATGTTCTCCTTACCCGATCGACAAAAAATTTGAGGCATTTAATTTCCATACGATCAATATCAATGGAAATGACTTTGATGAGATTCGTGCTGCATTTAAAGAGGCGCGTGAGACAAAGGGAATGCCGACTGTGATCATTGCAAAGACCGTAAAAGGAAAAGGTGTATCTTTTATGGAAAATGCCGTAGACTGGCATGGAAAAGCTCCAAATGATGCAGAGTATGAGATCGCAATGAAAGACCTTGAGAAAGTGGGGGAAGCATTATGTCAGAAATAAAAAAAATTGCAACAAGAGAAAGCTATGGAAATGCTCTGGTAGAAGTGGGAAAAGAGCATGAAGACCTGATCGTATTAGATGCGGACCTTGCAGGCGCAACAAAGACCGGAATTTTCAAAAAAGCGTTCCCGGAGCGCCACTGGGATGTCGGTATCGCAGAGGCAAATATGACCGGCATCGCAGCAGGACTTGCAACCTGTGGAAAAGTGCCGTTTATCAGCTCTTTTGCCATGTTTGCGGCAGGAAGAAACTTTGAGCAGGTGCGCAACTCGATTGGATATCCACATCTGAATGTCAAGATCGGTGCAACTCACGCAGGTATCTCCGTTGGTGAGGATGGCGCAACCCATCAGTGCCTGGAGGATATCGCCCTGATGCGCACGATCCCTGGCATGGTAGTCATCAACCCGGCGGATGATGTAGAGGCAAGAGCTGCCGTACACGCTGCATATGATCATGTAGGACCTGTATATCTTCGTTTTGGCCGTTTACCGGTTCCTGTATTCAATGATGAGGCAACCTACAAATTTGAGATCGGCAAAGGAATTGTCTTAAAAGAAGGAAAAGATGTGACAATTTTTGCAACCGGACTCTGTGTGAATGGGACGGTAGAGGCAGAAAAAATGCTTGCAAAAGACGGTATTGATGCAGAGATCATCAATATCCACACCATCAAACCGATCGACCGTGAACTGGTTGTAAAATCCGCGTTAAAGACCGGAAAAGTCGTTACGGTTGAGGAACACTCTGTGATCGGTGGACTTGGAAGTGCGGTATGTGACGTGCTCTGCGAAGAGGCTCCGACGAAAGTCTTAAAGATCGGTGTCAACGACGTATTTGGTGAGTCAGGTCCGGCATTAGAGCTGCTTCATAAATATGAGCTTGATGCAGAGGGCATCTACAAAAAAGTAAAAGCATTTGTAAAATAATAAAAGAAATCCAAAAGAGAGACTGCTGTCATTACGGAAACGTATGCAGCAGTCTTTTTCTGTCGAAAAGTTTTTGAAAAACTGTCCATAAAACCACAAAAAAATCGGACATGCTGTGATACCATTTCAAAATAAAAAAAGCTTTTTAAATTTAAACAGGGAGGATTGGAATGATTGAGATTATCCGGGAAGAAAATTGGGATGATACGAAAGAAAAAAAGCTGCCAAAAGATATCAGACAGATTGGGAGACCGGATGTTGGGGAGAGAATATACATAGAGGATGAAGTATACAGGTATCTGCATCCATATGAGAGCAGCTGTGAAAAACTTGTATATGTTTTGCTTGGAAGATTCGAAAATTACAGTGGAAGACAGTGCACATTTGTGGAGGCAGCAATACAGCTGGAACATTTGGAATTTGATGCAGAGATTCCAAGATGGAGCGACCATGAATGGGCGTATATATATAAACGGTTAAAAGATGAGTATGACAGCATGGTCATTGTCGGATGGGCATTAGATCACAGAGGATGTCTGCCGAATATGACAAAACAGATCGAACAGTTTCATCAGACGCATTTTGGCGGCGTTCATCAGACATTGTTCTTAATGGATACCCTGGAAAAGGAGGAAACATTTTTCAGCATCCGGAACGGACATCTGTACCGGAGAGAAGGATTTTACATATATTATGACAGGCACGCCGCGGTAAAATTAAAAAAGATGGAATACAGGGAAGAAAAAACAGAAGAAGTAAATCTGCCGGAGACAGACGAGGTTACATTCATGCAGCCGGACGAGCCTGTTTACGACATAAAAGAAAAGGAAGATACGAATGATATCGATATCCTGGAAGAAGAACTCTATATGGAAGAGAGTATGCAGCCGGACGAGCCCGGACTGCAGCCACATCCGGAACGAAAAAGACAGGGGCGTTATCGGAAACAACTGGAAGAAGCGGAAAAAACGGAAAAAACGGAAGAGGCAAAGATCCCTGCATATTCCTCCCTCGTATTGGCTGTGGTGGTACTGACTCTTGGTTTTACCGCTTATCAGAACCATAAGAAGATGAATGAGATGGAAAATACTCTGGCACAGATGAATCAGGTACATATCGTGACAGAAATGCCGGAAACAGAAAAAACGGCAGATTCTGGGATCGTGGTGGAAAATATTGCAGGGAATATAGAAAAACAGACGGAGACAAAACAGGCGGATGAACATAGTACGCAGACAGAGGCGGAACAGCTTCAAACAAATGGAACGCAGGCGGCGGAGGCATCCGCACCGGATGAAACGGCAGGGATACAGGCAGGAACGGAATTGTCAGGAATGACAGATACAGAAGAAACTGCAGAAACGTCTGGAACAGCAGATGCCCAGAAAACGATGGAGTCCCAGGAAACAGAGAGTATGCAGAATCGGGAGGGAGAACAGAAGGCGGAAGCGGACACAGATGAAACAAACAGCAATAAGGAAAACGTAAAAGAGACGGCGGCACAGCCGGATGAGGCACAGACATATTTAAAACAGGGGTACTATGTGGTGCGGCAGGGGGATAATCTGGCTGCGATCTGCCGGAAAATATATCAGACAACAGCCATGATGGACAAAGTATGCGAGGCAAACGGGATTGATGATCCGGATGCAATCTATGCAGGCCAGTATCTGACGCTTCCGAATTAACAAAGCAGCCGCTTCTAAAAATAAGATGAAACATCCAGGGAATAATGCTATAATATCGAAAGATCAGTGTGAAAAAAAGATTTTTCACACACAGGATTTGTGTTTACGCACAAACTTGAGATGCCCGAAATGGGCAAGAACGAGGTTTAAGATGAAAGAGAGATTGGTATGGCGGAAAAAAACAAGAGAGGATTTCATACGGTAGAAGAACCGGATATGGAAGAGTATGAACGCAAGCTGCGTGAACATCGGGTAAAAGTAGTCAGAAGAACCATTATTCTGATCGTTACCGTACTGGCAGTTTCTGCGGGACTCTGGGTGTTTATGGCACTGCGCCATTATGAGAATTTTGACGTGGGATCGTCTGTTGACAGGGCTGATACGGAGGCTACAAAGTTTGCAGATTTTGGGGGGAATATTTTAAAATACAGCAACGACGGTGCTTTTTATACGGATACGGCAAACGAACTGATCTGGAATCAGACCTATGAGATGACCGATCCGCAGATTGATATTTGCGAAGATTACCTGACAATCTATGATAAAAAGGGAACTATGATCTATATCATGACAAAGGAGGGAATCTTAGGCGGAATAGAAACGACAATGCCGATCCAGCAGGTGCGTGTGGCATCGCAGGGAACGGTGGCGGTTCTGATGAAAAAAGATGCTTCCGGTTATCTTGCAATGTATGATAAAACAGGTGCAAAATTAACGGAAGGAGAGATTCACGGTGCAAAAAAAGGGTATCCGGTCGCGATTGCATTGTCATCGGATGCCGTAAGACTTGCAGTTGCCATGTTGGACATCAATGATGGAAGCATAAAAAGTACGATTGCTTTTTACAATTTTGGAACAGCAGGAGAAAGTGAAATTGATCATGTAGTCGGAGCGCAGACGTTTCCAGATACCGTGATCCCGGAAATTGTTTACCTGGCGGATGACAGGCTTGCGGCACTCTCGGATACCGGAGTGATCCTGTTTGAGGGATCTCAGAAACCAAAACAATCCGGAACGATCCCTTTTGAAAAAGAAGTGAAGAGTATTTTCTATAATGATAATTATATTGGCTGCGTGATAAGCAATGAGGATGAGGCAGTGACACATCACATAAGTGTCTATGATCTGGATGGAAAAAGCGTTCTGGAAAAAGATTTTACAATGGAGTATACAGGTGTGGAATTTCTTGCGAACAATGAGATTTGTATTACAAATGAAAACGCATGTGATATATACACCATACATGGGATATATAAATTCCATCATGAGTTTGAACAGACATTGTATAAGATCATTTCGGAGGGTGGCGCGCTGAATTATACATTGATACTGGAAGATACAACAGAAAAAATAAGACTGAAATAAGGAGCATACATATGAACTGGGTTTTGCTGCTGGTATTGCTGATACTGGGATACAATATTATAAGAGGATATAGAAAAGGATTTTTGCGAATTGTGTATTCCCTGGTATCGTGGGTCATAGTACTTACATTTGTTACCGTTGCAACACCATACATTAATACGTATCTGATGGAACACACGACACTATATGAAAAGATTGAGCAGCAGTGCAGTGAACAGATAAAAAGATCCGTAGAGGAAAAACAGAGATCCATTCAAAATGAAAGCAGTCCGGATAATCAGAAATTGTCACAGTTTGGGATTATGCTGCCGGACTCAGTGGTAAATGATATTTTTGAGAAGACCGGAAATATGGCGGGAGAGATTATAGAACAAAGTGGCCTGTATGATGAGATAGCAAAACAGATTGCAGAATTTGTGGTAGAGGGAATTGCATTTCTGATCGCATTGGTCGCAGCGTGGACCATCGTGCATGTGATAGCGCGGGCGTTAAGAATTGTTTCACGGATTCCGGTACTGAGCGGGGTAAATCGTACACTCGGTGTATTTGCCGGTGGGATATACGGACTGATACTGGTATGGATCGGGTTTTACATGATAGCTGTGACAAGTACGAGCGAAATGGGAAGTGCCCTGGTTGCCTGCATATATCAGAGCAGATTGTTAAAATACCTGTATGAAAACAACGTAATTCTGACACTCATTATGAATTTTTTATAGACAGAAAAAAAGTGTTGACATATCCGGACAATGATGGTAGTATAAAAGTCCACTGCGAAAGACAAGCACTTTTGCTGGGGCGGGAAAAAGATACTTGATTGTTTATCTTTTGGAAAATAAAAAAGTTATTGACAAACAGAACAACACATGATAAGATATCAAAGTTGTCGCGTTTAAGATAACAGATCGGACAAAACCGATTGAAAGAAAACTTTTCAAAAAAAATGAAAAAAGTTCTTGACAAAACAGACTTGATAAGAT
>ULQN01001229.1_pt1 | contig 28006 bp, 28 predicted proteins | sample 1954491 | NCBI WGS metagenome assembly ULQN01 (sample SAMEA4835656, study PRJEB28245) | human gut metagenome | biome: gut microbiome; material: fecal sample | place: Denmark | collected 2008
GCACCACAAAATCTGCTGCTCCACGGTAAGTTAAACTCCGGTTTTGGGACGTATTCCTGAATGGATAGCGCCGGTTGGACAGACATCTTTGCATTTTCCACAGCGGATACATTCCGCACTGTTTGGATTTTCATAAACCTTGACACCCATATCACATTTCTTTGCGCAAAGTCCGCATTTCGTACATTTGGCGGCATCAATCTCGTAATGATAGAGTGAAAACCGGTTGAAAATACCATAAATCGCACCAAGTGGACATAAATACTTGCAGAAAGGGCGGTATATCATTGTAGATAAAATAAGAAGAATGACAAGGATGCTGACCTTCCACCCAAATAAAAAGCCGATGGCACGCTGGAGTCCCGGATTTTTTGCAACAAGCGGAATACCGCCGAGCAGTGTGCCGGACGGACAGATCAGCTTGCAGAACCATGGACTTCCATAGCCACTTTCCCCGACAAGAAGCAAAGGCATGGCAATGACGAACACAACAAGGATGACATATTTTAAATAGCGCAGATAGCGGTCAAATGGGACTTTTTTGATCTTTTTGACAAAAGGGATCTTATGCAGCAGATCCTGCACAAGACCAAAAGGGCAGAGCCAGCCGCAGACAAAACGTCCCATGAGAGAGCCGAAGATCATTAAAAATCCAATGACATAAAAGGAAAATTTATAATTTTTACTGCCGAGCACAGCCTGAAGGGATCCAATCGGACAGGAACCGATAGCACCCGGGCAGGAGTAGCAGTTTAAGCCTGGGACACAGAGCTTTTTGCTTGTGCCGCGGTAAATTTTTCCCTCGGTAAAACCGATGACATATCCATTTGTCAGGGCGGTGAAAAGAACCTGTACCCATAAGCGTAAATGTTTTCGCTGTTTTTTTATCCAGTTCATGATGAAAAACCTTTCCTTGTAAATTCGTGTAATGTATTTTCTATTATCCGATGCCAATGCATTCCAGACAGATGATATTTGACTTATTCTGTACAGTGGTATGCTCATTTCGATGGATTCCATTTAAAATAAATAAAACCCCGATAGCTAAAAGTAAGATGCCTGTGACAGAGCGTTTTTTGATATTCATATAAGTTTCGCCTCGTTTCGTGAGTTCCGGCAGTCCGGGAAACTGCCGGAAACCTGATCTATATGTGACTATTCTGCTAAGTAAGAGTCAATGAGAGCTTTCCAGCCTTCATAGTCCTTAGAACCTTCGATCGTGTCAAGGATGGTTCCATCTGATCCAACTACATAAGTGGTAGGGTATGCCATAATATTTAAAAGGGATTCATTTGTGGCAAGCGTTCCATCCATACGAAGCTGTGTGTAAGATGCATTTGCGTTACTCATAATATCTTTGATCTGAGCCATTTCGTCATCTGAGATACCCATGCCAAGATCACCGTAAAGTCCGTAAACAGCAGCACCTTTGTCCTTGTATTCACTATTGATCTTATCAAGATCAGGAATTTCATTGACACATGGGGTACATCCGACATTCCATACATTTACAAGTGTTACTTTGTTTTTGGCAAAAATAGAGGAATCCATTTTATTACCATCTATATCCGTAGTATCCATGTTCGTGAAAATATCATTTGTGGAAGCAGTGCTGTCGGAAGCAGTCTGTGCAGTGCTGTCTGTCTGTTCAGTTGTGGCCGTTTCCTGTCCGGCTGTTGTGGAAGAAGTATTGCCGGTGGTGTTTCCGGTCTGTCCGCATCCTGCAAAAAGAAGTGCGCCTGTAAGTAAAAGTGTTGCGATAGATAATGTTTTGTTTTTCATAATAAGAAAATCTCCTTTGTTTTTTTGTTGTTCAGACTATTGTCTGATTGATTTGATAGACATATCATAACGTTCCAATGTGAAATTAATATGAAATCAGAAAATTTTTTTTGTTGATAATCTTTAGAGGTCATAATAAACTGGAAGTAGTGTTATTGTTATAGGAAAATAGCACATTTTAACAGGGACGTACTAAATTAAGGAAAAGGAAAGTATAAAATGAATATTTTAATTGTAGAGGATGATACAGCGATCCGCGAGGGCGTGGCAGAGTTTTTAAAAGAAAATGAATATGAGGTCTTTTGTGCAGAAGATGGGGAGAAGGCACTTGAAATTTTAAAAAGCAAAGAGATACATCTGGCACTGTTAGACATTATGCTGCCGAAGAAAAATGGAATCGAAGTGTTAAAAGAACTGCGGACATTCAGTGAACTTCCGGTGATCATGCTGACGGCGGTCACGGACGAGGAAACGCAGGTGCAGACGTTTGACAACCTTGCTGATGACTACATATGTAAGCCGTTTTCACTGATCTTACTTTTGAAGCGGATCGAAGCACTATTGCGGGCACGTTATAAGACGGAAAATATATGGAAATACAAAGATGCTGTGGTGGATTTTTCCGGGTATCGGGCAACGTATCTTGGAAAAGATGCGGCAGTCACACCGAAAGAGATCAAACTTTTAGCAGTCTTGTTGGAGAATGCGGGACAGGTTGTGAGCCGGGATCAGATTTTAGACCGGATCTGGGGAGAGGAGGAAAGCCCTTTTGACCGTGTTGTGGATGTCTATGTGAAAAATCTGCGGAAAAAACTGCAGCTCGACTGTATTATCACGGTGAAGGGCGTCGGCTATAGGCTGGAGCTGCCATAAAATATCAATAAGTGAACAGCCTGCAAAAGAAGGCTGTATTCAGCGGTGCGCACAGAGTAGGGGATTGAATATGAAGAAAATGAAATTATTTCCTAAAACATTTTTATATACATTTTTTATGCTGCTTTTTATCACAACATCCATGCATCTGATGATTTATTTTTTCTATCCGAAGGTGTACTTAAGCCGGATGCAGGATCAGCTGGAAAAGAAAATGGACACATTGCAGCAGGAGATAAAAAGGAATACTGCAGCGGAAGCAGGGCAGATTTTTTCTGATTTTGCAAAACAAAATAATGTCAATGTTACGGTAGAGCGTGCCGGCAGTGAAGTTACTTATATGGGAATGGATTTCCAGATATCACTGTATACCGATGCCGATATGGTTTTTGATGTGAGCAATCTGGAAAATGCGGAATCGATTATTGTGAAAAATAAAACAATGGAAGCAGACGACGGGATTGAAATCCAGGTGGAAGTGATGGCAAGTGCCATGCCGGTGAAAGAGGCGGTGGATATGATCACATTTTTATTGCCGTTTACGTTCGGAGCAGCCATTCTCTTTTCCATTGTTTTTTCTTATTTATATTCGAGACGAATTACAAGGCCTATTTTTCACATGCTGAATGTCACGAACGATATGAAAAATTTAAAACCGGAAGCGACATTTCATGTGCAGGACGAAGATGAGGTCGGACTTCTGGCGGAGCAGATCAATCAGGTTTATGAGCAGCTGCTTGCAACAATCCGGAGTCTGGATGAAGAAAAAGAGCATATGCTCGCAGTGGAAAAGTCGAAGACTGTTTTTCTGCGTTCTGCTTCCCATGAACTGAAAACACCGCTTTCCGGGCTTCGGATCCTGCTGGAAAATATGCAGTTTAATATAGGAAAGTACAAGGATCGTGACAAATATCTTGCGGAAGCAGTTGCCAAAGTGGATGAGCTGAGCGGAATGGTCAGGGATATTTTAGATACTTCCAAAGTGCAGGATCTGCAGGAAGAGGAAAAACAGAAACTTTATGCAGGCGGGGAAATTGGAGCAGTGCTGCAGGAATATGCGATGCAGATCGCTGACAAAAAGTTAGAGGTGACAGACAGTATCCCAGAAGACTGCATGCTGTTTATGAGCCGGAATGCATTTCAGAAAGTGTGGTCGAACCTGATCGGCAATGCGGTACAGTACACAGAGCAGGGCGGGCAGATCACAATTGCCGCAGACACAGACAAAATCTGGATCGAAAACAGCTGTACACCGTTGACAGAGGAGCAGTTGGCTTATATTTATGAGCCGTTTTACCGTGTGGACGACACGCGGGCAGCTTCCGGGGGCAACGGACTGGGACTCTATGTGGTGCGGGAACTGCTGAAAAAAGAAGGATTCCGCTATGTATTTGAGCCTGTGGAAGATGGCATGCGCTTTACGATTTTCCTATAGACAAAAACTATGGATTTATAAAAAATTTCGCTTGTTAATTTGATTCAGAGATTTCAGTTTGTATCGGTTCTGACTGCAAAATCATAAAGTATCCAGAAATTTCCTCGGATATTAAGAAAAAATTCATTAGGAAAAGGGAACAATCTATAGTATAATGTTGCTCACATCACAATGGATTGTGAAAATGAATTTTTGGGCGTCTGCGCACGCCGGAATGAGAGGGAATATGAAAAGAAAAATAGCATGGATTCTGCTGGCGGCAATGACACTTTCCATTGCTGCGTGTGGAAATAAAACCGGAGATTCGGTTGCAGATGATGGAAATATCACTGCAGAGGCAACAGAGGGTGCGCTGGATACATCGGCAAATCTGGAGGGAAGCTGTGCAGACATTCTGGATGAGATTTATAAAACAGCAAAAACAGATGACGATTACTTCAGCTACACAGATGATTTTGAAAACGTGGAGATTACCGAAGCAGAAGAAGAATATATTTTAGGAACGACAGAGATTGATTATACGGATTCCGTGTACTCTGCACCGATGATATCCTCGATCGCTTACGAGTGTGTATTGCTCCGGGTAAGTGAAGATCAGGATATCGAAGCTGCCAAGAAGCTTTTAGAGGAAAATGCCGATCCGGCAAAGTGGATATGTGTTGAAGCAGAGAGCGTTGTTGTGGAAAACGTTGGCGACGTGATTTTATTCATCATGGCAGACAAAGATGTTGCAGATGCAGCAAAAGAAGCGTTTTTGGCGTTAAAAAAATAAATACAGAAGGTGGTGCGAAGCTTGCTTTTTTCAAGTATTACGTTTTTATACTATTTTTTACCGGCGGTATTAGTGATCTATTATCTGACACCGGCAAAAGTGAAAAATCTGATACTGTTTCTGGCAAGCTTCGTTTTTTATTTGTGGGGGGAGCCAAAATACAGTGTGCTGCTCCTTTTTTCTGTTGCAGTCGGCTATATGGGTGGAAGATGTATCGAATATCAGAGGCAGAAGAAGTGTGTCTGTGCTGCTGATCCTGCAGACAGATCGGGAAAATACAAGGGTAGACATGACAGGCTTGTGGTCGGGATTTTTACGGCAATGACATTGGGATTGCTGGTATTTTTTAAATATATGGATTTTCTGGCAGACAGTGTAAATAGGATTCTCGGTACCCATGTCTCGATGGTGCAGATCGCACTTCCGGTCGGCATCAGTTTTTACACGTTTCAGATCATCAGTTATTATGTGGATGTTTACCGGGGAGAGGTTGCGGCAGAACACAATTTTGTTGATTTTGCGGCATATGTGACGATGTTTCCACAGTTGATCGCCGGACCGATCGTCCGCTTTCAATCCGTGCAGGCGGAATTAAAACACCGGGAGATCACATGGGAAAAAAACGGGGACGGTGCGGCAAGGTTTGTCTGTGGTCTTTGTAAAAAGGTTTTGATCGCAGATTCCCTTGCAACGTTTGTCCAGACGCTGCAAAATATATCAGAAACAGCAGCAAAAGCGGAATCAGCCGTGACAGCAGGAATCCGTGCGGAAGGCGCAGGGATCGGCACACTGGGTTACTGGGTGCTTGCCCTCGCGTTTATGTTACAGCTTTACTATGATTTCTCCGGTTACAGTGATATGGCGATCGGACTCGGAAAAATATTAGGTTTTACGTTCCCGGAGAATTTCAGGTATCCTTTTATCTCAAAAAGTATCTCGGAGTTCTGGCGCAGATGGCACATGACGCTGGGCGGATGGTTCCGCGATTACCTTTATATCCCACTGGGCGGCAACCGGGTGAGCGTTCTGCGATGGTGCTTTAATATGTTTGTTGTCTGGCTGCTCAGTGGTCTGTGGCACGGTGCAGGATGGAATTTTGCGCTGTGGGGATTGTATTTTGGCGTATTCTTAAGTGCAGAGAAATTGATCGGAAAAAAATGGAAAGAAAGATCCTTTAAAATAGCAGACATATCCGCAAATAATGACAGTAATGGTGGTGACAGGGAAAATATGTTTCTGACCTGTGTCAGAAATATCATAGAACATGGTTATGTTCTTCTGGTCGTCCTTTTTAGTTTTGTCATTTTCCGTGTGGAGAGTGTCCGTGAGATAAAAGAACAGTTTTTAGGATTATCCGGATGTTACGGAAATGCAATGACACCGATGGCAGCTTATGAGATAAAGAGCTGTCTGATACTTTTGCTCATCGCATGCGCCGGTGCGACACCGTTTCCTGCGATGTGGGTTCAGAGATTAAAAAATACAAACATGTGGAAAAAGTCAGGATGGCTGTTACAGAGTTGTTATATTCTGACAGGGCTGGTGCTTGCAACGGCATTTTTGCTGGGAAGTTCGGTACACCCGTTTTTATATTTCCGGTTTTAGGGAGACTGGGTGGGAAACCACATTCATCTGACACCGGATTGTTAATGAGGATGGCAGAAGCATGGATTGGAAGAAAAAAATAGCAGCAGTCATTTTTCTGCTCGCGCTTGTCTGTGTTCCGGTGGCGGCGTTTCTGCTGCCGGATCAGGCGGTTTCTAAGACGGAGAGACGGAAACTTGCGAAGAAACCGGTATTTACAGTGGCTGCTTTTTGGGATGGAACGTATATGGAGCAGTTGGAAACGTATTTTTCCGAGCAGTTTCCAGTGCGGGACGGATTGCGCACAGTGAAAGCGGAGACGGAGACGGCACTTTTGGGAAAAGCGGATACCAATGGTTATTTTAAAGTTGAGGATGGCATTTATCATCTGGAGGCAGAATTAAATGAAAAGAATGTGGGCAGAGTGGCAGATTCCATAGAGAAGCTCTGCACAGAACAATTTCAGAACGCAGATTGTTATGTCGCAGTCATCCCGGACAAAAATTATTATCTGGCAGATAAACAGTATCCAACACTGGATTATGCAAGGCTGGATGAGATGATACAGGCGGAGATTCCTTCGGTACAGAAAATTAATTTATATGATAAACTGCATCTGGAAGATTATTACCGGACGGATCTGCACTGGAAACAGGAAAAAATTACAGGCGTAGTAGATACACTTGTGCAGTCTATGGGACAGCAGACCAATACAATATCTGACGGCTGGCAGATCGCCACGGAGGATTTTGTCGGAGCTTACGGGGCAGCCTCTGCATTGAAAACCGCACCGGATAAGATGATTTACCGGACAGATCTGTCCATAGAGCGGATGCAGGTCTATGATTATGAAAGAAAACAGAACGTAAGTGTCTATGCACCGGAAAAAATCGGTGGGATGGATGATTATGATTTTTACCTGTGGGGTGCAAGAGCGCTTCTGACCATTCAGAATCCGGAGTGCCATAATGGAAAGAAGCTGTTGCTGTTTAGGGATTCTTTTGGCAGCAGTATCGCACCGCTTTTAGCGGAGTATTATGAGGAAGTAACGCTGGTTGACCTCCGGTATGTCTCAGCTTCGCATGCACTGGAGCTTTTAGGGGACACGGAATATCAGGATGTGTTGTTTTTGTACAGTGCACCGATTTTGAACCATGGAGACAGCTTGAGATTTGGTTAGTTTATAGAAAAGCAGAGATCAGAAAATCCGCAGCCTTAAAAATAAGGTGCGGATTTTTTGATATGTGTAAAATTTGTGTAACCAATCCAATTCATTTGCGTCTTTCCAAGTGAAGAGAAATATGAGAAAATGAAATAAATCCGTGTAAAAACAATGGGGAACATGAGGATACGTGCAATGGAAGATGAAAAGATTATTGATTTATATTGGAACCGAGATCAGGGCGCGATCGGACACACGGCAGAGAAATACGGCAGTTATTGTGGCAGGATTGCGAAAAATATTCTTTTGAATAAAGAAGATTGTGAAGAATGTGTCAATGACACCTGGCTGAGGGCGTGGAACGCTATGCCGGACGAGAGACCGGCAATTTTATCTGCGTTTTTAGGTGCGATCACAAGAAATTTAAGTCTGGACCGATACCGGAAACTGCATACGGCAAAAAGAGGAAAAGGGGAAGTGGAGTTTATTTTTGATGAACTGACAGATCAGGTGGACAAAAAAGAGCCGTCGCACTACATAGAGGAACAGGAATTAGTGGCGTGTATCAATCATTTCCTCAAAAATCTCCCGAAGGAGCACCGCGTGATGTTTGTGCGGAGATACTGGTATTTTGATAGCATTACAGAGATTGCAGAGCGCTGTGCATACAGTGAGGCAAAGGTGAAGACAACACTTTTTCGTGTCAGGGGTAAATTGCTGGACTATCTGAAAAAGGAGGGCTATGCATTATGAAAAATACGGACTGGATAGATGCGATCGGAAAAATCGATCCGGCTTATGTAAAAGAGGCGGAGCAGTGGAACAAAGCAGCACAGAAAAAGAGAAATCTCAGGCATTTTACCGCAATGGCAGCGTGTGTGTGTATTCTGCTGGCTGGAGCAGTGGTATCATTTGATCTGTGGGTGCAGAACAAGGATACAGGCGCAGAGACAGAAAGTGCTGTCGCAGAAGGGATGAACGAAGGTGCATCAGCTCCAAATGAGCAGATTACGATCAACGAGGTCAGTGAACTGACAACGATTGCGATCGATGTGGGGAATGGACAGGAAGAGCGTATGAGTGCAGAGGAGTTGGAGCAGTATTATGGAGTGACAGTTTTTCCCAAAAATCTGCCGGAAAATCTTGTGGCATATGCAGAGGAGCATGATACAGATACAGCCTATGTACAAAGCAGTATACAGCCATTGGACGGGGAAAAAGAGAAAAATCAGACCACGGCTGAAAGAAGTATTTATTATAATAAAGATCATCAGGTAGTGGATGATAATAATACATTTCTGTATGAGAGTGAGGATGGAAACAGAAGCCTTGAGATCGGTGTCCGCACGATGGAATCCGGGATCATCACGGAATTTGAGGATGATGATTTAAAAACTTCTGAGATCAATAATAGGGAAGTGACGATCGCACGTCTTGCAGCGGAGGATGAATGTTATCTCGCGATTTTTACAAAGGAAGGTGTGACGTTTACCATCCAGACGAAGAATCTGACCGAGGAGGAACTCCTCATGGTATTGCGTGAACTGTGTTGACCTCAAAGGGGAAAAACGACTGGAAGTAAAAAAATAAAATTTCCGTGTAACATTTTTCAAAAAGGATTGTTATATAGATGAAGTTCCAAAAGCGCAGGCTGAGTCACAGGAATGGGGACGGTCGTTTTTATACGGGAGAGGAGGAGTCATGGAAAAAGATATATTAAAGCAGCTATATCAGAAATATCGCAAAGAAATATATCTTTACCTCTACTCTTTGTGCAAAAACAGCAGTCTTGCGGAGGATCTTTTGCAGGAAACTTTTTTAAAAGCACTGCTTTCGCTGCCGGATGACCACACAAACATGCGTGCATGGCTGTATCTGGTGGCGCGCAATCTTTTTTTCAATTATTACCGCAGGGAAAAAGAGAAAGTACCGCTTGGTGAAGTGCAACAGATACAGAATACCGCATCGCAGGAGGTTCTGGAAGGCATTTTGAAAGAGGAGAAAAACAGGCTCCTTTATCAGGCAATGAATGAACTGGAAGAACGGAAACGGGAGATTCTGCTGATGCAGTATTTTGGCGGACTGTCACAGAAAGAGATTGCGGCGATCTTAAAAATGACACCGGAAAATGTACGGGTACTGTCATATCGGGCAAAGCGTGAACTGCGGACTTACATGGAGGATCATAACTATGACTTATCGTGAATTGTTAAAATTATATCAGGAAGGAAAATTAGACAAGGCACAGACAGATGAAGTGGAACATGCCATTGAGAAGCAGGAAGCTATCAGTGAGTACCTCTATGAAAAAGAGGAGATTCCGGGACTCGAAGTACTTCAAGGGCAGGAGAAAGAAGAGGTTTTTGTGCAGGGCAATGATGCAGAATCCGAAGAGGAACAGCGTTTTGTAAAAATGATACAGAAAACGATCCGGCGAACTTTTTTGAAAATGGGTGTGATCGTCGGAACAGGCGTGCTTGCCGTCGTGCTCTGTGTGATCTTTGTTCTGCCGCAGGTTGTATCGGCTTTTTACTATAATCCAAATGAAGTGGTGGGAATAGGCGAAGGCAGTGATATTACAACAACACGGATGAGCCTTGACCTTTCTGTATATTCCGAACTGTTCTGGCCGGGCAGTTACCGGAACACAGTCAATGCGGTGGCAGAGGGTTATGGAACATACAATATTTCTATTCCGCAGGGGATTTCATTTGGCGGAAAATTTACAACCGTCAACGGCAGGCTAAAGCGTGGGAAGCTGACGCTTTATAATACAGATGAGTTCAAAATGCCTTATGGAAATACGTTTATGGTGCCGGAAGAGGTGGAAGAATACTCTAGAATACATTTTTTCGACGAAGATACCAGACAATTCTGGGGACCGGCAGGAAGTGAGGAGGAAGCATATGCGTCTATTGAGAAACTGGATGATAATGCGTATTACATTGCATACGCGTCCCTGGAAAAACTGACCAGTTATGCAGATTTTTATAATTGGGCGAAAAACAGGGAGATGGACGCACAGCTGTGGTGTGCAGTCTATACATCCGATGAAGATGGCTATATGTGTGACTCTGTACCGGTTGGGATGCTGATTAATCCAAGTGGAAGCTGCATCGACTGGGACAGGGAGACTTATCCATATCTCTGCCAGCTTGATAATCGTGCGGATACAGACAGCTGGCATATATCAGAGGATACAGAGAAAATGGAGACGCATTTTATCAGTCTTTTGAGCTATCTGCGCGATCATCCGGAGATTGTGAAGATTTTAAATGGGTATCAGGAAATTCCTTACGATATGATGATCGAGAGTGTAAAGCAGGATGGACTGCGTATTTATGGATTTTCAATCGTCTGCCAGAAGAAAAAATTATTACAGCTGCGGGATGAAGAGGGGATTTCCTATCTGTATGCAGTGCCGTTGGATTAAATAAGGTTTTGGGGCAGGGAAAGCGTTCAAATTTATTGTTTATCGGTGCACAGTTTCTTTACTTCAGCGATAGACAAACCAGAGAAATTGGCGATTTCGTCTAAGGAAAATTTGTCAGATTGCAGCATTCGACTGGCAATTTCAAGAGCAGCGTGATTTTCACCCTCTGCAAATCCGGCTTCATGTCCGGCTTCGCGTCCTGCCTCAAACTCTGCTTTTCGTAATTTTTTTTCTTCTAATTCTTTATCATACTCAAAAATACTCATACTGATGACCTCATTTCGGTTCTGGGTAAGAAATTCCGCCAGAATCCCTTCCCGGATGCATTCATCCACTGCATGTTTTACGGCCTCGTTCAAAGGCATGTCTGATGCATAGTGGCGCACTCTGGCAACATACTGTGCATATTCTTTTAACATACTGCAATGCTGCATTAAATCTGCATTGTGTCCTTCATTGACATTTAAAACCGTAACGATTAACTCAAGTTTTGGTTCCCCTGTCAGACATTCAAATGCCGAGGAAAGCCGAAGTTCTGTACAGTCAGAAATTACCGTTGAACCATTGTAGAATTCGATAAAATTTGGGGCAGGAATTTTCTGTAAGGTGGAAGAAAACAGTGATTTTTTATCCACGAGTTTCTGGTATTCACTGCAAATATAAAATAAATCTCGAAGTGGCATATTAGGGTTGTAGGTCGACTGATGTTCATACAGATACAGATTCGTATCCATGATAAATGCCAGATCGTTTTTTATTCCCATATAAATAGCATTTTCGAGTGTCACAATCTCCAAATCTTCCGGGTTTTTATAATTACTCTGATTGACTGCATTGTAAAGAGAGAGCAGATTTTTCCGGTCAGAAAACAACATCCGAAAAACGGTGTCTTTATAATTACGGTTTGCCGCTGGTGTTTTGAATGTAAAGTTTCTTTTTGCTCTGTTACGGTTTCTTTTGCATTTTGCCATAAATTTTTTCCTCCTGAAATTGGCAGGACAGTTTTTTAACTGTTCTCTGATTGCAGGAGAATATAACTATTTGTGATTCTAAGTTCATCTCGTCTCCTGCTTTTTAATTGGTTAATGGGTAACGAAAGCATAGATACGAATGAAGTACGCAGACTATTTGGGGCTAATCTGTCGTTCTTAGAATATAGATGACAATGTCATGAAGATTTTGTAAAATATGCTTTGAATTATTGTAACATAGAGCGTATATAAGAAGCAAGAAGTTTATGAATGAGTTTTGAAAATTTTGAGAGTAATCGTTACTGTTTAGTCAGTAGTAAAACAGTTGCTGTTTTGTTGCTGAAGAAAGTGATTCGGGAGTGAGAAGTAACAAATATTTTTAGTTTTTTGTAACCAACTGTAAAAATCAGCGTCTTTCATTATAGAAAGACAACAACAGCAGAAGAACATATTTCCATAATCATCGAAAAGGGAGGAAAAAGCATATGAAACGAAAACTGGTTACAATTTTGATCGGATGTATGACGTTAGGATTATTCGGGTGTGGCAGTGGACTATCTGATACGACAAAGCGGTTGACGCCGCAACAGTCGGAGGACAGTGAACAAAACGCCGATCATACAGGAAATGAGGATCAGCAGGCAGAGGCTGATACGACAGAAAAGAAAGCGGAAGATGACAGCACAGAAACATCCTTCGGTTACCAATACCGATACTGTCAGTTTGCCCTGAATCTGCTGCAACAGACATATGAGGATGGAAAAAATGAGATGATATCTCCCTTGTCAGTATTAGCAGCGCTTACCATGACAGAAAATGGTGCAAAAGGCAATACGCTGTCACAGATGGAGCAGGTTCTGTCGGATGGAACACCGGTAGGGCAGCAGGGCAGAGAACTTTCTTCGTATATGAAAAAACTGACCGATACAGAGAATGCGCATCTAAACATTGCAAATTCAATCTGGCTGAAAGATGCAGACACCTTACATGTGGAGGATGATTTCCTGTCAGAAAACAGTAAATTATTTGATGCGGAAATTTATCAGGCACCTTTTGATGAGCATACATTAAAAGATATCAATACCTGGGTTTCGCAAAAAACAGAAAAAATGATCCCGGAGATATTAGAGAAAATCGAAGACAATTCGGTAATGTATTTGATCAATGCCATTGCTTTTGATGCAAAGTGGCAATCTCCATATGAAAAGGAGGATGTAGAGTCAGGCACATTTACTTCTGAAAATGGAGCACAGCAGACGGTGGATATGATGTATTCCACAGAGGCATATTATCTGGAAGATGACAGTACGACCGGTTTTATCCGACCATATGAAGATGGATACAGTTTTATGGCATTGCTTCCAAAAGAAGGGATAAGCATAGAGGATTACATCAGTCATTTGTCAGCAGAAAAACTGATCGGTCTTGTTGAAAATGCCAGCACGGATTATGAAGTGGATGCAGCAATCCCAAAATTCAAGTCCGAATATTCAATAGAATTAAAAGATACCTTGCAGAACATGGGAATGACAGATGCATTTGATGAGGAACAGGCAGATTTTCGAGGAATTGGAACCAGTGATAATGGAAATATCTATATCAATATGGTACTGCACAAAACCTATATCGAAGTTGACGAGCAGGGAACAAAAGCGGGTGCCTCAACGGTTGTCGGAATGGTGGAAACGATGTCCTTATATGAACCTGAAATAAAAACGGTGCATCTGGACCGACCATTTGTCTATGCCATCATTGACACAGAAACACAAATGCCAATCTTTCTCGGAGTCACAGAATCCGTGGAAGAATAAGAATGTGGCAGCATTATATGAAAAAGGTTGTTAAAAAATTAACATGTACTAAAAAACATACTTGAGATTCTATATAAATTCGTTTATACTAAATTCGGTCTGACAGGAAAGAAGAAACTGACCTGAGATATTCTTTAGACCAGAAGGAGAATTTATATTATGAAGAAAAAACTTGTATCAGCACTGGCTCTTATGATGTCCTGTGTGATGCTGGCAGCATGCGGCGGAAACAAAGTGGAAGAGAATACAGCCACTCCGCAGACTGAGACCAGCGAAGCAGTCACAGAATCAACAGAGGAAGCAGCAAGTACAGAAACTGAAGTAGCAGGCGAATTGACAGATGTGAATGTAGCCGCCTTAAAAGGACCGACAGCTATGGGAATGGTGAAGCTGATGGATGATTCCGACAACGGAGATACCGGAGCAAATCATTACAATTTTACCATTGCAGCATCACCGGATGAGATCACACCGCAGATCGTGCAGGGAAATGTGGACATTGCAGCAGTTCCGGCAAACCTTGCATCTGTTTTATACAACAAAGAGGGTGTGGATGTCAGCGTTTTGGCAGTCAATACGTTAGGTGTATTATATATTGTGGAAAATGGCGACAGTGTACAGAGTGTTGCTGATTTAAAAGGAAAAACCATCTATGCCAGCGGAAAGGGTGCAACACCGGAATATGCATTAAACTATATGCTGACCGCAAATGGCATTGACCCGGAAAAAGATGTCACAATCGAATACAAATCCGAGCATTCTGAATGTGTGGCAGCACTCGCAGCAAATGAGGATGCAGTGGCAATGCTTCCACAGCCATTTGTGACTGTGGCAATGACACAGAATGAAAATATCCGTGTGGCACTGGATCTTACCGAAGAGTGGGAAAAATCATCAGCAGATGGTGACACAAAGGCAACTCTGATCACAGGCGTTGTGATCGCAAGAAATGATTTTATTGAGGCGCATCCGGACGCAGTCGAGACATTTTTACAGCAGTATGAGGCTTCTGTAAATTATGTAAATGACAATGTGGCAGAAGCGGCAGTCCTCGTCGGAAACTACGATATTGTTGCAGCACAGGTTGCAGAGAAGGCAATCCCGGAATGTAACATTGCATTTATTGCCGGAAATGATATGAAAGCAAAATTAAGTAGCTATCTTGGAATTTTATTTGAACAGAATCCGGCAGCAGTCGGTGGAGCATTACCAAATGATGATTTCTACTACAACGCAGACTAGGAAGAAAAATAAAATAAAACTCTGGACCATTGCATTCTGGCTGTTACTCTGGCAGTTTGCAAGCATGGCATTAGACAAGCAGATATTACTGGCATCGCCCCTTTCAGTGGGGCGGTGCCTGCTTTCGTTGGTGAGAACCTTTTCCTTCTGGGAGTCAATCTGGTTTTCGCTGGAGCGCATCGCACTTGGTTTCTTCTGCGCAGCGGCAGGCGGCGTTTTGCTTTCTGCATTGGCATATCATGTGAAATTAATACGCGATATCCTTGCACTTCCGGTGGCTGTATTAAAGGCTACTCCGGTCGCATCTTTTATTGTGCTGGTGCTCATCTGGATGCCATCAAGAAACCTGTCAATACTGATTTCTTTCATCATGGCATTTCCAATCATTTATACAAATCTTCTAGAGGGATTTGAACATCTGGACCGGGAACTTTTTGAGATGGCAAAAATCTTTCGGATGAAATTCTGGAACAAAATGTATTACCTTTATTTTGGGGGACTTTTTGCGTATTTTCGTTCTGCCTGTGCAATTGCGATCGGTATGTGCTTTAAGGCGGGGATCGCAGCAGAAATCATTGGCATTCCAAAAGGCTCCATCGGAGAAAACCTTTACAATGCAAAGATTTATCTGGAGACACCTGACCTGTTCGCCTGGACATTTGTCATTATTGCAGTGAGTGTGCTTTTTGAAAAAATTTTTCAGTGGCTGTTGTCATTGCTGGCGCATCGGTTAAGTGTAAAATAATTTGCGGTTTACGCATGTGCACAAGGCAAAAAGGATAGCAGAAAACAAAAAGTGAATTGGTAAAAGAGAAAAGAAATGGATATCATAGTAAAAAATTTATGTAAATCATATGATCATAATCAGGTATTAAATCATTTTTCCTGTACGTTCAGGGAGAAAAAAATGACCTGTATTATGGGAAAATCAGGTATCGGAAAATCCACGCTGCTATCGATTCTGATGGGCTTGGAGAAGGCGGATGAAGGAACTGTTTCCGGTATGGAGCATCAAAAGATCAGCGCTATATTTCAGGAAAACCGCCTGTTTGAAAATCTGGATGCGGTGACCAACATTCATATCACAACCGGAAAAACAAAAGAAGAGATTGCAGGCTTTTTAAAGGAAATGGAACTTGACGATGTTGCAGGAAAGCCGGTAAGTGAGTACAGCGGCGGCATGAAACGACGTGTGGCAATTGCAAGAGCACTTTCAGCGGAATATGATATTTTGATCATGGATGAGCCGTTGCAGGGACTTGACGCAGAGACGAAGGAGAAAGTTGCCACAGTCATAAAAACGCAGACTGCCGGAAAAACTGTTCTTTTTGTCACGCATGATGAGAAAGAGGCAGAATTTTTCGAGGCAGAGTGCATGGAACTTGTCTGAATTTACGCAAAAAAGAGGCAGATCAGCACAGTAAATGTGTGGTCTGCCTCTTCTTTTTAACGGTTCATTTCAGACTGATAGCCTGAAGTATTCTTATGCTGTTTGATAATGCTGTCGATCTCCTCTAAGTCCGTGAAGACCATATCGCCGATGACGCTGTGTTTGATGGCAGCCATGGCATTGCCGTATTCCAAAGCTTTCTGGCAGTCCCCATGTTTTAAATATCCATACAGAGCACCGGATACATAGGCATCGCCGCTTCCGATACGGTCCACAACGTCAATATTATTGTATGGATTTTCTCTGTAATAAGTATCATTTTTTGCAGAATAGATGATGGAAGTAAAATTGTGCTTCTTCGGAGTGATGACAGTCCGCTCTGTGGAAGCGACAACGGAAATCGGGTATTCCTCACAGAAAGATTTCTGGATCTCGTTGATCGTACCTGTTTTTCCAAAGGTAAGTCTGGCAGTGTCCTCAGAGCAGAAGAAAATGTCTACATAAGGAAGAATGGTTTCAATGCATTTTCTTGCTTCCTCTCCAGTCCAGAGATTGGCACGATAGTTCACGTCGAAGGAGATCAGGGTTCCCTGCTTTTTAAATTCTTTGATACAGTGGATCGCAAAATCCTGTGCCTTTCCACCAAGACCAAGTGTAATGCCGCTTGTGTGGAACAGACGGGTATTATAAAAAAGTGTCTGTGGCACATCTGAGATTTCTATATTATTAATGGAAGAGTGTTTTCTGTCATAGACAACACGGGGTTTTCTTGGATAAGAACCATATTCATAGTAGTAAATGCCGATTCGGCTGTCGTCAGAATGATCTTCAATCAGATAGTTTTCACTGACTCTGGAGGCATTCAGCTGATTCTTGATAAAGGCTGCCAGCAGATTCGTTGGTATTTTTGAGATGATGGCAGTGTTTAAACCAAGCTGGCCGATCTCAGATGCGATATTTAACTCTGCACCGCCGAGATGTTTCATAAATGTATCGCCCTGTGCAAGGCGTCCATTGATCGGTGTAGAAAGCCTTAATAAAATTTCCCCTAATGTGATGACATCATATTTACGATCCATAGTCGTTTTCCTCCTGTTTTTGGAAAAAATATGTAGTTCGGTTCTGTTAGTCTGCAATGATTGATTACAATTTTATTGGTAGTTGTAAAGTTGCGAGTTTTATATTGCGAAACTAAGTTCTGCATTGCGAACCACTTTTGAATAAATTATAGCGCATGGGACAGGAAATGAAAAGTACTTATTTAAAAATATTTTTGAAAAGATTGAAAAAACATATTTGACATTTGTGAGAATGATGTTATAATGAGGTTACAAATCGTGAAACACTGTTTCACTATATGGAACATACGGATTTAAAATATGGAGGATTTAAAAATGGCAAAGAAAGTCGTTACATTTGGTGAGATTATGCTTCGTCTTGCACCAGAAGGATATTATCGTTTTGTACAGGCTGCATCCTATGGAGCTACCTATGGTGGTGGAGAGGCTAACGTAGCTATCTCTTTAGCAAACTATGGTATGGATGCAAGCTTTGTAACAAAATTACCGGCTCATGAGATCGGACAGGCAGGTGTGAACTCTTTAAGACAGTTCGGAGTTGATACTTCCAAGATCGTCCGCGGTGGTGACAGAGTAGGTATCTACTTTTTAGAGAAGGGCGCAAGCCAGAGACCATCCAAAGTTATTTATGACCGTGCAGGATCTGCAATTGCAACAGCAACAACAGCAGATTTCAACTGGGATGAGATCTTTGAGGGAGCTGACTGGTTCCATTTCACAGGTATCACACCGGCACTTGGTGACAATGTGGCAGAGATCTGCTTAGAAGCTTGTAAAGCAGCAAAAGCAAAAGGAATCACAGTAAGTTGTGACTTAAATTACCGTAATAAATTATGGTCCAAAGAAAAAGCCGGACAGGTTATGGGCGAGCTTTGCAAATATGTAGATGTCTGCATTTCCAACGAGGAAGATGCAAATGATGTATTCGGAATCAAATCTGAAGGTACAGAAGTGACAGCAGGTGAGTTAAACAAAGCCGGATACAAAGAGGTTGCTCAGAAATTAACAGATCGTTTCGGATTCAAGAAAGTAGCTATCACATTGAGAACATCTATCTCTGCAAACGATAATAAATGGGCTGCAATGTTATACGAAAACGGAGAGAGCTACTTCTCTAAAGAATATTTAATGCATATCGTTGACCGTGTAGGTGGTGGAGATTCCTTCGGCGGCGGATTAATTTACGCTTGCTTAAATGATTACGCTCCACAGGATACGATCGAGTTTGCAGTTGCTGCAAGCTGTCTGAAACACTCTATCGAAGGTGACTTCAATCAGGTCAGCGTTTCTGAAGTTCAGAAATTAGCTGGCGGAGATGCTTCCGGACGTGTTCAGAGATAATCAATTTATTTTGCTATAAATTTCTTTGCTGATTTCTGGCAGAGAAACATTTATAATTCCTTTCCCTAATTTAATATATGGAATCGGTGGATCACCCAGTCCGCCGGTTCGGGAAAAGCCGTACATCATTTTTTATGTGCGGCTTTTTTCCTTTTTAGAAAAAAGTTTCGCAAATGCAAGGTTTTACTATCATTTTGTGGAAAGCATTTCTTATGCAAAATATACAAAAAAATGCGGGAAAGCTTTCTTGCAGTTTTCACAAAATTATAAAAATGAAAAAGAAATATACTGACAGTTGCAGACTTTTCGTGTTAAAATCGAATAGAAAGGAGAATCAGAAAAAAATGTTTGAAGTAGGAGAATATATTGTTTATGGATGTAAAGGTGTATGTCAGGTAGAAGAAATCACACATATTGATATTCCTGGCAGTAATAAGGACAGGCTGTATTATGTTTTGGCACCGTTAGAGGACAGAAACGGAAAAATATATGCCCCGACCGATAATGCCAAGGTGGTAATGAGAAAAGTCATTACCAGACAGGAGGCAGAGCAGCTGATCGAGGAGATGCCGCAGATCAAAGAATTGTGGGTAGCCAATGAAAAACAGCGGGAACTGCAATATAAAGAGGCATTAAAGACCTGTGATTTCAGAGCATGGATCAGTATAATCAAGACATTATATTTCCGAAAAAAAGAGCGGATCGCCCAGGGCAAAAAAATAACATCTTTGGATGAACGTTATTTAAAGGCAGCAGAAAATGAGCTTTATGGCGAATTGTCACTGATACTGGGGCTGCCTAAGAGCCAGATGGAAGATTTCATTTGCAGAAAGCTTGAGGCGTAGTAATTTAGGTTATGTACAAAATATTGCAGTCTGGCATGCTTATGAAGGCATGAATGTGAAATGGACGAATATTGTGTAACGAAAACAATATTCGCCCATTTTACATTCATTGCATTTTAGTTATGATACTGCAATATTTTGAATTTACCATTTGTAAAAATTCAATCTTAAAATCCGTCAGTTCAGGTCATGAGCAGCAGAACGTAAATCTTTATGATCAAATAAGAGGTACTTTTCTATAAAAAACTATTTGTACCAGTAAAACCCATCATTTTGAGTATGAACGAAAGCACCTTTAGGTACTTGTTTGCAAATAATGTGGACATCCATGTAATCCGGCATTGGAGAAAGCATACCAATAATCCCCATTGGAATACATATTCCCGAAAGAAATGCATTGGGTGGAGATAAAAGAAATATAGCCAAAGGTATTATACCTAAAAGCATAGGCATTAAACTCATTATTACAAAACGACGTTTGCTGATTGGTTCGTGACATACTGCAAAAGCAGCAAACTTTTTTAAACAGATTCCTATGTAAACTTTTTGACCTTTTTTATAACAAACTCCATGTAAAACTTCGTGAACAGGCAGCAATAGCAGCCCCAATATTATTCCGAATGGAACATATATCGGATTCATTGCTTTTTCGCCAATCATAAACCATTTAATGCATATTATCGCATAACTAAAAATAAGTGGTAAAATACCATATAACAGACTGCTTTTAAAAATATTATCCGGTCTTTCTATTCGTTTTGCATTGTTTGGCAACGTGTTTTCTGGGAAATCTGTATCCCAAGATTTATTACCGCACCAAATTATTTTAGGCATAAATGCATCTCCTCTAAATCCCGATTGTTTTAATTCTTTTCAGTTCCACCTTCTTGCCTTTCGGACATAGCCCTTGATGGACAGCAGATATTTTCCCGCAGGAACATCGTATTGTCGGCTATATAGTAGTATTCACTCCGTTTACAGCAGCATGCTCATTTTCATCCATTGGAATGATGAGGCATTTCTGACCGTTGATGGTATCAGAATGGATCTGTCCGACTTTTTCCGGTTTTACACGGAGAATGACATCATAAGTTTTGACTGCCGGGACATCATCATCCGAATCATCGACCGGGATGGAGCGGGTTTCTTCCAGCTGATGCTTCAGGCTTTCCACCTGTTCTACCAGTTCTAATTTTTCTTTGCGTTTCGCATTTGCCTCGACTAGCTTTGGATCAACTAAATGTTCGGCGGATGGTAAATCTTCACCGAAAGTGTCCTCGTAGGTTTTCTCGATTACAGCTGTCTGTTCCTCGGAAAGTCCGCTGTCGGAGAGGACAGAGGCGATATCGGTCAGGGTGAGCGGTGATGGCTCTTTTTCTTCCTCATCCTCAGCAGGAACTTCGATCAAACCACTAAGATTTCCCTGAATGTCAAGAAACATAGCGTCGCTTTCTTCATCATCTTCCCCGATCACATCTTTAACGATGTTCTGGAAGGTGAGTTTCTTTTCTGTTGCGGTAAACTTGGCACCGCAGCCAAGACCGGATTCCATGAATTCCGCATGAGGTGTCTTGGTATCCCTTGTATAAAACATAACAGAGTGGATGTCTGTGCTTCGGTCAGTAAATGCAGGGAATACAAAACCGGTGTCCGGTGCGCCGACAACCCAGTCACGGATACGAGGTCCGATGCGGTTTTCGTCTTCGCGGTAGCCAAGTCCCGGTTTGGTCAGGTTGACCGGGCAGATCGCACACAGCAGATATTCGTAAACTTCCTCCGACTCGTCTAATTTGTCATTGTCTGAAGTTTTGGTCATGACATCGTAGGCATCGTGGAAGATCAGGATCAGATAATTCCCGACGTAATCGTAACTGTCAATGATCATATCGTAAAACGTGTCCATCAGATCATCATTTTTCAGTCTGCTTTCGCGCAGTCCCATCAGAAACTGCTGTCTGCCGCCGGCAGCTTCCTCTGCAAGTGGAAATTCCAGCTCTAAAAGATTGTTTCCGATCGTGCCGGACAATACTTTTTTTGCAATCTCTAAATATTTGTAAAATTCTTCGTCCTCCAGATTCAGAAAAGTTTCTCCGATTTTGGTGATTTTATTATGGTCAGCGTCCACGTAGCAGCCGCACATTCTCGTGAAGGTACAGGCTTCTTTTTTAAAACGCCGCTTGATTTCTAAAATATCTTTTTTATTCATAGTAATTCTCACTTTCCTGTCATTTTTCATCAAGTAGTATAACATATTTTTCAAAGTGCGTTAACTGTGAAAAGCAGAAAAAATGCTTAATTTAGAAGGTAAACTGCAAAATTCAGTATTGCTGCGAAAATACACCAGAACAGATAAGGAATCTGCAGATAGGCAGCGATTGGGCTTGTTTTGTAAAAACGTACAATCATAATGATAATGAGTAGGATCAGAAGCAATAGCCAGAAAAATGCGAGCAGATAGTTTGACAAACAAAAGAAAAGGATGCTCCACATAAAGTTAAAAAATAGTTGGATAAAATAAGTGCGGAGTGCCGGACGCTTATCCGGATGGTCTGACTGCGCAATAATATAGGAAGAAACTCCCATGAGCAGGTATAAAATCGTCCATATAATCGGAAATAAAATATCGGGCGGTGCGAAAGAAGGTTTTACAAACGAGGCGTAGGAAACGGACATGTTTCCGGTAAACAGTGCAGAAAGAGCGCCTGCCGCGAGGGGAATCAGAAGAAAAATAATAAAAAGACTTTTATTGGTGGAATTGTGTTTCATAGGCGAAAACTCCAAAGAGGGTATTACTTTATTTTATGTGAAAATGAGATAGTTATGAGAGAAAAATTATTTGATGTATATGGAAAAATATATAATATATGTGAAAAATAACAATAAGCCAGTTGATTGATTTCACTGGTTTTGTTCTAGTATAAAGAATACATGATTAAGAAAATTAGAAAAAATTTGGTTATTTTATATATTGCAAAAGAACATGTGTTCTGTATAATGTAAACAAATACAAAGTAGATTTGTAATATTTGAAAAAGGCAAATCTATATATCATTATTAGGATAGGATTAACAAATTCCGACATTTTACGTCAGATTATATTGAAGGACTTAATAGTAGTAATATAATTAAAGAAAAATGTTAGGAGAGAAAAAAATGAATGTGACACTGTATGCATATAATTTATTTGAAAAAAGGATTAGGGAAAAAGGGAAAAAAGATGTAGAATATTTTGAGAAAGACTTTGTAGAGTGTGTAAAAGCATTGATGATTAGGAAACCTAATGATAGAAAATATGAATTAGGGAACAAAAAGAAGATAATTTATATTAATGATTTTGAGTATATGCAAAATCAACATATGTTATTTCTGGTTTTTAAATCAGCAGAGTATGGTAAAATCAGAAAAGTTGTAGATACTGATACACTAGAAGAGAGAAAAACAAAGAAGAAGGGAAAAAAGGATGGAGATGAAGAAACGACATGCATACTTATAAAATTTGATGCGGATGCAAAATCAAAAAGTGCTGTTTGCCTTATTCAGGCAAATTCAAATGGAGTATCGTTGACTAGAATTTTTGAATATATAAATATTGAGATTGTAGCAATTCATAATGCGCATAATGATAATATAAAGTATAAGGTAAGTCATACCAATATTGTATCCAGAGATTTTTTGAAAGCATTAGAAAAGGCTCAGAAGATAAGAGCAGTAAAATTAGTGATAGATTCTGATGCCACGGGGGATTCAGAATTTAAAGATTATGCTTGTGAAAATGAGGATATCTCAAACGAATTTGATATTGTGTATAAACCTTCAACAAAAGGAGGAATTGGAAAAAATACAGTAAAAAAATTTTTTAAAGACTATGAAAAAGAAGGAGCAAATATTAAAAAGATTCGAGTTGATATAAATGAAGCAGATGGGAATCCACTGTCCTTTGACACAGAAAAAATGAAAGAGAAAGAGTATGTGGTTGTTACCGATACGTTAACACAAGAACCAAGAATAGATGAATTGAAAGTTCAGATGTTGGATAAGATTAGAAATTATTAGGAGATTAAATGAAAGCAAATAAGAATCGTAAGAAAATTGAATTACGAGAATTGGTAGATCCTATAAAAAAATTTTATAGAATGAATAATTCAAAAGAAATTTATTTTATGTGGGTGATTCCGATTACAGTAGTGTGTATTTCTTTGATTGTTGGAATGATACCATTTATACAGTTCAAGGTGAGTGTAAATGATTTCACTGCTGACATTTTGGGAGACTATATAACAATTATGACATTGTTTGTTAGTTTTACAATGGGATATTTATCTATATTAATGACCAGTGGGAGTGACAATGTTAATGAGTTGAAAGCAAGGGATTCAAAGTATTTCATTGATGAAAATGGAAAACCATACAAATTATTTCAAATAATAATGACGGGTATCACATATGCTGTTATTGTTGAAATATGTTTTTTAATCATGGCGGTAATGGAAAAGTATTTTATAACATGTTTAAGCAGTAGTGTTTTAAAATTATTGTGTGCGATAGACGCAGGGATTTTTGCACATATTGTTATAATACTGTTGATAATAATAAAGAATATATATTACATTTTTTGGAAACCGGAAGATGGTGATTAATTCCATTAAAAATGTATAAGAGAAGCCGGCAGAATTTGTCTGTCGGTTATTTCTATGTAATTTAATGGAATTTTATATTTAAATAAAGTTACTTTGTAAGGATATTTACAATCGATAAGTATACAAAAGATAATAAAAAACCCAGTAAATTCAACATATAGCAAATTTACTGGGGAAATAAAAAGAGCGCGAGACGGGACTCGAACCCGCGGCCCCGACCTTGGCAAGGTCGTGCTCCACCAACTGAGCCACTCGCGCATGTTTTTGTGCTTCTGATTTGAAACACATCATCAATATAAAGTTTTATGAGAGCGCGAGACGGGACTCGAACCCGCGGCCCCGACCTTGGCAAGGTCGTGCTCCACCAACTGAGCCACTCGCGCATATTCTTTTGTGTTCTGTCGTGTGCCAGACACATTTGATATAATACTATGAGATAAGAACTTTGTCAACAACTTTTTTACAAAAAACAGAAAAAACTTTTGCATAACTTTTATATGAAATTTTATCAGGAAAATTGCATGATATTTGAAATGCGGCATACAATGTAATAATCAGTGGCAGGAGATACATCAATGAGTGCAAAGACAAAAATCGTAGTCCTTCATATGAAAGAACTCATTTATACAGCAATTTTTGTGGGATTAGGAATTCTGCTGGTCGTGTTGCTGCTTTTTATGTTTTTACCAAAAAAAGAAAAAGATAAATCTGTGGAGACAATGAAATATGTGGCAGGAGTCTATACATCTTCCATACTCTTTCATGACAGCACTTTGGATGTGCAGGTCATTGTGGATGAGAACCGGATCAATTCGATCTCTCTTGTGAATCTGAATGAGACAGTGACGACAATGTATCCGTTGGTGGAGCCTGCGTTAGAAGAAGTGTCAGACCAGATCATCAAAACACAGTCGGTGGAAAATATATCCTATCAGGCAGACAATCAATATACAACGGTTATGCTTTTAAATGCGGTGGAGAATGCGCTTGAAAAAGCAGAAATCGATGCGGCAGCGGAAGAATAAAACTGGAGTTTAACTGGCGCAGTGTCGCAGATTCTGCGGTGCTTTTATAGGTTGTGAGGGGCAGATATAAGTGTCCTCTCACAAGTCGTGATCTTATAGGTTTATGAAAAGAAAAACGGTACAGACGAAATATGATGTTCCTGCTCGCCGGGCATTCCGACAAGCCTCTGAAGAGTCTTGTCTCCATGGCTCACAAAGGAAATCATATTTGTCTGTACCGTTTTTCTTTCATTTACGCTGTGAATGACTTGTAAAAGAACTCTTATACATGCCCAATCAGCGCTGTGAATCGCACCACAAAATCTGCGATTCAAGGTGCTTAATACCTTGTAATCCGTCAATCCTTGTTACGAGCGGCAGTTCATAAGTTAAACTGGAAGTTGATTATTTTACAATACTTTTAATATAATTGTAATCAATCTTTCCTGTTACAACAGAATAAAAAAACGGATTTTTTCTAATTGTATCCTCTGAATTAATAATAAAATTATTCCATCCATCTGCCTCGTTTCCGTCAGATAAATAAATGGTTATTTTGAAACTATATCCCGTATATCCAACAGACGGTTTCCACTTTTTCACTGTGACATCATTCAAATTTTGTATAATATGCTGAATCTGCTGTTCATCAGTAATATGTGTTGTTTCTCCGCTATTGCCATTAAAAACAACAATTTCCATGACTTCATCAGGAACTAAATCCGTCAAGTTAAGAGAAACATTATACCACACAATAATGCCAATCAAACAGATTACCATTGCAGATAGTAATATAATCATTTTCTTTTTCATGTCATTTCAACTCCTTTGTTCAACTCCGCTTTGCTAAATTCGTTAATACCAAAATTCTACCATAACCACATCTGTAATTTACGTTATGAAACTCGTAGTAACCGGTGTTCAGGTAAACTGGCATTATCAGTTGATTACTTGATATCGAACTCTGATATATGAGTCATTTAAAACTGTGCAATCAATGAGTTTCAGGACACCCAGCTCAGATAATTCATTTTCTGAAAGAATGGAACTGCCGTCTATTAAGGAAGAGGTTTCTTTACCGCCGATCAGCACTGGAGCCACAACAACATCGATATAATCAAACAACTTCTCACGAAGGAATAATCCGTTCACCGTTCCACCGCTTTGGATTGTTAATTTGTTGCATCCATACGATGATTTTAATTCATGAAGAGCATCTTTCAGCGACAGTTTTTCCTGAAAAATGATATGGAGATTATTTTCCTTAATGTTATAAGCAGGATGATCTTTATTGGATGTAATCAGCACAAACACCTGTGATTTCTTGCAGAAATATGTTACGCCATGTTCGGTCAAATGGTTGTTATCCAATAAGACAAATGAGACGGGAGTCTTATCGGGATAGGGCTTTTGGTTTACGCCCATCTTTTCCTGCACGCGTCCTGTATTAAAAGACCAAAGGTCGGTTGTCTGCTCGATTTCATAATATTGAGGCAGCCCCTCTTTTAACCCGTCTATCTTTGGAAAATCCTTATCTACATCTAAAGCATCTGATGCACCGGGACTTATCTTTCCATCTAAAGACATAAGCATAAATAACGTTGTTATTGGTCTGTCCATAATAAACCTCCTTAAAATTCGATTCGTCAATAGTAAAATAATACCATAACCACATCTGCAATTCCACTTCATTCTAATTCACTTTGTGCTATAATGTGTTATCAGATTTTTTTGCCCTGATTTTCCAATTTCACTCTACGAAGCGTAGAAACCGCATAAATTCACCATATTCTACGCCGCGTGGGTGTGATTGATGATCAAATCATAGGATAATCAGACCAGAAAGGAGGAAAACGGATGGATCAAATCAAGATTGGTAAATTTATTGCTGATGAAAGAAAACGAAAAGGATATACGCAAAAACAGCTTTCAGAAAAATTAGCAATCAGTGATAAAACAATTTCAAAATGGGAGAGAGGAAATGGTTTTCCAGAAGTATCATTGCTGTTGCCATTATGTAATGAACTGGAGATAACAGTTAATGAACTACTATCTGGTGAAAGAGTATCGGAAGAAGAGTATCTGAAGAAAGCGGAGGAAAATATGGTGAATTTAGTCAGAGAAACTCAGGAAAGTAAAAAGAAAATTGTCCTGTCAGCAATGATTGCAGGACTTACAATTATAGCGGCAGTTCCATTATTTATATTGTCTGGAATGCTGGAGATGGAGAACTGGATTAGAGTTCTTCTTATAGGAATAGGGCTTGTTGTGATAGTTGGAGGGGTTGCAATTGCCTGTGTCCTTGACAGAGAAGCAGGAGCCTTTGAATGTCCCGAATGTCATAATAGATTTGTTCCAGATATGAAGTCATATATTATGGGACCGCATACAATTACAAAGCGAAAATTAGTATGTCCGCATTGTGGTGCACATAAATATTGCAAGAAGGTTCTTACAAAGTAAACCTGAAATTAAATCTATCCGCTCTATTATAGAACATACGTTCTGCAAAAAAATCATTATAAACCCAGAGTTCCATAACGTAAATTGCAGATTCTGTGGTGCGATTCACAGCGTAAATTGGGCAAATATAAGCGTCCTTTCACAAGTCATTCGTAACGTAAATGAAAGAAAAACGGTGCAGA
>ULQN01036731.1_pt1 | contig 27488 bp, 20 predicted proteins | sample 1954491 | NCBI WGS metagenome assembly ULQN01 (sample SAMEA4835656, study PRJEB28245) | human gut metagenome | biome: gut microbiome; material: fecal sample | place: Denmark | collected 2008
CCTACCCGATAGGCCTGCGGACATGGAGCAGCGCAACGGCAGGGCGGTACGCAAGGGAAACACCGTCAAGCTCTGGGGCGGCAATGTGGTGGATATAGTCATCTACGGTACGGAAAAGACTTTGGATGCCTACAAGTTCAACCTACTGAAAAATAAGCAGATGTTCATCAATCAGATTAACAACGGCACGATTGCCGTGCGCCGCATCGACGAGGACAGCATGGACGAGGACAACGGCATGAACTTTGCCGAGTTCGTGGCCATTCTTTCCGGCAATACCGACCTGTTGAACAAGGCCAAGCTCGACAACAGGATTATGCAGTTGGAAAAGGAGCACGCCATATTCAAGAAAGAACGCATCCGTGCCGAACACAAGATTTCTGCCAACAGGCAGGAAATCGAAAAGGCGGAACGGTTCATCACCCAGGTCAATGCCGATAGGAAATACATCACGGCTTACACCGGAGAGCGGACGACCCTGCTGTTGAACCTGCCGCAAGCCACGGCAGAAGAAACCGGGCGTGAACTGCACCGCATGGCGAAAACATACCGCAGCGAAGCATACGCCACCATAGGCAGCTATATGGGGCTGAACCTGCTGGTGCGTAGCGAATACGACTTTTCCGGGACATTTGACCGCAACACGTTCTATGTCGAGGGCAGAAGCGGATTGAAATACCGTTGCGGCGTGTCGGGTGCGTTGCCGTTGGGGTTTGTCGAGTCGGCGCAATATCCCAAAACCACATTAGACAAGCTACCGGGCATCATTGACACCCAGCGGAAGAAAATAGCGAAACTGCAAAGCGAGTTTCCCACCTTGCAGGAAATCGTCAGCCGCAGGTGGAGCAAGGCGGACGAACTGGCACGGCTCAAGCAGGAGTGCCGGGATCTTCAGCAGCGGATAGACGAGAGCCTGAAAGAGGCGGAGCGTGCGCCGCTTTCAAGTCAGGAAGACATCGACAAAGCCGCTTGACCCTAATTCATATTTTAACCTTTTCCCTCTGTTAGGTCAGGATGACCGGACAGAGGGATTTTCATGTCATGTCTTGAACGGCTGTCTGCGCCGTCCCCCTTTCTACGCTGCATGACTTTTATAACCGATGCTTTCCACCCTTTACATCCGGCTTCTCCCGCCCATATATTATATAAGGTAGGATGTCTGTGCCGCAGTCCGCTCTGCAATCCAAGGTACGGAAGGCTGTGCCGGAGCAACGGCAGTCCGCTTCACGCCGCTCCATGCCGGAGCTTCGGCCTGTCAGCCGAAACAACACGGTATTCCGCTTTATGAGGCATCCTGCTTGTCGTTGTTCTGGCACATACCGCCTTTTATCCGTATCTTTCCTTTCCGGGCCGACAGCGGCATGGGCAAACGGGAACACATCCCGCTTTGCGCCGGCCTCCATATATTCCGGCAGATCTCAAGGCGGAAAGAGTCCCCTTTCTGTTTGCCCGGCAGACCACTATTCTCTACCCGCCCAAGCCGTTTCTCCCGTTATATCATCCTTTCCCTCTGCTTTTATCCCCGGCAGGGCCGTCCGTACAGTTATAATCGGTGCGACTTTATGCTTTCTCCGGATGCTTTCTGGCAGTCACCGGTCTGGTTTTACCGCTGCAAATATAGGCCGTCGCGCCTGTCCCTTACGTTTTGAAGTGCATTTCTTGCAAATTCTTCCTTGACAGCCGGGGCTGCCAAGAGTAATTGGCAAGAAAAAACGACGTGTGCGGCTTTGCCGACAGCCTTTGGTTGCAGCATAAAATCCCGACAGCGGTTCAGACAGAAAGGAACCGAAAAGAGGGAAAATAAAAGAAAGGTAACGGCAGGACCAACCACCTTGCCACAAAACATTTTTTATTATGTTACATGTACACACTATCGGACGCATCGGCAAAGACTGCCAGGTGATTGCAGGAGCCCACGGCTCATTCATGGCTATGAACATAGCCGTTGACGATTATGCAAAGGGACAGAACGTCACCACATGGGTAAAGGTAAGAAGCAACAAGGAGAACCACATCCGGTTGGCTGAATACCTCACCAAAGGACGGCTGGTACTTGTTGAAGGCACGCTCTCATCTTCCCTGTGGACGGACAAAAACGGGGAGAGCCAGATTCAGCTTTCCATTACGGCGGAGAGCATCGCATTCATCAATACAGGCAAGAAGGACAGCTCGGCTGGCAGCCCGGACAACATGGTGGCCACGATGGACAGCACACCCGTACCCCCTGCCGACATGCCGCAGGACGACAAGGACGACCTGCCGTTCTGACCAAGGCATCACCTGTGACGTATGGACTGGACTATGGTATATGCCGTATCCGGCAGTCAGAGAAATCGACCCGCTGCCGGTATGGTGTACGCCGGCTTAGGTTTACATCTCGGACAAAAATAAGAACGACTCGAAATGATAGAGATATGAATAATTACGATTTTATAAAGATTGGAAACAAGGTTTTCTGGCATGACCCGGACGGCGGTTTGTCGGACGGTGTGTATCAGGTGGTGGATGTCCCGGAGGAAATCGAAGAGGACAGTATCATTTTGATAGCCTCGGACTATTCAGAAGCGGAAGTATTCGCAGCGGAACTGTCGCCGCTGTGATTTTCTTCAGGTGGCATATCGGAGTTGCCCGATATGCTGCCTGTTCCGCCAATCCTTTTATACGATTTGTGGAAAATTTACCTTTTGTATTTGTCAAATATCACATTCTTTTATACCCATTTATAGCGTTCATCCACACCGTTTCTATCTCCGGCAAACCCGTTTCCCTTTTCTATACGGCCGGGCCTTTATCCTCTCCTGGTCATTCCTGCTGTCACCGGCCATTGGTTTTATCAGATGCAAAGGTCGGCAGTCGCGCTTGATCCGTCGGCTTGAAGTGCATTTCTTGCAAAATTCTTCCTTTCTGCGAAAGAGTAATTTGGCAAGAAAAACCGCCGTATGAAGCTGTTCCGACGGCCGGAACCTGCATCCATAAAACCCCAAAGGCGGTTCGGCAGAAAAGAACCGACAAGAGGGAAAATAAAAAAACAAGTTATTAACAAATTAAATTTTTTGAATTATGGAAGCAACAGACATGAAGTCAGTAGAAAAGAACATCGTATCAGTAGCATTGGCAGACATTCAGCCGAGTAATTACAACCCACGCAAGACCTTTGACGAGGCGAGCCTTGCCGAACTTGCCGAGAGCATACGGCAACAGGGTGTCTTGCAGCCCATAGGTGTACGCCCCATTGGTGAAAATCGCTTTGAAGTTGTCTTTGGCGAACGCAGATACCGTGCATCGCTCATGGCAGGACTGGAAACCGTCCCGGCAGTCATATACGAAGTGTCGGACGAGGTAGCCGAGGAAATGGCGGTCACGGAAAACCTGCAGCGCAAGGACGTTACCCCCATAGAGGAAGCGAACGCATATCAAAAACTGATAGAGAGCGGACGGCACGATGTGCATTCATTGTCTGTTCAGTTCGGCAAGTCGGAAGACTATATCCGCACACGCCTTAAGTTTGCTACTTTGATACCCGAAATCGCAGCCCTTTTAGAAACGGACGAAATCACAATCAGTGTGGCAAGTGAAATCTGCCGATATGGTGAGGACATACAGAGTGAGGTGTACGACAGGCATCTGAAAGAGGGAGTCATATACGGCAGTTGGCGTGGCATGAAAGCCGTAGATGTGGCGAAACGTATAGAAAGTGATTATACAACTGACCTTGACCGCTATTCCTTTGACAAGACCCTCTGCAAGTCCTGCCCGCACAACACCAACAACATGATGTTGTTTTGCGAGGGCAGTTGCGGAAAGTGTGCCAACAGGAAATGCCTTGAGGACATGAATGCAGCCTATCTTGTGGAAAAGGCCATGCAGATGTTGGCAGACCATCCTACCGCTTCGCTTGCTTATTCTATCTTTTACACCTACAACGACACGACTGTCAAGCGGCTTGAGGAACTTGGCTACGAGGTGGAGAGATTATCATGCCGCCATGAGGACTATCCCGAACTGCCCGAAGCACCCGAAGCGGCAGATTACGAGACCACGGAAGAATACGAAGAAGCCCAAAGGGACTTCGAGCAGGAGCAGGAAGATTATAAGGCTGAATGCGAGGACATATTACGCCGAAGTGAAGAGGGGGAAATATCGCTCTATGTTCTTATCGGTAACAAAGACCTCTTTCTCGGTCATGTGAAGAACTCCGCAACGAATACGTCAAACGGCACATTATCGACAAAGGAGAAAGAACTTACTCCGCTTGAGAAACTGGAAAAGCAGGACAAGCGCAATAAGGAAATCGCCCTTGAAAAGACCGTTGCAGACACCAAGAAGCGGATTTTAGAGGTGGATGCCACAGATACCAAGTTCGGAGCTGACGAGGACAAGATGATTTATTACTTCCTCCTTTCATATCTCCGCAGGGAGCATTACGCAGCCGTAGGCATTGAGGACGAGAATGTGTACTACCTTTCCGACAAGGACAAGTTGCGTATCATTGAAAACCTGAATGGCAAGGCGAAAGCCGTTATCCGCAGGGACTTCTTGATTTCCGAGTTCCAAGACGCACCGGCCAGCGATGCCGCAGCCACTCTCTTGCTCCGATTTGCGGAGAAGCACATGCCCGAAACGCTTGCCGAAATCCGAAAGGGTTATGATGAAGTCTATGAGAAACGCCACCAGCGCATCGAGGAAAAGAAAGCAGTCCTCATGGTGCAGGACAAGGCCAGGCAGGAAGCGGAGCAGCAGGAAGAACCGCAACCCGATGAAACGCCACAAGCCGAAGATGTAGCGGCTTGACCTTTCCATAATTCAGTTCAGAAGCAGGGCGGAGAAATCCGTCCTGCATACTGTTGTGTTATGTGGTGCGTCGGTCATGCCTTTTTTAGTGAAAGCCACAAGGTGCGACGGCGGCACCATGCCGCTGCTATCCCTTTCTAACCGCCTGCCGACCTTTTCCAAAGCCTTGCCTCACAAGGCTCGTTCCCTTTATATCGTTTTGAGTCTTTCCATGTTTCAACCTCCATGCCGTCACCGCACGGGTTTTCTACGGTGCGAATGTAGGCTGCCGCGCCTGTTCCCTCCGTTTTGAAATGGATTTCCTGCAAATTCTTCCTTGCCGGGGCAAGAGTAATTGGCAGGAAAAAACATCGGGAATGGCTTATCCGGCGGCCTCTCCCTGCACCGTAAAACCCGAAGCGGCTCCGGTTGCAGGATGCCGAACAGAGGGAAGAAAAAACTTAAATTCAAAAAGATGAAAACATTGGAAGAATTGTTACAAGGGCTTGGATGTGTCGGTGACGCTTTCGACAGTACAGGAGAATTTACAGAAGCTGGAGACAAGGCATATCGTTTTCTGTTGGATTTGCTGTATGACATTGAAGGATTGACAGGAGAAAGTGTATCAAGCATAGTCAAGGAACTTGATGGGATATGTAATGAGAATTATTAAAAATCAAAACTATGGACAGAAATATTCAGGAATCGAAAGAGTACAGACTCGCAAAGGAGTGGGAGATGGCGGTGAACAGCTACAGTTTCGACCCCAGAAAATTCGCTGCGGCTATCCCGGGCATGCACCCGACAAATCAGCAGAGCCTTTACCGGCTTATCTGGGAGTGCCTCAAGGTCATGGCAGACGACAGCCGCCGTTACGATGACCGCAACAGGGCATCGCATGAGGAGGCGAAGTGCATCATGGAATATCTCAATGAACACGGAAAGTATATACCATTAAAATAAATCGAATATGAGAACAAAAGAATTGGAATTTGACGGCAAGACATACATCTGCCGTATCGTCGATTCAATCGACGGAGAAGAATTGTTGATTAGTTCAACCGAACTGCTTGACGTCTTACAGCCGGGCAGTTTCGAGGATGTGAACGAAGGTTTTGCCAGCAAGGAAGCGGAAGACCTCTACGACGAGGTGTTCTATTTCACGGAGCCGCAGAATCTTCTACTGCCGGACAAGGAACTGATTGAAGTCTTGAAGGAAAGCAATCCGGACTGGTTTGAGTAAAATGGACAAAAGAGGTTATCTTAAACTTAAACTTAGGTAAGATAACCTCTTTGCTACAATCAACTGGATTCATGCTTATGGTCAGTACAGGCTTCATCAAAACAACCAATAATATCCCTTATGTTTTGAGGTAAATATTCCGTGACAACGTATTTGACTATCCATGCCGGAATACCATAATAAGCTGCGGAAATGCCTCCTGTCATACAGGCAATCGTGTCACTGTCTCCACCAAGCGATACCGCCAGTCGTATTGCCGATTCATAGTCGTGACTGTCCAAGAAAGCGATTATCGCTTCGGGGCAAAAGCCCTGGCAGGTTTCGTCAAATCTGTATGCCAGTCGGATCTCATCGCAAGTCCGGTGGAGGTTGTAATTAAAAGTCCGTTCAATATATTCTCGGATTTCATCCTTGGACTTATGTTGCCGCGCTAAAAATATCGCGGCTGCTATAGCCTGGGCACCCTTGATACCCTCAGGATGATTGTGGGTCACTTCGGCTGATTGTTTGGCGAGGTCAAGGGCTTCTTCAAGTGAATTAGCGAAATACCCACATGGGCTTACGCGCATACCTGCACCATTTCCAAAACTATTGTAAGGTTCTTTATTTTTGCTATAAAAAGGCCATTCATAGAACATTCCCCATATCCTCTGTTCGGGTATTCTATGCTCCAATCAGGCATGGTCTTTTGCAACGGCACACCGCTCAAAAGCCAGTCTGCAACTGCGATGGTCATCACCGTATCATCCGTAAATGTAGTACCACTTGTGAATAAGGCAATGTTAGTTGACTTGCAATTATAGAATTCATAAAAAGAACCGACAACATCTCCGATTATAGCCCCTATGATACCTCCATCTACAAATTGTTCACTGTTGTCGGCTTTCAGCATCTCCAATGTGCGCTCATCTTTTTACCGTCGTAAAATTTATGCAATGCTTCCGCAAATATGTTATCCGGAAAGACAGCATTGAATAGAGTCATCGATGAGCAAAATTTCAAGGCATTTATTCCACCCAAAATTTCATCAGCCGATTTCTCATCAATCGCCAGCATTGCCATTGTGATCTCCCAAAGTTTTTTACCAAGGACAGGATGATGCAGGAACATTATTGCCTTGTCTCTGTCAATGATACCATAGTAATTAGAATTGCTGCTGTGCCCCAGTCCATGCAGTTGTGGGAAAATATACCACATCCAATGTGACTGCTTCTTTCCTGCTTGAATTTCTTTAAGGGCTGAAGCATATACGTTGCGATGAGCATTCACAAATCGTTTTAAATTATACTTTGTAACGTATTCTTTGTATTTTGTGAGAATCATATTATTGGTTCAATATTATTCATTTATAGAATGTAGTAGATCTTTTGTATCTACTTCTAGACATTTTGCAATAGCAACTAAATCACTCAGACTGGGTTGTGTTGAATTTGTACACCATTTCGATATGGTTGCCTCATTTTTCCCTAATTGAGCAGCTAACCAGCGATTTGTTCTGTTCTTTTCTGCAAGAACAACTTTTAACCTATTGATATTCTTTCTCATTGTTCGACTTCTTCTTTATACGTTATCCTTAAAATTCCCCTGACATTATCGATTTCAATATTACCTAAACGGCTTAAAACGGATTGTCCAAGTAAAAGTGGCGCAGACTGATTGTGGACAACGCTTGCACGAATATCATTTAAATTCAAACCACCGAAATTGACATTTCTAAGATTTATGACAGTTCCTTCGCTAATTTCGCCATTGGCGTTTAGGTAATTTTGTTTACCAATGATATCAGTTGGTTTAATATAGTCATTTTTCATCATGAATGTAGCTTCAACTGATGATATAGAAACTACTGATGCGCCCGTATCAAAAATGAAGTATAAAGGTAAGTTGTTGATTGAACATTTAACTTTATATACTCCATTTTCTTTAGTGAATGGTATTTCTGCTTTTTTATCAATATATAGAATTTTGTCATTCTCTTCTGAATGTTCAGAATCAGACTTAGCCTCATATTTTTTGATTAAAGACTTAAATTCATTTGTATTTCTGATGTTATCTAAATCCCTATCGCGGCTTATATGTACGAATCTCCTAAATCCGGCTTCCAATGATTTCTGAAGGTATTCTATAGCTTTATCTTTTTCTCCCATCACAGAGTAAAGACAGGCAGCATCATAATAGTTTCCCTTATTACTATTTTTCAAAACAGAATCAAGGACTTCAATAGCCTTTTCTTTCTGTCCTAAATAATAATAGGCATAAAATGAGCATTCAGCTTTTTCTGGAATAGAATCAAGTTCAACAACCTTCTCAAAATCTTTTTTTGCATTATCAGTTTCTCCCTTTAATCTCCATAGCACACCACGGTTCATGTATGCGTAGGCGTAATCAGGTGAAAGCGTTGTTGCCATAGTATAATCCTCGATTGCACCATCAATGTCACCACTATGGTCTTTTATCCATCCTCTTTGATAATAAGCAAAATCATAATCAGGATAAGAGGAAATAATGTTATTTAGTAGACTTATTCCTTCATCACTATGGCCAGAATTGTCCATCAGGCTTGCTAACATCATTGGATATCTGTAATCTGTAGAATCCAATCTTATAGCCTGTTCGCAATAGTTTATAGCCTGATCATAATTACCAACTTCAGAATAGCATGAGGCAATACGGAAAGCAGTGATAGGAGAGGCTTCTTTTTCCATTGCTTCTTTATAAAAATCTATGGCCTTTTGATATTTTTCTGTATATTCATTGACTACACCTAAGTTATATGGCCAGGCATTATTGTTTGGCTCTTTAAGTTTTTCTACTTTAAGTTTTGATACCAAAATGGTATATGCCGAATCTGCGACTTGCTGCATTAAGAAAAAAGCCTTGTTGTCCCCATTTATGCTTAAAGCATGGATAATATCGTCAATGGCTTTATAATACTGTCCTTGTCCTATATAACTTTCTGCTCTAAATGAGTATCCTGACGAATAGTCACTTGCCAACTTCGTTACATAGTCGAACTGTTTGATGGCATCATCGTATCTTTTTTCTGCATTTGCGTTGCGTCCAATTCCCATATATCCCATCACGCTACCAGGATCAATAGATATGATTTTCTGGTAGTCTTTGTCTGCTAAGCTATATTCACCTCGCTCATAATATAGCTGGGCTCTATTTTCATACGCATCTGCGCAATCAGGTTGTTCTTTTAATAGTTGATTGTAGTCATCGAGGGCTTTTTCATCTCTTCCCAACTTCCGGTAGGTATCGGCTCTTGTTAAAAAAGCAAAGGACCTGTATTCCTTGTCTTTCTTAGGAATGAACTTTACTGCTTGGTCTGATGCTGTTAAGGAACGCCCATATTCCGCTTGGTAATTGTAAAGTAATGATAACCAAGAAAAAGCATATCCATTTTTGGGGAAATCATGTATTTCCTTATTTAGATAATCTAATGCTTCTTCGTATTTTTCGTTTTGCAATGCTTCGACTCCACGAATGTAATTATAGGAATCCGGACGTTTTATATCCTGTGCAATGGTCGTATTGCCGCAAAGGCATACAATAAAAAATATAAAGAAAACTTTTCTCATACTTGTTAGTCTTGAAATATGTCGGTTGGAGTTATTTTTATTTTTGCAATCTCAGTTCCATTGTTATCTTTGTATACATATATAATATTTATGTGCTTTCTTGTCATCTCATTTTTATAGGACAGAAGTGATGGTGTTTCTCTTAAACTGGCAACAAGTTCCTTTTTCATTTCGGATAATACACTGTAATTAAAAGCAGACGGATCCAATTCTTCTTCAATGGTGACCTCATAATAGACACAATTCCCATTGATATATGCATCTGTCAGCCAAATTCCATCTTCCATAATGCATGGAATATCGTATTTCCTTATTTCCATTTCGAATAGTTCCAATAATGAGTAAGGACTTATTTCACCATTATCCAACTTCATTTTTATCTCCTTCAATCGTTGAGGACCGATCGATATGGACATTAATATCTGTTTGGTCTCTTTGTCTGTATACACATACTTGAAACCTAAATTGTTTTTCTCAAGCAGATGGCCTATTTGTGGGTCAACAGTTTTTATGATTCGTGCAATATTCCTATCAGAATTAGCTTCTTTTTCAGGCATTGAATAAATGTTCCAATCGTCCTTGTTCATTTCACATGTACAAGTAAGCAAACTATCTTCCAATTCCAAACCTGTCATCCATATATCTGTAGTAGAGATTCTAAAAGGTAATGACGATTTCAAGTTTGCAAGTTCATTCTGTATTTCTTTTAATGCGTATTCCCTTTCCCTATCTTTTGAGGCGGGGTTATTGCAGCCTGTTATCAAAAGGAAGGTAAGTACTAATATTCCGATAAAATATTGTTTCTTATTCATATAGTCTATTTAAAAATAGTATGCCAAAGAGGTCCCAATATATTTACTTTCATCTGTATAAGAATATCTTGTATTCTCTTTTAAATCCTGTTTATAATATACCATCCAATCCCAATGGCGCCATCCGATACCTAAGCCGCCACCAACTGCAAATCGTCCCTCGATATCTTCATTGCGGACTGCCTTGTAGCTACCGAATGCACTTGCATACAATTTTGACTTGCTCCCAATGCTGCACAGATTAACTTTAAGCTTGGCATATATCGGTAAATGAAAAGCTGTTTTGTAATCATAATCATCATAGTAATAATCATCATATTCAGACATTGCATAAAATATCACACCGGGCTTTACACCTATTTCAAACTGTACAGGAGCTCTGAAATTGCCTATACGCATACTGATACCTGCATTATAGTAGCCAATATTCAGCATTCTGTCAGACATGAACATATTCATGCCAAAGTCTAAAAATTCTAATCCATAGTTGATATACCCTCCGTTGGCTCTTACTCGCGCTTTACGTTGGTTACGTTTATACTCTGAATAATTTTTCTTTGCCTGTTTTGCGTATGATTTTACTATATTCTTTGTGTAATCATCTTTTGCGTATGACAAAGCTTGATTGACAGTATAATCTCCTACATACATTGAAAAATTTTTAGCCATTGAAACGGCGAGCATATCTGACACGGTATTATAATACTCGCTATTAGGATATTTCCGTAAGAATGCCTGCAGTTCTTCCTGTTTAGAAGAACTAGTAAGGGAAGTATAATCGTGAAACTCCAAACATTTGTCATAAAGAGACTGATTTGAATTTTGCAAATAATTCCTACCACCAGCACTATTAAACTCATCGTATGCTTTGGCTAAATCTCCATTTTTGTAGTGATTAACAGCCCTAATTTCATGAATACGTTTTTTTGCAACTTCTATACATGATGATTTGGGGAATTTTTGCATGAAATATTCAATATCCTCTTCTATATCGCTGTTCTTGACAATTTGCCACACAGAAACTGATTGCAACTCTGCAATGGCTTCATTTGCTTGGTTTACATAGCTTTTGTATTTTGAATTATTGATATATTCATTATAACCGTCAATGGTATTGGCTGACTTCGCTTTCTTCCATAGCTCATAATCTGATATACGATTGTTTATTTCTTGGACATATTTCCCATGGGGATACATTTTGAGATATTCATTGTATGCCTCAATCGTTCCCTTTTGACATGCTTTTTCATAATTTATTTTCTCTACACGTTGCCTTTCTTCAAGTTCTTTATGTACCTGTTCTTTAAATTTGATAAGTTCTTGCGCTTGGCAATTTGTCCCATATGATAATGCAAAAAGTATTAGTATGGAAAAGAGTATTGTTCTCATAGGCTGTATTCTGTTTTAATGCATCTATTTAATTCGTCAATTTTTGCTTTTATTTTTTGAGAGGTTGTTTCCTTGTTAAAAGCTTTCAAATAACCAACCACCTCAGTCAGCATATAGCCCAAATATGTATTTCTCCAATCATCATATTGTTTGTATTGGGCATAAACGCGGCTTTGAGTTATCTTGCTTATCAATTCATTGCTTTGACCGCCGCTAGCGAAAGGAGCATTACATTCTTGAAAGATGTCGTTAAGTAACTTGACTGTTTCACTGACATCTTCTTTATAATTTTTCAGCAATTGATATCTTATTTCATACTGTCGTTTTAATACCAAATCTTGTACAGATTCATAGGCAGGTATTGCAATACTATCTACACTATATGCTTCGTATGGTATATATATGAAATTGGATGACATGCTGATAAGTGCCTTATCGTTTTTTATTGTTTTGTCCATTAAAGATTTGTTTTGTTCTTGAGCGTCATCACATTGGATTTTGTACATACGAAGACTATCTTCTATGGATTGTTTTTGCCACATCAATTTATTATGAACTTTTTCTAAGTTCAAGTATCTATCTTTCAATACTTTGAATGAATCTCTGTACGCAATCAATTCTTGATAATAAGTCTCTGGGATTTTAACGTCTTCTTCAGTAGTTACGGACGTAACGTGAGTTACTGTATCTTCCGGTAAAGCCAAGTCTTGTTCCTTTTCCTCGATGTCTTGTGCCGACATTATAGAAACAGGCATTAACGATATGAACAATATGAAAATAATATGCTTCATTGCTTAATTTATTAGTTATAATTGTTATAATATGAGCTTGCTTGACTATAGTAACCCCGAGCACGGGCCCATAATGGTTCAACACTTTGTTTCTTGCCATATAAAGCAGCTGCCTTGTTATCATATTCAGTCACTGCAGCATCCACTTGAGGAACTAAGGTATTGTCGTAATATGATTGACTATAATATCGATATTGGGACAATTTTTCGACTTGCGCACTTATATATCTATAATGCGATTGAGCAATTTCGTTCCTTACAGAGTTTAGTGCATTTTTTAAGTCTGTGCAATTTGAAAGGTATTTATCATTGGCAAATTGCCTTGCCTGACTTATTACAGATTGCGCATTCGATATACCAGTAAAACTTGTACTTTTGCTTATTCTGCGAGCTTGTTTGTATCGGTCAATAGTCTGAACTATAACATTCAAAGAATCTATTGTGGAGTTATTAATGACATCGGTATTATCGCTATGCTTTATTTTCCTCAAATTCGTAATTTCTGTCAATATTCGTGCATGATCAGAGTCATACCATACTGATTGTTCAAACTTCTCAAAACATCTTCTTAGATACTTTGGCATATAGATGCCAACGGCATCATCTAACTCTTTGTCAGCATCCACATCACGGATTTTGTCTTCCTGGCGGTATATTTTAATACGGTCAATAGTAGTAAGGAATGCCGAATCAGCGGATTCCTTATCAGATGCGTTCTTCAGACTTGTTTTACATTGAGCCAAGTCTGAACTATAAACATCAATTTGTTTCGGTGTCGTAGGTGGATTCACCTTCGTTTTGGCATAAATCATTATACCACCGACTGCTAGTATTAAAGCTACTAGCAATATGCCTATTTTTAATGTTGTTTTCATCTTTATCTTATTATGTTTCAATTATAAACCGCCTCTTGTCTTCTTAGTAGGAGCTGTCTCTGTTGACGCAGAACCTTGAGAACTCTTTATAGATTGATCAATTTTCTGACTTTTTTGGGGCGTCTTTGTTGGATTCTTCTCTGTTTTTATTTCATGTGGAGCATTTTGTAACCATTGAATATAATCATCTACAGTTATTTTATTATCTGTTGATTTATTGTTATAATGCCCTTTACTTGTTCCTTTTTTTACATCAATATTTTGTTCAAGACACTCTTGAGCAGCATAGAAAATCCTTGAGAATCTTTCACTTTGCATAAGCATTGAATATTTTTCACTTGTAAGAGACTCTAATTCAAAAGCATTCATCGCATCAAACAAGCCTTGTGTAATTTTATAATTTTCAAGACTGTCCTTAATCCAAGCTTCTTGCTTATTCAGATATTCGATGGCTTTGTCATCTAAATTTGTGGCTTCTGGCTGTTCTGCCTCTGCTTTATCGGTGATTATTACGTCATCCGTAGTTGTTTTGATATGCTTTTCCACAATAAAAGGCAGACCAAGTTGAAACTCGTGATTGTCAAAGAACTCATCTATTGCGACATAGCCTTGATATAAAGCTCCAATTACGAATAGAGATATAAATCCGATGAAAAACCATTTTATTTTTAATACTATATTATTGTTATAACACAAAAATTTGTCTCCCTCCACTGTATATCCTTTAAGGGGCATTGATTGGAAGTTCTTTTTGGTCTTTATAATGATTGTTGCATTTGCATCAAGTCCGTCGCCATCCTGTTTAGGAAGTATAAACGTCTCTTCGTATTCTTTTGCATTTAGAGCAATAGCAGGAATATTATCATTGATTTCAATATTAGCTTTGTAGGGTTCATATCCATTGCACTGAATTTCAACATTATGGTGGTTGTCCAATTTTTCAGCAACATAAAGAACTCCATCATTAAAATACTGTCCATCAACTTTAATAGATATTTTTGAAGTTAATGATTCTTTGTTCTCACTATCATAAGCATGAAACCATGCTTTTTGTATGCAACGACGGTACTCTTTAGGCTCTATGCTGATATTTGGATTTGAAACAGATATTTCTTTTTTAATGTCAGCATATCCGTTTTTCTTCAAGACAACTGATACTTTGGCATCTTCAGGAATTTCAATCGGTGAAGAAAAAGGCTTATTTCCTATATAAACCTTAAAGCCATTATTCACGTTAGGGATATTTAAAGCACAGATTTTTTTTATAGGGGTACGAATTTCCTGCTTATCAATTGTTATACCAGATGAATGATCTATGAAAAATATTCCCTTATATCCCTTATATCCTATTTGACCAATGGAATCTCCTAAATATTCATATAGTTGATAGTCGCATCTTTCTCCAAAATAACGATAACCTATATTACCGTCTTTATTCGAAGTAATGAATTCGACAGCAGTAAAGAGAGTATTCTTTGAATCATATTGTTTATTGAAAGCTTCTTCCAACCTTAATCGATTGATACTTTTCCTTGCCGAGAGCTCCTCAACGACCAATTGTATAATACTACATACTTCTTTTGCAGAAATTTTAATTTTTGCAGGAAAATGAATCCATGCCGCAGTATTGTCGTTTTCTCTACCACTTCCATCTGGTCGAGCTTTAATTATGGAAATCATATATCCATCACTGCCATGGAAACGAACTAAAATAACAGTTTTGCTTGTCCCATCAAAATTATGAAGCTCTTTGATGTATGAACGTACTTCAGTTGCATATTTTGCCCAACTTTCTTCCTTGTTGATGGAAAAGGCCTCTCCATCTCCACTGTTTGTGGTTTTTAAAATAAAGCCTAATTTCATATGTTTTATCCTTTTAATTTTCTTTCAAACCAACCGCGTTTGCCACCTCTGAAACTCGCAGAACGTTGTAAAATAAGATTTACTACGTTCTCAGCTGGACGGGCATCAAATTTGCAAAAATTTTGAAAGCAAACATCTCCTAATGAAAATGCCAATTTTTCCACGTGTCCATTGTTTATTTCATTGTCTTTGCAAATCTGCTCAAGGCCGTTAAAAAATCCTAAATACTTATCATTTATATATTGGTTAAAAAATGATGGACTATTATTCTTAGCTTTATCAGCTTTTGTTATCATTATGTATATAGCATCCGTATCTTTCTTGAAGATACCTGTATCTTTTATATACGATACAGCACCTTCTAAATAGACTTTCTGGGGTAACCCTTCATATTTTCTATCTTCTGCTCCATATTCAATGACGAAAACGTGCATTTTTCTATTTGTTGAGCGATTATCTATCAACACCTTGGTCATTGTATCAAGCATTTCAATATCTGAATCGGACATTGGATCACCTGCATTTTCTTTATACATACATCGCATCAATTCACCAGCCATATCAATACATGTTATTGGATGAATTCTATTTTCTTTATCAACAAGATCAAATCCCATTTCATAAAAAGAATCTACAGGCGTTCCTTCTAATAGTGTTCCAATCTCACCATTTTGAAAAAGATCTATCAACTTTGTCATATATCCATAACCTTGTGAACTTGTATCAGGATCCATAGATTTCGCAATTCGCCCACTTGCAGCAACACTTAATATTGCTCCTAATGCACAACTTTTTCCAGAAGATGGAATTCCCCAAAAGTAGATTTCTGTCGATTGCTTGTGTATCCGGTCTAACTTTTCTGGTGTGCGAAATGTTATTGCACTATCACCTTTGAACATACGTTGGATAAAAGCTTTTTCAATACCAAGATTTAATAGATCACTTGTAAGAATTATACCTTGATTGATTAATCTCTTTACCACACCTGAACTTAATAGATTATGATCGTCGGACAATTTTACAAGAAAATCATTTTTTGTAATCTTATTGCCTTTTATGTAATCCTCTATCGCATCTATAATATTATTGTCTTTTTGCTCAATAGTCAGATTTTTATCTGTTTGAAAGTTATGAATTTGACTGACAAGCGTGTCTGCGTTGACACCCATTATTTCATCGTATAAAAGCTGATTAATGAGTTTATTAGCTTCTTCAACGTGATTGCTATTCGGGAAATTTTTGACAAACTCTCTTAATGATTCGCTGCTATTTTTGTCAACTAATATCCATGCATCATCAGTTGTTGTTTGAATATATTCATCTTCTTTTTGCTTTTCTATTTCAGCTTTTATAGAACGAGCCTGACTACGATATGCTCCATTGGGGAACGTGTCTAAATACCACTGTGCCGTCTCAATGGTATGTTCATTCTGCACTCTTTCCCATGCAAGTTCATCTGCATGATCAAGCAGTTCTTTTACTTTTTTACGTTTAACTGCATCAAACTCGCCATCTGTGTCTTTAACAAGTTCGTCAAAGTTTACGATACCTTGTTGAATATACTCAACAAGTTGTTCTGCTGAATACTCAGCAACATTATCCAATATATTTTGCTTACTTACCATACTGTGATATTCTGTTTATTTAGGACATTCGCCATATTCATTAGTCTCTTTCTCTCCGTCAGCAAATAGCATCCAAAATCCATAGAACGGTATGATTTGATACCATCCTGAATTTCCTCTGTCATGACAACGCTTTGCTCCTTGGGCAAGCGAGAACCAACAATAGGGGATCAGGAGTATGAAGTATAGGATAATCAAGCCTTCGGAACCATTTGAACTTCCAGCCACATTGAGTATGCCTTGCATGATTGTGTTCACTATTACCATAATAATGAATGAAATTCCATATTCCAATCGTCGAATCCTCCCTTTGAATGAGAATGGATTTCTGAACATGCCAGGCTTGCTTTTGTTTTCTGTGTAAATCGTATTCGTTTCCTTGTTATCATTGTTGCTTTCTTGTTCCTGTGAAGGCATTACAAATGGTGTGTTTACCTCACCATTCTCCTCGAAAGATGGTTCTTCGGCAGCATTCATAACTGACTGCTTATTAGTTGTTTCTTCTGTAGTATTCTGAGATGTAGACACAGACACAACATGAGGCGTAACTGGTCGTGCCAATATGTCCTTTACTTGTTTTTTCAATAAGGGAGTAAATTGCCCCTCTGTATCATGTCCAAGTTCATATAATGTTACAATTCCTGCACGAATAGCATCCGCTATTTCCTCCGGACTGTAACTTTGAATATTCTTTAATAACTCCTTTTTACTTACCATAATATTTTTGTTTAGAAAGTTCCACTATAAATATCACCGTTTGATTCATTTTGCGTTGCATCGCTTTTGTTTGTCTTATCGTATTCCACTTTATCATTTCTTTCCTTCTTTCTTTCAGTATGGGAAGACAAAGAAAACGGTAATAAGCTGTAAACGCCATTTGCTTTGGTATTTCTGCTTTGTAATAGGTATGGGAATAATAGCATGATAAATAATATTATGCCTGTCCAGATTGTTTGGATATTAATACCTTTTTTGGGGGTCATATATATCTGTCTTAAATCTGTAAGGTCTTGTATCGCATCCCTAATGGCGCTATTATTATCGCCGAAAGCAGTTATCTCTTCTTGGGCATTGGCTTCGTTGCTTAGGACAGGTTTAGAATAAGAGGTAAGTGTCTTATTCCAACCTGTAATGGCTCTCGATATTTCTTTTATGTTTCCCACAAGGAAAGCATTCCAGACGCTTGCGCCCTGATTCGCATCATCAATCCATTTATTTGCTACATATTCAAGACTATCTGTGTTTTGCGATAAAAGTTGAAGTTGTAGCGTCCTTACATAATCTTGCTTTTGCATCTGGTCGTCAACTCCCGAAAAGCCAATTCGGTGATAAGTTGCAACATCTTTATTTTTGTTGTGTATGACAGAGGTAAGAAACTGATCATATTTTTCGATACGATTATTTGCGTAGGTGTTGTACTCAGTAAATAATTGCTTGGATTTGTTGATTGCTTGATTGAATTTAGTTTCAATTCCTTCATGCTGTCCCAATACTGTCCAAAAGTGGTTATAAGTCAACATCATCCAGCAGAATGCTATTGGACAAAAGCAAATCAATATACGTTCTATTATTATTGAACGCTTGAACTTTTCATCAGTTCCCTTATATATTTGGGCACCAATAAAAGTACAGAGCAATAATATGTCGATAATCAACACCTTAATTGCCGCTTTCCCAAAATCACCTCCATTTTGGTAAAAGTCACCCATATAGGTTACATAGCTTATGAAGATCAGTGCTATAAAAGCAATGATATGCCCCCAAGAGAACTTTAATGTCTTGTTCCAAGAATAATTGTTTACGTTTTCCATTATATGTTACTTTATTTTTTGTTCTAATTCGTTTATCTTTTTATCTATAGCATCCCGTTGTGCCTTTAGCTGTTCAATCATTTGTTTGATGGCACTGTATCCATCTTCTGTACGTTGAGATGTTTTGTCTGAGTATTGCGATTCGTTATCGACATTATCAGACAAAACCCCACTGGCAATATTCCCGTTTTTTACAGCTTCAAGGAATTTGTCTAAAATCAATATCGGAGGAACGTATCTGTCGGACTTTTTCCCTGTTTGCTGCATTGTTCCTATAATTTGTTCTACTTTAATATCAGGTTTTATGCTTAGGGCTAAGGCGACAGCACCGCTGACAATAGGAGCTGCCATACTAGTTCCGTCCAACATGGCAAATGTCTTTTTAGGGAAGCTACTATATATACTCACGCCGGGTGCTGAAACATTACTTCCAATAGAATAATTGGTAAAATCTGCTGCCTTTAGCTCAGGTGTTACAGCCGAAACATTGATCGTATTATTCGTTTCCCTGCAATTAGGTAGGATGGCTGTCATTACATTGTCATTGCCCGCCGCAAAAACAATTACTGTGTTTTTGTCATTAGCGACCTTAATGATATGGCGGAAGACACGTTCCTCATTTTTGAAATAACTTTTTGCTATCTTCTGCTGTTCTTCCAATGGTAATTGATCCAAACCATTAAAACTTGGTCCGATGGAAACATTTACAACATTGGCTCCGTTATGAATGGCATACATAATACCACTAGCAAGAGATGAGAATGTACACATGCCATTGTCAAAAACTTGTACGGGCATAATTTTGCAATCCGGTGCTATTCCAGCTACTCCGTCCGACAAGAACTGTAAATTTCCGGCTGCAAGCCCAGCCACATGCGTTCCATGCCCTTGGCCACAACTTAACTCCCTGTTCTGTGTAAATACATTATATCCATTGTAGAATTTACCGCTAAACATTGGATGCTCCGTATCTATTCCATCATCTACAATGGCAATAACGATGTCAGGACTTCCTTTAGAAATAGACCACGATTCTTGTGCGTGGATGGCCTTTAGGTGCCAGCCTCTCAATTCGTCATTTTGTACCGAAGAGACATTTCCTTGTAATTGTATGATTGATTCGTCAACTACAAAGAATGAGGAGGATTTAATACGCTCCGGCAATTCATTCCTGATTTTGTCCCGTTCTGATTCCGGTATCATGATTTGAATCATAGGCACATTTCTGTCACATCCAATAATTTGATATTGGTCGTCAGGGTATTGCAGCTTAAAGTCTTGTGCCCATTTATCCAAATCTGGATTGTCGGTATCAAAATATATGTTCAAACGATTAGCTATAACATCAGGAGCTCCTTGATTGTCTACAATGGGAGGCTCTATGCCATCGTCACCTACTATCGGAGAGACAACATTTTCATTTGGGAGATGGCCGTCTTCATAAATGTTTCTGATTTTGCCATTCTTGTCTCTGACTACTCCATCGGCATCACGTACCGTTTCAACAGGAATAACGGTATCGTTATCTAGAACTTCATTGCCATATATATCTTTATGATATTCTGAAGAACAGCTTTTACATCCTCTCAGCAAGAATAGCAGCAGTAATATAGCCAATAATCCAAGGATGAGCCACAACAACCATTTCAAGCAACCTTTTCCTGTGAACCATAACCATAGACGTTTATACCAAGGCAATATTCGTTCATACTGTGCATTGAAAACATAATCATGGTTTAAGATACAATTAGTAGATTGACTCCAACCCATAAATTTGTATCCTTTCTTGGGTTTTATGGTAGGTATTTCTGATTGTGATAATGTTGTTCCTTTAGGTTTTGTCAGGATAGATTTTCCTTCTATGTCTCCTTGTTCACCAGGAATGAAACGACATTGTACAGTTTCTCGTTCGAGACGCGCAACGTATGTCATATCGCTGTATAAAGGTGAAAAAACAAGCGTCGGTTGCCACCCTATGAAGCGATATCCTTCATTAGGTTGTATATTTGGTACCATGTCTTGTTTTAAGACTTCACCCTTGTTTATGCTGATAATTTCATTGCCTTCAATATGGCCATATTCTCCACATTCAAACCTGATTACAATTTGTTCATCAGGTTGTTTTTGTGTTTCGCTTTTTTCTGCCTTCTCATATTGCGCGATAAAAGTTATATTTCCTGTTACTTCATAACCGATAGGGTCTGTTGACCATCTTGTAAAGATATACCCATCATTGGGAATTATTTCTGGAATGTCTTTTGCAGTTAGACGAGCCCCCTTTTCCCTATGAATATTCTTGCCAAAGTGCCCTTTGATTTTTCCTTGTGTACCACAATCAAAGGTGATAGTACATTTTTCTTCATTTTTTAAGCCTTTAACCCATTGCCCCGATACCTTATGTTTATTTGTGTCAGGACGCATACCCCATGCTATCAAAACTACTTTATTATCGTAGCAATAAATGAAATCGTCATTTACATACTTTAGCGCGGAAGATAATATATTGTGTTCTTCAGCGTTCAGTTGAGATAACGCTTTGTTATATTGCTTTAACGTTTCTTCCTTAATTTGTTTGTAATGCTCTTTTTTACTACCGTTCAATTCTGATAGTTGTACCGGGGTTTCTATCCACTCCGCTACATACCAATAAATCAGACCATCTTCATAAAATGGACGGGCCAAGAAGTCACGGTATTCTTCGGCAATATGGTTTTGCACAATACTATAAACACTATCATAACGAAGATACATCGGGTCGGCCCCAATTCCTTGATAGTCGGTGAAATCTGTGTCGTCTATATAGCACAGCAACCGTTTATTATAGAATGTAACTTTCATCATGGCAGATTTTAGTTATGATTATATAATGATTCGCATTCTATGATGATTTCCTTCATTGCTGCGTTCGCTTTAGGATTCTGTTTCGAAACGTCGGCGGAATAGAGGAGTCCTATTGCTAAAAAATTTTTCCATCTTTGATAGTTGTCCCAAAAAGGAAGCTTCATGAGTACGTTAATTGGAACAGTCGTAGGATCTGAGGCATCATCAAAAGCTTTTAATGCTTCTATCAATGTCGTTTTCTGGTATTCCTTATTAACATATTCTGTAGATGTTTCCACTTGTATGTGGCAAGTGTCAGCTTTTACCGATACCATTTGCATATCATTAGCATTCATATATTCCCTGCCTACGGAACTGACAAAATTATTTAGAGTTAAGGACGAAAAGTCTGCTATCGCATTTGGTAAATCCGTTTCAGGGAATACGCGTGAGTATATATCGATTTTCTTTGAGATGATTTTTTCGACCCCCAATCGTTTACACAACATTTGAAGCATTCGGGCAATCTCGTCACTGTAAGGAAGGTATTGCGATATTTCCTTGACCTGTTTATTGATGAAAGTTGCCCAATATTCAAGTATTTCTTTTGATACGACATCTGCCACCGTTGCAGCTATGCTACATTCGTTGGTAACTATGTCATCAATAGTAAAACCTTTCTTTTTGTATTCTTCTTCCAAAATATTGGCATCGCAGGCATAGTAATCACACAAACGCTTGATATTCGTTTCACGACCGTCTTTCAAGTCAACTCCGGCCATCGTCCGTATAAGGATAATCTCATTAAAGTCTTTTGGGGTTTTCGTCTTGAGTACGACTATATCGTATGCTATTTTACGGATGTCTTCAACAGGTATCATTAACCGGTCTATGATATTCCCGAAAATTTCAGGACGTGTTCCGATGTTCATATCCAGTTGATGGCGTATTTTCCCGATTATCGTCCTAACTCGTTTGTTATTTTGCTCTTTATCCTCTGGTTCATAATAGGCTTGTAGCTTAGACAATATGTCTTCTTTGATTTTATTCAATTCTTTTTGATATCGTTCTTTTCTGGCGTTGTCCAAATTCCATGATATATTATCCAAGTCTCGAATGATTGCTTTTGACCCGTCACAGTTTATGCTGGCAACGCTCTCCCAGGCTTGAGCCGGATTTTGAAAATGTCTTTGAACAAAACCATTCCTAACAAAGCTGTCCCGCAAATTATCGAAATAATCAGGGTAATCCGGAAATTGGTGGATGCCTGTTTCGAGACTACTATTTTCTATGTAGCCATCAAATACCTGATTCTTGGAGGACCAATAGAAATCGCGCAAAAGATATATGCTTTGAAACGCTTCCGAGCGGAATATGCCAGATGGTTTTACCCATTTTTCAAACCAAGTGGCAGGTTTGATAATTTCTGGTATTACTGTCTTGAATCGTTTCCAATGTTCCTCAAGTGTTTCTCTATTGGTAGGAGTATCAAGCTTGTTGCGCTCTAACTCAATATTGAATTTCGTTGCAATAAAGAATAACGGAGATACTCCATTAGTACGCATGAGACATTCCGACCGTTCTTCCGGGGTTTTCCCTATGTTATGTTCTATCCATTCATTTATGGTATCTCCAAGTGTTGGTTCGTTTTTTTGGTCATTGTGATGACAAAATAACACACAGCTAATGCGAAGCGAGTTTGAATATTTGTTGAACAGGTAAGCCACTTTACCTCTTCTGAATATCGATGACAAAACTTTTTTAATATCCTGTTCCTTAAATTTTTCCCGTGAACGCGCACCGGGAAAATCTAACAGATCTATCCGTTTAAGAAAAGTCCTATTCTCGGTGATGCTTTGAGGCAAAATGAATGTAAGTTCAGCTATCAATGCAGACAATGATGACTTACTAAATGATGTAGCAAGCAGATTACCGTCTTTATCGTAGACATCGGTATCATAGATATCGGTCGTATTTGTTGTAACGGGAGCATTCAGATACTCCAGCCATTCTATTTTAAGCAACGTGCCATGTTCTCTTAATACGGCATCGAAAGGAACGTAAACTTCTGTTTGGAAATCCAACTTTCGGTATTCATTGATAAGGAAAGCAAATAGTCTGCTGATTTCCGGGTTGTTATTCCATATCAAAGAAAAGATGTTTACCCATTGGTCTGGCATAACATATTGAATATGGCTTGATACTATTTTACGGAAGTCAGACTGGGCAATCCCCGCAGCATTGCTTCCCAAGGTGTCGGAAATGTAGTCACAAATATCCTTGACATCATCCTCTGTCAAATAGTTTTGCTGTATGTCCGACTTGACATCCAATGAATTCAGTCTTGCATTGATGTCATCATATCTCAGTATTGAATCCGGATTTATCTTCAAATCGTTGTAGTACGAATCGGCCAACAGCATGATTATGTCAGCCACAGAAAGATTTTTTACTCTCACAAAATCTTTCATTTTTTCATTATCGTTATTCACGGTGAACCGTGTAACAACACCTGTCGATTCCGTTTTAGAGGTGTTGCCGCCACTGGGATTAATATTGTCTATAAAGTTATATTCATGTCCTTTATTAGTTATGACAAATGGTTTGTCTGGTGTAGAAAGCAAACTGCTCATCAGATAGGACTTTCCCACCTGACTCTCGCCGTATGCAGCGGCAGAGCAATTCTCTTCCAATGCACCGGCTATTTTTTTTATCTGACGGCGATATTCCCTTAATTCTTCTCTTGGAAATGTGTCTTTGTTATATGTGTCGGCCCAGTCTATAGCACGATTTATTATGTCGAGTTGTTGTCTAATATCTTTCATCATAATCAACCAATTTATTGTATCTCGAAAGCTCCGGTATCAAGCCAATACTGATTGTTAACTCCTAAACTTTGAATATTAATTTCGATATATCCGTCTCCTATATCTATTCCATTACGATCAGTAATGCCTGTAACAGAGAGCAGTTCTTTATTGTCAGGATCTTGTTCTATAGTGACATAATACGGCATTCGTCGGCGCATATCGTCTATCACGTCTTTTGCCTTTGCCTGCACTTCCAAATCCGTCATGGATATTCCCTCTTTGGAGGCTTTTGCCCGTAATCGTTCTCCTATTTTGTTTTCATTAAAATCTATCACATACAGTTCACGTGACGGATAGGAGTCTATGCCAAGCTGCCGGATATTAAGTTTGAGTGGGAGGGAACTTACCATTAATTCGCCTACATGTTTTTGGGGCGTTATAAAATATTCAATTGGCAGACCTTCACGTGAGGCTTCTATATAATTGATTACAGGCTTTAACTTCTCATCGAGTTTGCTCTTGTCGAGGACAAAGCGGTCTAAGTTACCCAACGATGTGGCATAATAGCCAATTAATGCCCCCATAGCAACAATCGTCTTAGGATTTGTAATATGGCCGGTGTTTTCGCTGAACGGATACCAGTATCCAACAAAATAATTATTAAGCAAAATAAGCCGATTAGGCGAAACAGGATAATATTTCAAAAATATATTCCTGATTGGAGCTAACGATGATGGCCTTCCGGAAAGCAAGACAATATTGCAATTATAAGAAAACATAATTGTCGCAATCTTTTTAAGCAATGGCTCGAATGCTTTTCTCACCACTTCCGACACGTATTCATTGTCGTATTTCCATTCCAAATCTTCGAGTGGGAAACCAAAGAAATCTTCAAATCCCTTTTTTATACGCCAGTTGGGTTCATTATCTTCGAATATATCCTTATAACGTATAATACAATTTTGTGCCTGTTTGGACAATAAGTCAAGGAACTTGTACATCAATGGGATTGAATATTGCATATTAAAATCGCGTCTCAACCTGCGGTCTGCAATAGTCTGTCCTGTATGATCTGGTCCGAAAAAGTTACGTAATATTTGCCTGTATTCTTGTTCTGTCTTTCCTTGCAGATGTTCACGCAGTGCGCTTGATTGTGAAAAGAACATGACATGTTTAACAAGCTCGTTTAACATATCATCCCCAGCATAATAATAGCTATCATAAAATAGAGGATCAGGTTGAATAGTTGTCACGTCCCCAGAAGTGTAAGTGTATCGGCTAATCATCAAATCGGAAGTACCTGCACCAATGTCAAGAGAGCCGATTGTCAAATGTGGTTGCTTTTCATCTCCGTCTTTCTCACCGTAAAGATTAAAGAACTCTTGACAATTACCTTTATATTTGTAGCCCACTTCACCATAAATATAAACAAGTTGTGAACAAGTGGCTTCATCATAATACCATTTGCTCTCTTGGTCCTTTACTGAAGGCACTGACGGAATAATGTCCACTCTGTTTTCTGTGCGGCCATTGAACTTGTTGAGTAATTTAACAGCATCGGAAGCGCATTTAACCAACGCCTCACGTTCCAGTTTTGACATGGCTGTGGGGCAAGTTATGATGATGCGTCTTATACGCCGTGGCATATTCTTATCACCTCTGTCGGTTCTGTATTTGTCACTGTTTATCTGCATCTCAGCTTGTGACAACATCTCTAAAAAGGCAAATGTCATCATGGAACGGCGTGAATAGTGGTAAGATTGGCCGCCTGTCCCCATTGTGGCAAGGCAACCGTTGCTCTGCAATTGCTCGCTAATGCCCGGTATGTTTAATATGTGCTTGTCTTTTTCTCCTTCAAGCGTTATGAATTGCCATTCCTCCTTACTTCTTTTCCCATCCCACAAATAACGTTTTGGACTCGACATGGTGGAATATTTTTCTTGATTGGCATCAGTTTCAGAGGCCTTATGGATTAATGAAATGGCTTCCTTGCCAAGCCGTACAAAGCTCGGATATACAAACTGACGGCTTCCCTGAATGCCAAACTCGCCAAATTCTACTTTCCTCATGGCTAAACGCATGTCAAAAGGTTCTTGATAGGTTATGATTTCTCCCTTACTGTTGTCATTAAATTGGGTGAAATCTATCAATTGCAATTGACAGACTTGATTGAAATTAGAATTGTCTTCTACCAATAAAGCTGCTGTCCTTGAATTTCCGATATCAACAACCATGTCTACATCTTTTACCACCGTCCCTTTGTCACGGTAAAGGATGACTTGTGGGAATAATTTTTTTTGTGCGATGTAGTCAATCAGTAGGAAATAGGTCGCTATGTATGTTAATTTGTGCCCTTGCTTGATTTTGCCGACGCTTGATAGTTCAGGATGCACCAGCTTAAACAGATAATCGTTTATGTATTCCCATTCTGGATTGGGAGAACAAAAATCCATCAATTGAAATTCTTGTGGGCAAACATCAAACCTCAGTTCTGTTGCAAATTGGTCTGGAAAAACGGGACATTCTTCATATTTGTCCGTTTCCTCTTTAGTCCTTGTATCTAAGGCAAGTAAGACTTTATATTTTTTTATTCCCTCGCTTTCTGATATAGGCAATAGCTTAAAACGGCTCCAATTAAGTGAGCCGAATTTGAATTTTGTTTCACTACGATGGTAAAAATAGGGAATTGGCAACCACTTATTCTCAAACTTCGACAACGCATTTGATTTATCGACAAAGCTAAGTTTGAAAATATTTCCAGTTGCTTGCATCTCATCATTTATCATTATCGGTTTAATGCCTTCATCATATAAGTCTTGTACATTAACCCCTTCTTCGGATTTAAGAATCTGCAAATAACCATTCTCAAAGAGTGTCTTTTTATTGTAAAAATATTGGTTCGTTTCATCATTGATTTCTTGAACCAACCCCAATGTCCACTCTCCATTCTCGGTATTGTACCATTCGTGAAACCATAATTGGAACTTCTCCTTTGTGTTAATCTCAAAGGGGAAAGATGTTATGTGAATGCCTGTATTTGCAACAACTGTATATATCATAATCTACACTTTAGTGTACTTACTCTTATGTAGAGT
>ULQN01020726.1_pt1 | contig 27406 bp, 48 predicted proteins | sample 1954491 | NCBI WGS metagenome assembly ULQN01 (sample SAMEA4835656, study PRJEB28245) | human gut metagenome | biome: gut microbiome; material: fecal sample | place: Denmark | collected 2008
TGAAGCTTTGGATCAGATTCTTGCCCCACTGCACCGCCTGTGAGGGCAGGCTCTTGATCCATGCCAGGGCGCTGGAAAAACCGCCCTTGAATGCAGCCAGCATGGAAGAGCCCATGCTCTTGACGCCGTTGGCCACACCGGTGAGGATGTTCTTGCCGATGTTCAGCCAATTCACTGCAGAAATGACCGAAAGCACCGCCTGCAGGATCTTCTTCCAGTTGGCCAGCAGGTCGGGCACAGCCTTTACGATACCCACGCCCAGCTGCACCACCAGTGAGACGCCCTCTGCAAGGAGCTTCGGCATATTGTCGCTGATGATGCCGCAGATATTGATGATGATATCCGGCACATAGGCGATGAGGTCCGGCAGGCCCGCGATCAGGCCGTTGGCCAGCTGGGTGATCATGTCCAGGCCGGCGTTTACGAACTCCCCGGCATTTTCCCGCAGGTTTTCCGTAAAGGAAAGCAGCTGCGGCAGAGCATTCGCCAGAAAATCCGGGATGCCTTGCGTGAAGCCCTGCGCCAAAGAGCCGAGAAGCTCAGTGCCGGTCTGCACCACTTCGGGCACAAGTCCGTAAATGACCTGCGGGATGCCCTGCAGCACGTTGCCAATCATGGGCAGCAGGTTGTCCACAAGGTAGGTCCGGGCCGTGTCCGCCAGTGCCTGCAGGGGTGCCGTCAGGTCTGCGCCGGTGCTCCAATTGCCCAGCACGTTCTGCGCCGCTGCCTTCATGGCCGCAAAGCTGCCGGTCAGGGTCGTTGCGGCTTCTCTCGCCGTTGTGCCGGTGATGTCCATTTCCTGCTGGATCACATGAATAGCACTGTACATATCGGCCAAATTGCCCAGATCGTAGTGCACGCCGGAAAATTTTTCGGCATCATTCAGCAGACGCTGCATTTCAGCCTGCGTACCACCATAGCCCAGCTTGAGGTTGTCCAGCATGGTATAGTTCTGCTTGGCAAATCCCTGATAGGCATTCTGGATATCCTGCATATCCGTGCCCATCTTGTTGGCGTTGTCGGCCATATCCACCATGGCCATATTGGCAAGCTGGGCGGCGGCATTGGTATCCTTGCTCACGCTGGAAAGCAGGCTTGCCGCAAAGCTGGTGGTCTGCTCCATGTAGTCGTTGGCGGAAAGACCCACGGTCTTGTAGGCCTGCGCTGCATTGTCAAAAACGGTCTGCTGGGACTGCATCAGGGATGCATATTCGTCTTTAACGGCATCCACCGATTTGCCCACGGACTGGGCATATTCTTCCATGCTCTTGCCGCCTGCACCAAACAGCGTTTCAATGCCGCCGATGCTCTGCTGCAGGGCACCGCCCATATCAAGAGAGTCCTTGATGATCTTACCGATGCCAGCGGCGGCAAGCACTTTTTTGATAGTGCCGACCAGCTGGGCACCAATGCTCTGGCCGACCTTTGCGCCTAAGCCGTCCGTTTCTTCGTCAAAAACGTCAGTCAGTGCGGCCCGGATGCCATCTGCCGACGGCACGATCTGCACATAGGCTTTTGCCATTTCAATTTTGTCCGGCATCTCCATCAACCTCCTTTCAGCGCAGCAATGGCCGCTTCAAATTCTTCCGGGCTGGCAAAGCTCTGCACATCCTCCGTGTCGCTGCCGGAGCCTGTGCCGGTCAGAGCTTCCAGAATGGACTTAGGCGGCCTGCCGGGCTTGCCCAGCAGCCACCACTCGATGCGGTTCAGCGTGTCGGCAGCAGATGCCTGCAGCTGATCTTCTATAGGCACCCGCTGCCCGGCCAGCCGCAGCATACTGCGGCTGCTCTCCGGCAGACCTGCAGCAAGGGTGGCCGCCAGACGCGGCGGCAGGCTGCGCCAGTCCAGAACGTGGTAATACTGCGCAAAATCGCAGATCAGCGCATCCTCGTCCGATGCGATCAGTTCGGAGAGGATGCAGAGTTTTTTCCTGCGGAAAAGCTGCGGATCAGTTCACCGATCGCTGCACCAAAGGCAGCCACCGGCACGCGGCCCTTGGCGTCACGCAGGTGGTCGTAGAGCTTCTTCTTGCCTTCCTTGCCAAGCAGGCGGTCCGCCACATAGAACAGCTTGGTACCGTCCGTGTCCATTTCCACGATGGCCTCCACCAGCTCCACGTCGTTCATGGCTTCATCGTCCAGCTCGATCTCAAAACCGGATTCCGTTTTTGCAATCATGCCTTTACCTCCTTATTGTCTGCGGTGCTCTCGGCGGCAGACTGGGTGGCGGCAGTGCCGCCCAGAATGTACTCGTAGTGGGTGTTGCCCTTGGTGTCCGGCACCGCGGTGATGGTGGTGTTATAGCCCACCGCACCGTTGGAATAGACGATATCGCCCACGGCAGACACTGCCGCATCCGGGATCACGATGCGCTTGAGCACGTTGTTCTTCATCACCATGTCCACGATCCAGCTGCAGTCCTGCTGTTCGTCGCTGTTGGCCTTGACCGTGATGCCGGTCTCCAGCGTGCCGGCAACGTTCTTATCACCGTAGACGGACTTGAGCACCGCCGGGTTCAGGGCTTCCAGCAGGGTGTAGGCGAAGGTGTCCGGCTTTTCGGTCTGCTGGGTCAGCACGGTATCACCGCCCCATGCCGTGGTGTTCTCGCTGCTGGGAGAGTTCGAGTTGGTCAGGCCGTCACTGGAAATGTAGCCCAGCGATTCAAAGGCTTCGTTCAGTGCGGACTTTGCATCCGTGGGCAGCGGGGTGCCCAGAGGTGCGCGCCAAACGGCACCGCCCACCTTGGGCTTTGCGGCGCTTACATTTTTTGCATCCATAGAGATACTTCCTTTCGTCAGTAATGTGTAATAGAAAAAACGGCCTGATATCTTGGCCGTTTGCGGGTGGTATCCGGAAAATTGTACTCAGTGACAAGGTCGCAGGAGACGATTTCCGGCAGAGTGTCGGCGTCCAGCATGGCCTGCACCACAAAATGGCTCAGCTGGGCGGCAGAAAAGTCGCTGCTGCCGTAGGACTGCACCGCCAGCGTGGCCGTGTAAATGCCTTCGTCCGGGCTGTCACCGGTCTTTTCGAGGATACAAAAATTGCCGGAGGGCTTCTCCGGCATGGACATGTAGCAGGAAAAGGCATTTTCCCGCAGGTAGTTCAAGATGGCTTCTTCGATCATTTCTTTCTATGGTAGCTCCTCACTGTGATGATGCGCCCATCTTTCAGGCGGCGCTTGTGCTCGTGCACGGTTGCGCCGCTGCGGCTGCCGGAGACGGCTTTCAACAGGGTGTTGTTGGCCGAGTTGTCGTCATAGGCCTTGCGGGAAGCGGTCTCCACCACAGCCACCGCGCGGGTGGGGGCCACATAGGATTCGTAGCCATCGCCGCAGCGGTCCTTCACGGTGTCGGCACGGTCTTTCAGCACCGCCTGCATTTCAGGGGAGCGCAGCAGCGCCCGGATGCCGGAGCTGTTCAGCTCGATGCGGACCTTACTCAAACCGCACCACCTGCACTTTCTTGTTCCATCGCAGCGGAATCATGCTCTCGATGCCCTGCACAACGCCGCCGCAAGTGCGGAAGGTCTGACCGAAGAACTCCACCTTTGCGTCCGCCCAGTCGTGGGTGTCGCCCTTGGGGATAGCCAGCGTATAGGCCAGCCGCCGCCCGGTGAGCTGCAGTTCGGTGGTGGTCTCCTCGGCAGAGGGTTCACCCACCAGCACATTGTGCACGGTGACAGGCGTTTCCTCATAAATGGGGTCGTGGAAGCGATCCTCGCCGGTCTGGGTCTTGGTATAGAGAGTGACATCGATTCCTTTCAGCATAAGTCCTCCAGCGGGCTGTGTGCCCCGATGCGGCTGCCGACCCCCAGCAGTTTCTTTTCCAGCTTGGAAAGGTACAGCTCTCCGGAAGAGCCGCCGCTCATCGTCCAGCTCTGGCTGTAGCCCAGCGCCGTGGCCGTGCCTTGCGTGGAGCCCATGGGAAATGAGACCCCGCCCCCGCTGTCGCTCTCGCCCAGCTGACGGCGCACCATCCGGCAGGAGACCAGCTTCTTGGCGTCCGCGCTTGCGCCCGGGTTGTAGCTGTCGATGATCACGGCCGCTTCGGCCAGCAGGGCAGCGCACCGGGTCTGCTCGTCCTTGGACAGCTCCCGGAAGCCGCCTTCCACGTCCTTTACTTCAGCGTAAAGCATGGCGGCACCTCACTTTGCTTTGGCCTTGCGGGCGGCTTTGGGCTTTTCAGCCGCGGCGGCTGCGGGAGGATCCCGCGCCACCTGCTTATGGCCTGCGGCGGCGTACTCTGCCGCACGCTCCTCAGCAACGTACATGGCCGTTCCGGTCAGTTGATTGATGAACTCCACCATCAGCCCGCCGCCTTGGTCAGTTTGTTGAACACGGTGGTGTCGCAGCGGAAGCCCACCTCGATCTCGGCACGCACGGCAAACATGTTCTGCTGGAACAAGTTGATGATATTTTCACCATCCTGCAGCGTAGCCTGATCTGCGATGGCGATCTGCACGCCCTCCACAGTGCCGTACATTGCCTGCGTCCAGTCACCGGCAAAGCCAACCACATTGGGGGTACCGGAGACGTAAGCGCCCTTGCTCTGCAGGGTCTTGGAGCCCAGGATCATGGGCACTGCGCCCTCGGCCACGCTGTTGATGAACAGCGGGCGCTTGTTGGCGTCCACAGCATTCAGCAGCAGCGCCTTGCCCTTGGGGGACAGCACCCAGCCGTTCAGAATGCCGTTGTGGTCGGCGATGTCTGCATCTGCAGCCACCAGACCGGCATAGGCATCGGTGCCGACCTCCTGCGCGGTGCAGCTCTTCAGAGTGTCAAAGTTGGAACCGGGCGCGGTGACGCCGCCGAACACAGTAGCGTCGAATTTCTGTGCCAGAGCCAGCGGCAGACGGCTCACCAGCTGCTTGTACAGTGCGGGCACATCGCGGCGGAACTGGTTGGAGAAGGGCACGATCACGGCCAGCGTGTAGGGCTGCATGATTTTGGTGTCCAGCGTGCCGCGCTTGACCGGCTTCTTTTCGGTCTCAGCCACCCATGCGGCTTCCGGGTCGCCGGTAATAACGGGAATGGTCACGCCCAGACCCGGCAGCTTGATCTGCTGGGCCAGAGACATGACCGCGGAGCTTTCCTGCGTTTTCTGCAGGATCTCACTGGATACCTCGCCGGGCAGGGCAATAGAGGTGGTACGGTTGATATCAGTCGCCATAGAAATACTCCTTTGTTACTTGGTCACCTGCGCAAACCAGTCTGCAAACTGCTCGCTGGTAGAGCCGGTGGGGGTGTGATGCGGGTCTCCGCCATCCCTGACGTCAGGGTACCCGGGCTGGCCATCGCCAAACGCCCACGGGTTCGCCTTGGCGGCATCGTCCAGAGCCTTGGCAATGTCGGTGCTGCGGTCGGCAGAGCCCTTCAGGGCGTCCAGATCCAGCAAAGCACGCACCGCCTTGACGCTGCGGCCCTTCCTGCCCAGGATGGCAGTGTCCAGCGCGTTGTCAAAGGCAAAGCCCTCGGCCTGCGCCTTCATGTCGGCCTTCAGCTTGGTGACCTGCTCCTGCAGGCCTGCCACGTCCACGCCGTCAAAGGCTTTCAGGCCGTCCTGTGCGGTCTTGAGCTGGGCGTTTGCGTTGTCCAGCTGGGTCTGCAGGGCGGTGGCGGCAGACTTCTCCCGGTTGATGTCTGCGCCGTTCTCCTGCATGATCCAGTTCAGCTGTTCATCGGTGATGCCGGGGATCTTGTTCTTTACGTCTTCACGCTTCATGGTGGAAACTCCTTTCGTGTGTGAGACCTCAGTTTTTTACACTGTTCTCTGTCAGTGATCCGGTCTTGGGCGGGGTACGCGCCGCCCGCCGCATGGTGCCGCTTGCTGGAATCGAACCAGCGGCCTGCTGCTTACGAGGCAGCCGCTCTGACCAACATGAGCTAAAACGGCATGAAAAAAGCACTGGGCATTTTTTGCACAGTGCTTGAAAATGGGTAACAAAAAACCACGGTGCGTGTGCATCGTGGTTGAATGAATTTGTTAGAAAGCAAGTTTGACAAGGTCGAAGATCGCGCCGGGTGCGCCTGCCAGAACGGTGTTCTTCAGCTGGCGCATTTTGTCGTTGTCCAACAGATAGCGGATGCCCTGCGGGGTGATCTCCATGTCGGAGTAATCGTTGGTCATGGTGTAGTCGTTGCCCCACGCTCTGACGAAGGTCAACCCGTCGATCAGCTCCTCGCGGGTCATGAACCGCAGCACATCAACGAGGTAGTCCTCGGACACTTCCGGCGAGATAACCCGTTTCATGAAGGCTGTAGTCTCAAAATGACATCTGCGCCGGAAGCATGCGTAAAGATAAGTCAAGATCCTGAACACCAGAAAATCGTAATCATCTTTGGCCATGGAAAACTCCTTACTTCTTGGCTGAAACCTTGCATTCTTCAGGATAAAGCTCTTGATATTTTGGATACAAAAAAAGAGAAGTGTTCAGAACCGCATCCGGGCAGTCGTGACGCTTCCCGGAACGGAAATCGTCTGGAGGAACGCCGTTTTTCTTGCATTCTCCAGGCTTACCCCGGTAAATACAGACGTTACATTCAGGTATGCAGGTCGTTACACTGTAAAACGGTGCACGGAAACCCATGCTGATATCTTCCTCGCGCAAAATTTTAGACATTCGGAAGCACCTCGATTTCCAAGAAATAACGATCGTCTTTTATACTGGCATTCAACACCCGGTATTGCATCCCTCGTGAAAACAGGACTTCGTCCTGATACTTGAACTTTGGCAATGCCACAGGCTGAATAAACTGGCAGCCCTTGTACCCTTCTGGAATGTGCATTTGAAGAACTGTATCGCGGCCCGGAAGTTGCAGATCCTCAAAACTCGTAGAAGAAAAAATTGGAAAAGATCCATAGTTATCGACAACAAGCTGCAATTCTTGTTCAGTAGGCTTTTGGGGAAGGCCGAGATCAAGAAAAGACAGCGCTGTATTCCGATACAGTGTAACGCTCTGTGGCATCGTACCGGCAGCCAGAGCGTTGTCCAGTGCGGCAATCGTTTCCCGAACCTGTGGCGTGATATTTCCGTTGCGGATCGCAAAATTCACGCGGGTGGCAGTGAAGCCGGTGTAATCCCTGAGAACGCTTTGCGATGATTCCGGCAGCGCCAGAACCTGCTTTGTCATGGAGTCTTTTACTGCCTTTATTTTATCATCATCATTGCCGGTTGTCGAGCCTTTTCTCGCTGCATACGCCGCCCTCTTTTGTGCATTGATGCGCTCCCGGTTGGCGGCGTAATCAATGCGGCGCATTTTGTTGATGTCGCCACCCGCTTCCCGGTACTGCCGGTAATACTTGTCCGGATCGTACCCGGCCACAGTGGTGTCGGAACGGAACCGCACCGCAAACTCACAGTCGCAGTTGGAGTGGATATGCTCCGCGTGCCCGCCCTTCAGCAGTTTCTGGCTGGCCTTCTGCCAACCATTGGACGCCAGCGTGATGCAGAAGGGGCAGGTGTCGCCGTGGGGCACCCATGCCCACTCGGCACCATCGCGGATGGCGTTTTTCAGGGTGGTGTCCGCTCCGGCACGCTTGACCAGGCGGCTGACGCCGTTTGGCAGGTTGGCCGGGTTCTGGTCCTTGGTAGCGTTCACCATGCGGGCCACTTCGCTGTAGCTGGCGGTAGCGGCAGGCTCTGCGGCGGGCACATACACGCCCTGCGCCTCGGCCAGTGCTTCATACATCTGGCAGGCCAGCTCTGCGCTGCCCTCGCCGTATTTCGTCACAAGGCCGTAAGCGTAGGCCACAAGGCCGTCCGTGTCGGCGGTGCCGTGGGCGTCTATGTATTCCCGCATGAGCTGCCCGGCTTTCTGGTTCAGCCGGGACAGCCGGGTGATGTACTCATTCCACGTTTTCGCTGAGATCTGCATCTTCCATCTCCATCAGCAGCTTCTGACCACGCGCCCGCTGCTCCTGCGCCTTGATGCGCCGGATATCCGCCTGATCGAAGCCGATCATTTCCAGAAAAGTATCCGTTCCGGCAAACTCCTTCCGGGCAGATGCGATTTTGATGGCAGCATCCGCCGTCACGGCCACGCTGGGCATGGCCGGATTCTTGAAGTGCGCCATGATGCCGGTCTCCTCTTCGGTCAGGTCGGAAAGCTCACAGCCCCGTGCCACGGCCTGCGCCATGCAGGCAATGGTGCGCAGGGCGTCGCCGTTGCCGGTGTTCAGCTGCTGTGCCAGCAGCACCAGCGTCTGGCTCTGGGCAAGGATGGCATCACTGCTGGTGGGGTTGGCATCATTCACCACGCCCACGTCGGTGACGGTCAGGCCAGTGGCCGCTGCAAACTGGGTTGCCGTCATGCGCATTTTTTCCACATGGGGCGTCAGATTGCCCTGCGCCAGCTGGCCGAACTCCGGGTTTTCGCCGGTCTCCGGGTTGGAGGTGGCTGCGATCAGAGCGCCCATGTAGGTTTTGAATTTGTTGGAAACAATGGCGTCATACTGTTCATCGGTCACACCGAGAACGTATTTCTGCGGGGTGGTGTCGAACTCCAGCGCAATGGCAGCGTTGGCAGCGGTGCGCACATAATCGTCGATCAGTGCCCGGATGGGGCGCTTCAGGCGGCTGCGGCCAAAGGGCTTGGAGCTGGTGGCGTTCCAGATCATGGGCTCCATCAGCAGACGGCCCATCTTGTGGGGCTTGCGTTCCGCCGCCCAGAAACTGCCGTTGCCGCGCAGCACGATCAAGTCCGTGTCTGTGTAGAAGTTCACCAGCGTGGGACGCCAGACGCCTTCAAAATGCTCATCCTTCACGGTGTCGATGATGGCAAGGCCGCAGTCGATGCGCTCCTTCTCGCCGCTCCAAAGGGCCGACGCCATGGCGGGGGAATGGAATCGCACTCTGCAGCCGATGGATGCATCTGCGGACAGGGTGGCAAACACGCAGCCGTATTTCAACTCGTCGCGGCAGGCCTTGGCGTACTCGGCCACGAGACGGTTATCCTTGACCAGTTTTGCAAGGCTTTCGAGGCTGCCGCCGCTGCCCACAAAGCCGTCAAACATGGAGCGAGCCGCCAGCACGTCCACGGCTTTCTGACCCCAGCTGCAGCCTACCTCCAGATTGCGCAGCCCCTGCGGCAGGGCAATGCCGAGATTCACATCGTTCAGGGTGATATGCCCCTCATAATATTTGTCCTTGGCGGCGTTGCGGCTCTGGTGGTAGTTGTAGGCGTCGGCAAGGTCTCGCAGCTGTTTCTGCTCTTCCTGCGTCAGCCCCTGCACATAGCCGAAATTCAAAGTCTGCATAGTTCTCCTCTTAACCGATCTTCATTTTGCGGGTGGGGTCGCGGCGGCTGGTCTTGGCCCCCCAGAGCGCCAGTGCACAGGCTTCCACCGGCAGGCTGTTGTCCCCGCCAAAGCCGAAGCCGCCAGCGATGGGCCGCTTGACGGCGGTGACAGCGCTTTCGTCCAGCACGGTCTGGGGCTTGTACCATGTCAGGGTGCCCTCACTGATGCTGTTGGTAAAGCCGCTGACGGCGGCAATCACGTCCCTTGCGGCGGGCCGGATCACTGAGTTCTTTGCCCGCCATGTGTCCTTGATGCGTTCCACCAGCACATCCACGCCGTTGCGGCCGTCAATGACCACGCAGCTGGCCTTGCCGTACCGGTCGTTCAGCCAGTCGGCCAGCCATGTCAGGCCCTGACCGGCAGGGCGCATTTCCAGCAGCGACACCCGCGCGGGGCCTTCTTTCGGGATCACCGCGCCGCACAGGCAGACGGCGCTGCCGTCGGCGGAAAACTTGATGCCGTAGGCGGTCTTGCCTTCGGGCTTTTCGTCCTCGCTGGCGCAGGCTTCCCATGCAGTGCGGTCGATGGCATAGTCCAGATGCTCCGTGATCTCCGGGCTCCACCAGCCCAGCCGCTCCCGCGCAAAGGTGTCCGGGTCCAGCTGTTCGGCTTCGCCCTCAATGGTGGAAAGCTGGATGCGCCGCCCCAATGCCGGGTTTGTGGCTGCCCAGCGTGCCGGGTCCTTCACGTCGCCGATCTCCGGCACCGAGAACTCGAACCATGCGGCCTTTTTCGCTTCGCCGTCCAGTGCACGTTTGCGCAGGGCGCGGAACACAGTGCCCACGGCGTCGGGGCCGGGCGGCGTGCCCACGTAGATGGTCTGCGGGTTCAGGCTGGCCGAAATGGCGGGCAGGAAAGAACCCTGCGCGGTCTCGTCCAGCTCCTGTGCCTCGTCAAAGATCAGCAGGTCGCCGTGCTGGCCGCGTCCGCCGTTGCGGGTGCGGGCCAGAAACTTGATGCGGGCACCGCTTTTCAGGATGATCTGCTCCCGACCCAGCGCCGTTTTGATCTCAGCTACATGGCGGCGCAGCTTCGGGCTTTCAAAAAATGCCCGCATTTCCTCAAAGGTCTCGGTGGCGGTCTTCTGCAGGTGGGCGGTATAAATGACCGTCTCATTGAACAGCAGCATCCCTGCTTCGGAGCGTCCCTGCACCAGCAGGCTTTTGCCGTTCTGGCGGGGGACACTGCCGCCTGCTGTAGGCGCTGCCCATTTGCCGGACACTGTGCGGCTCATCCAGTCGTCCAGAATGTCGCTCTGCCACGGATCCAGCACCGTGCCGCCAGCCCGCAGGATGCGCACGGCGTCCTGCCCGTCAGTCGCCGGATACTCCGGTGCGATACGTGCGGACGGCTCCTGACTTCCCATCATGCTCTCGCTGCGCGAGGATCGCGCCGATCTCGTCCGTGTCATCCTTTGCTCCTTCGATCTCTTCAATTTCCCGGATGGTCTCCCGGTATTGTTTGGTCAGCTGGGGCAGGGCCCGGCAGTCCTTGCAGGCATCAATGCCGGTTGCCAGCACCTTGGCCAGCTGCTTGAGCTGCTCCAGCCGGGTGCCCCGGGCCGTGATGCTTTTCATGGTCGCCATGGGCCAGAAACACCCCTTTCAAATTTTCCCTGTGTGTAAATCGGCGCTGACGGCACTGGGGGCGCCGAGGGCACGGGAGGGGTACCCTCCCCACCCTCACCAACTGCCGTCTGAAACGTGCGGAATCCGCACGATTTTAGCCTGTTTTGGGCCATTTTCGGCGGTTTTATTGCCTTTCTGTGCATTGCAGAACCAATGTGCAGCCTGTAGGTTCGACCAATCTTCCGCAGCGGCCCGCGCGGACGGGTAGCCGAACTGTCTCCACTTGGATACAGGTTTGATTTCGTCCACCACAAAAGACAAAGGATGCTGTGCGTCCGAAGGCTCATCGTAATGAATCGGCCCGAAACGCCCATGACAGATGCCGCACTCGCAGCCCATTGCACGCAGCCGCGCACGGTGCTTGCGCCGCAGCTGGCCGTTGGCATAGCGCGGATTGCCCATGCTGCACACCTCCTGCTTCATGGTCTGGCTGTAAAAGAAAAACCCGCACAGATTTGTGCAGGCTGGATGCTTCCCGTGTCTCTCCGGTATAGCCCGGGGCCTTTTTCAGGGGCGGGGTATCTGTCCAGAAGGGGCAGGGTATAAAAAGACCCTGGGGCGCTTCGCAGGCCCGGGGGGTATCAAAAAAGCCGCCCGGAAGATCCGAACGGCGGGAGATTCGCGGTCAGTGCGCAGCTGCCCGCAGCGGCAGCTTGCTGGGCAGGATGGAATGGAACCCGCTTGGCTGTATGCTGCCACGCACTGAGGATGATGCTACAATGACCTGTATCTATTCCATAGCCCGCCGGGGTGCAGACCCTGACGGTGCCACAGGATAGCAAAATAAGAATTGCCCGGCTGGTGCATTCAGGCTGTTGGTCGGGAAAGGTGATCCTCTGTGTCAGCCGGGCAATACAAAAGCCGCAGGTGGCCGGTGTGCTCCGGTTCCTTACGGCTTTTGCAGTTTAATATTATCAGCTGGTTAAGGTGCATTCAAGTCCTGATTAGTCCATTTTTGTCCAGATTAGTCTATTTTAGTCCAGATTAGTCCTGACCTTTCACTTGTAGGCTCTCGATTGCCTGCCGGTGGTGGGCTAACACGGCACTCCTCGACAAGTTTATCCCCTGCATTATTTCGCTCCAGCTCTGGAATTTAATGTATTTGCGGAATAGGATATCACGATCACACAGGTCAGCCAGCGTGTTCAGTGCTACCATGATTTCCTCATAGGTCTCGTCACAGATAGCGGCCTGAGCGGTTACGCGTTCTTCTGCCTCTTGGATGCGTTCAACCGCCCTCGGCAGGGCTTGACCGTCACCGGCCCCGCCGGGGATAGGAGAAATATTCTGAGTTGTGCGCCCGGCATCTGTCTTTGCTGTTTTCAACTGCTGCAGACGAAAGCCGAACAGCTGCCGGGCTACCTTGTAACGTTGTAGCCATGCCTTTTTCTCTTCGTAGGTCATCGGACTGCATCCTCCTTTATCCTCTATTCAGTTCCCCACTGCTCTGCCATAGCACCGGTTAGGGCAGTTTAGGCATGGGCATCCAGACCGGAAATTCCTCTGGAAAGTCAGCCACAATGTGCCATTCCCATGCGGTTACAAATCCAATTCCCGTCTGTACAGTCAGAACTGTTGCTGACCGGGGATCTGCGTCTTCCGCTTTGGGAGGCTCTTCTGCCGTTTTACGCCACCGCAATTGCAGGCTGTCCGGGTCAATGGACGGGCAACTTTCAATAACCTTCTTCACGGCTTTGAAAAGCTCCTGCTTTTTGTAAACCATACTAACCTGCCGGTTTCCTTCTGCCGCAGCCATGGCAAGGTTCCATTCGCTATAACGCTTGTCTGCATTCTCAATGGCTGCATTGGCATCGATCAATCTTACTTCATCCATGGCCCAGTCACCCCATAGGAACATATCTGTTTTCGCACTGGACGTTGTTGCAAAAGCGCTCGGTGCCAATGACTTTTAGCGGTCTGCCGCACAGCGGGCAAAACTCAGGCGCTCCTCGTGTCTGGTACGGGTTCCCCGCCGCCTTTGTAGTGCCCTCATGCAGCAGGTGAGCTATACACGCAATAGAACCGGGCTCCACTACCGCCATGCAGTTATGGCGCGCCTTACAAGAATTACAATCCATTTTCGTTTATCTCCTGTTTACCACCCCGCCGGGCCATCCTCATGGTCTGCGGGTATAAAATCATCCTCGTTGTAATTTTCGGACGGATCAGGCGCGGGCTGCCACTCATGATACTGAGGCTGCCACCACATGGGCACCCGGCCTGTTTCGCCCTCTCGGTTTTTGCTCACCCGCAGGCTGACCTCAAAATAATCATTCGGCCCCTGCAGGCGGCGCTCTCCTGTAACCTCGCTCTCAATGAACACAACGGCATCCGCGTCCTGCTCAATGGTGCCAGAGCCGCGCAGATCTCCCAGCGCTGCCTTTTTGGCTCCACCGTTCCGGTCGGTGCTGCGGTTCAGCTGCACCAGTTCCACGATGGTGATGCCGGTTTCCATGGCCAGCTCTTTCAGCTGACGGGTCACGTCTGCCAGTCGCTCATACTCCTTGCGGCCCGGCTGAGTGTCCGCAATCAGGCCGATATGGTCGATAAAGACGATCCGGGGCCGGTACTTCATGACGCGGGCGCGGATATCGTCCACGGTCATGCGGGTGCCGTCATCGTAGATCATGCCGGTGTGACCCTTGATAAGGGCAAAAGCGTTGTTCAGGCTCTCCCGCTCCTCCTCGGTGATCTTGCGGTCTCTCAGGCGTGTGCTGTTTATGCGGGTCAGCTTGGACATGGTTCTCATCATCAGCTTGCGCCGATCCTCTTCCATGGTCAGGTAGTAGGTCTGTACGCAGTTGCTCAGGCGCAGGGCCAGAGCCAGAGCGAGGTCTGTTTTACCGTGGCCGGGACGGCCTGCCAGCACCGTGACCATCTTTTCCCCAAACAGTCCCAACTCGTCCAGTTCGCGCCATGCCATTTTGACGCTGGTGTCCGGCTTTTGCAGCCATTGCATGGTTTCATCCCAGACCTCAGAAAAATCTTTGACGTTCGCGTCCACGCTCTCCCGGCGCAGATGATCCTGCACTTTCAGGGCTTCGCTCATGTCCCGGCAGATGCTGTCCGCGTCCGCTGCGCTCAGGGTCACGCTGGTGGCCAGTTCCACCAACAGGCGCTTGCGGTAGTCCTCCATCACAAGTGCCTCATAGTCCTGCACATGGCTGATGGTGGGCACGGTTTCCGCTGCGGCTACGATCAAGGGCCGGAAATCACCGCCCAGCATCCGCTCCAGTATCACAGCATCCACGTTGTGACCGCTGTCCAGCTGCAGCTTGATAGCTCCAAACAGCTGCTTGTATGGGCCATCCTCAAACATGGCCGGTGTCAGGCGCTCCACGGTGGCCTTGCACGCCGCCGGGTCAAGGATTGCCGCGCCGATTACAGCCAGCTGATGCTGCTGTGCCGTGGTGATCTTGCTGGCACTCATGCGCTCACACCTCCCAGCAGATCCTCAAGGGTCATGTCCTTGGTAATTTTGCGGGGCCTATCCGGCGCAGGCTGCGCATTATGTACTGTCGGGGCCTTGTCCACAAAATCCTTGACGGCAAAAACACCCGTCCAGCCGTTTTCGATGCTCTGATTCAGCATTGCAATGGCGTACCCGGTGCGATCCTGAACGCCCGACTCTTCAACCAGACGCTTGATGGACTTGCAGATCTTCTTTGCCACCAGAGGCGTCCACAGCTTTTTCTTGTCCTTCTTGGCCAGCTCACGCCGGTGCTGGTCAAAATCCATCAAAGCGTCATACAGCCCGCCGGGGCCGCCGCGGGAAAACTCGTCAAAGACCTCGGCCACGGTCAGACTGTCCGGCTCCTCCCGCGCCCCTGCGCGGGGTTTATTATTATTAGCTTTCTCTCTAGTATTCTTGGGTTGCATTTTGCAACCGGTCGGAGTCGCATTTTGCAACTGGTCGGAGTTGCATTTTACCACCGGTTGTGTTTTGCCACCGGTTGCATTTTGCAACTGGCCGGATGCCGCCGGGCAGGCAGGGGCGGTGTTGGTTGCATACCGGTTGACAATCACGTTGCCCTCTTTCTCCTGCCATTTGCGCAGCAGCCCTTTGTTTTCCAGATTGCGCAGCACGCGAACGGCAGTAGTCTTGTCAACGCTCAGCCACTCCATGACATACTGATAGGAGCCATAAAAGCATGACTGTTCGTCCTGAGAAAAGCCGTAGATCAGGGCATAAGCCAACAGCTCATTGCCTTTCAGGTGCAGATCCGTGACCATCCAATCTTGAATTGTGAGGTAACTTCCTTTTTTCATGGCATTCCATCCTCCAGAGGGTTAAAACGGCAGATCGTCGTTGTCGTCAATCACGGCAAAATCGTCCACGCCGCCGTAATTGGCAGGCGGGTCAGCCTTGGGCCATGCATCAGAGCGCGGTACGGCCTCGCCGCCATCGTCCACCGGCTTGCTGGTGCCCTTGGAGCCCGCAAAGTTGATATTGTCGGCCACTACGGCAACAGATGTGCGGTTGTTGCCGTTTTTGTCCTGATAGTTATTGGTCTGGAGCCGTCCCTGAATAGCGATCAGACTGCCCTTCTGGAAGTAGCGGCACACAAACTCAGCCTGCTGCCGCCACGCAATGATATCAATGAAATCGGCCTGCCGCTGCTCGCCGGGCTTTGCAAAGTTTCGGTCACAGGCAATGCGGAAGCGGCAGACGTTCACGCCCGCCGGGGTGGTGCGGAGTTCAGGGTCAGCCACGAGGCGGCCCATGATAGCTACAACGTTAAGCATTGAGATAGTCCTTTCCAACAGCGGCCATCCATGCAGCGTGTGCACTGGGGCCGTTCTGTTCCTCGTATTTCGCTTGTGCAACGGCCTTTAAGGTCTGCGCACAGGTGGCATTGTGGTGGGCGCTCAGGCCCGGCTCATTATGGTGCCGGTGACACAGCCAGACCTTGAGGCCGTGCCGCTCGGAGAAGCTGCGCAGCGGCCCATTGAGGACGTGATGCTCCTCCAGCCCGCGGGTGGTCTTGACGGCGTACCAGCGGCGGCAGATATAGCACTCTTTCTCTGCCTGTATTATGCTCCTAGTGCCCAATTGCCCGCTCTCCTCTCTTGATCCGGGCCAGCATTTCGCTGTACGGGTACAGCTTGGCCTCCGTGAAGCACTCGGCTTTTTCGTTGTAGACCATCAGGATGCCCTTGCGCTCCTCGGAGTAGTGGCGCAGTTCGATGATGGTGCGGATGGACTGCCGGATATCGCGGGCCTGTGATCTATGCTGCGAGATCATCAGCTTCTCAAAACGTTTACGTTTCATGGTTCACTCCACTCCTGCCAATAGGCAGTTACCATGGGATCATTCACGCCCATCTCAGCAAGGCGGTCAAAGATTCCATCAATCAGATTTTTCATTTCACCGGTGGTAAAGGTGGAGCTACCCTGTGTGCACTTGACCGTGCAGCGGTTGCCGTCCAGTATCTCTACCAGATGGACAAGCCGATAGCAGCCGCGCAGGATATCCAGAGCGCCCGCCGGGACTTCCAGATAATCCACCTTGGCCCCGTACTTCTCCAGCATCTCCAGATAGCAGTCCTCCGGGGTCACGCCGCCGGTGCGCCCGCCGTTGTAATGGTCTGCCATGATGGTAAGCAGCGCCCACATAAGGCTGTTCTGTGCCGTGCTGCGGGCTTTGTTCACCGGCTCCACCGTCAGGGTGATATGCAGTGGCTGACCGTGTGCCAGATCGTCCAGACGCTGGTAGATCTGTTTCTCCACAAATTCCCCGGTGTTTTCCACTTCCAGCTTGCCGGTCTGCGGATAATACACCACCGGCAGGCGGCCGATTACTCTGCTTGCCATACCACTTTGCGCTCCCCCTGCAGCAGCTGCACACCGATGATGTGCCCATCCTCAGCCCGCAGCAGCTTGTCCACGGTCAGAGCGCCGTGCAGGCGGTAGCCCACCACCGTGGGCGGGTCGTTGGGGTCCTTTGCCCGCTTGTGCGCCGGGTCAATAGCAACTTGATCGGCGGCAAAGATCAGGGAAGGCAGCGCCATCACATCAGCACCGGCACCCCAAAGGGCCGCAGCAGCCAGAAAGCTGCCGTTTTCCTTCCACTTGTCGGGGTTTGAAATCTGCAGCTTGCCCGCCGGGGCAGCTGCATCCTTGATGGCGAAGTTGTTCATCAGCGGGTGATACACGCCCACGCCGCACCAGAGGCGGCCATCTGCGAAGTAGTAGCGCCGCGTCCAGCCCAGCGTGCCAAACGTTTCATCCATCATGCACCAGACAGCAGCGGGGTCAGGCAGCAGCCGGACGCGCACGGCATCCGCGCTACACTCGCAAACAACCACCTGCACCTCCTGCGGGGCTGTCTGGCGGGGTTTAGGGGCAAACAGGGGAAACTGTACCACCTGCGCCGCCGGGCGCTCCTGCGCGCTCTGAATGGGCTTTCTGCGGGTGGTGCTTTTCGCATTACTTTTTGCGGTTGTAGGCATTATGTAAACGCTCTCCTCTCTCGTTGTAGGATCTCGGATCTGCGAGAGGGTGCAGCCAGCCATATTGCAGGGCAGCCTGTGCGGCGGCCCTCTGAGGGGGGGCAGCTCTCCACAGATCATTCATCTCGTCAGCGGTCACACCGCTGGCAACGTGGGTGTGATGGGTGCAGGGTACCATGCAGATCACTGTGCCATCCTCTGCGGTAGTGTAGACCACGGGAGGCATCAGGCGGCGGATCTCGCACAGCAGCTTTGCCTGCTTTGTCGGAGTCATGGCGCGGGGCCACAGCCAATCCTCGTCAAGCATCCACACCAGTTTCCCGTCCAGTGTGGCCTGCTTTGCGTCGGGCCATGCGTTGGCGTGGATCTTACGCCTGACGGTGGCGGGCGTTTTTCCGTGGATCTCAGCCCACTCCTCAACAGTGACCATCCTTCCCATGGGATCAGCTCCTTTCTTTGCGCTATGCGCTGGCAGTGGCTCTTGTTTTACCTCCTGCCACCATTGGAGGGCACGGTCAGCTCAGACCGTTCAGGACGGGGACGCTGCTTTCCCCGCCCACATAGGTGGGAAGCTTGCCATCCCACAGTGCATCTACGCCGGTGATGCGGTAGTATTCCAGCAGATTGCTGTCCAGACTGTCGGTCAGAGCATCGTTGGCCTCGGCCTTTTTCTGAGCGGCATACAACTCAGCATCCGCAGCCACCTTGGATTTTTCGGCCTCAGCCTTTGCGGCGATCAGATCCGCGTCCGCCGTTGCCTGCGCTTCCACGCGGCGCTTTTCGGCATCGGTCTCGGCCTTTTCTTTTTCCTGCTGGGCCTTCACCTTTGCTTCAACGGCATCCGTAAAGGTATCCGTGAAATCGAAATTCGTGATGCTGATGTAAGAGAGGTCGATGTTGTACTGTGCCAAAACACTGCGCAGCTGCGCGTCCATCTGTTCTGCCACGGCATCCCGGTTTGAAATCAGACTGCTGGCATCATAGTGTGCTACAACTGCCTTGACCACCTCCGGGACGCGGGGCAGGATCAGAACATCCTCATACTTGCGGCCCACCTCTTTGTAGATGGTCATGGCATTGGCCTGGTTGATCCGGTAGCCCACCGTCACACTGGTGGCCACTTCCTGAATGTCAGAGCTGAACGCCGAGAGGTCGATGCTGACCTCCTGCACCCGGTTATCCATCTTGACAATGGACTGCCACGGTGCCTTTACTACAACGCCTGCGTCCTTGGTACCATTTTCGACCTTGCCAAAGGTGGTCACAATGCCGGTGTAGCCGGTCGGCACGAACGAGACACAGGAAATAACGATCAGGACGGCCGCCAGAGCGCCGGGGATCACGGCAGCGGCCTTATACTCAGACCGGAACAGGCAGAATGCTGCCAGCAGGGCCAGAATGCCAAAAATAAAAAAGATCATAGGTACCTCACTTCCACATGGTTGAAATCATTCGGCCAGCGTTGAAGTAATGTCAGAGCGTGGCAGGTTAGGACGCCATTTCATGGGTACGCCTCCAGACGTGTGATCTCATAGATCGAGTTATACAGGTAGTGCCGCCCGCCCCGCAGGTATTCGAGGCTTTGCAGCAGCATTTCGAGGTGATACAGGGCAGGCGGCGGGTTGCTGCCTTTCAGGTGGTAGTGCAGCCAGTGGATCAGTTCCCCCAGCTGCGGATCAGACAGCCGCAGTACCGTGGATGCCTGAAACTTGCGCCCGCGATCATCCACCGCGTAATAGAGCACGCCTGCGTATTGCAGCCACTCCTGATCTGTGTTATACTCTGGAGTGAGAAGTGTTTCTATTCTCTCTTTGAGCTTGTCCGTGTTGGCGCACGGGCAGGCTCTTTCTTTTTGCCCGGTCATAAGTTGAACAGCTTAGAGAGAAAAGCTGCCTCCTTGCCGGTAAATTCTTCTTTGCGGTCAGCAAGATTCATTTTGTAGCGGGCAATAACGACAGTTTTCATTTCATTGGCAAATATACTTGCTGCATCCTGCAGCTGTGCATCTGTCAAGTCGGAAACGAGACCGTCAACCAATGTTTCGACCATAACCATCATGAGTAACTTGATACGGTCGGATTTTTTACCTTTTCCAGTGAAGCTAATCGCAATGTGATCTCCGATTTCTTCAATGATAATTTTCATGCTGTACCTTCCTTTTCGTTTATGTCCTCCCGCGGGATCTTCTCCACATGGTAGATGTAGCGCCGCCGGGGGGTGTCTTTTTTGTGCTTGGCGTGGCAGACAGCCGAAAAAAGCTGTTTCTGCTGGCATAGCCCATTTGCTGGACGATCATGTCAGCCGTCCCGCTGGCTATGATCTCGTCCGTCTTGTCCGAGTAGACCGTGTACCAGTTGCAAGGTTTAGCCGTTGCTGTGCTCTTCTTTCATCAGTGCTATAAGGCCGTCAAGTTCCTCGGCCACAAGGTCGTAAACCTCGGCCCGCGCCTTGCAGCTGGCTTTTATCGGGGCAGCGGAAGCGTCCAGCAGGCTTGCGCTGTTCGTGTTACGCTGGGCCAGCCGCCTATACTGCCTGTTCAGGCTCTCCGCGTATTCAATCGCCGTCATGCCCATATCATGCACCCCGCCGGGCATTTTCTTTCTGGCTCTCGTCCACGGTCAGACTGTGGCACTGCTTCTCTGCGCTGCGCTTGTAGTGCTCACCGGTGGAAAGCAGTCCGCTCACACTCAGCAGCAAGCCAAAGCCCAGTGCGAACAGCACCCACGGTGCAGCCTTGACGGCCTCGGCTACCTCCCAGCCGCCGTGCATCACAAGCAGGTGGACAATGCCGGCGTTAAGCCAGACCAGCACACGCGCAGCACCAACACCCATCAAAAAGGCCGCACCCCAGATTTTAAGACTCTTCCTCATTGTCCTCGTCCTCCTCGTTTACCACTCGGCTTGCCAGATCGGCAGCCTTCGTCATTACACGGATCAGCCATGCTTCGGGGTCTGCGCTATTTGCAGCCAGAGCGGCCACCAGCGCAGTGCAAAGGTTTGTTGCGTCTATTCCGATGCAGGTTGTCTCAACCTCCGGGTTCCCATCGTCACCATACTGCACACGCAGGTACGGCTTGACCTTACCGGTCAGACTGCCCTCCTCGCTGGTCGTAATCTTCATGCTGCACCATCCTTTCATGCTCCAAAGCTTACCAGCCTGTTCGACTTGGCCGGATTCTTTTTGGCTCTCTTGGCCCGAATGGCCCATGGTTTGATAAAATAGCCATACATTTCATCAGGCGAAATGCTCAAAAGTTCGCCGATCACAACAATTTCATCCACTGGAAAGGGCGCTTTCCCGTTCAGCCGGTTACTTAACGTTGCCGGGCTATACCCATTCAGCCTACGGGATATTGCCGCCGCAAGCTCTTTCTGATTGTATCCTTTGCGCTCCATCAGCTGCTGCAGCTCAATGTAAGGTTTAATCAGCATCGTGCTCTCCCCTTTCGCTTAATCCGGATTGAAGGTCTGGAACCGGCCATCCTTGCCGTTTTTGAAACCTTGCAGCGCTTTGATCTCCTCCGGCGTGAGGCCGGTGTCCTCATACTGGCCGAGTCGCTGCACCAGTTCTTCCTTCTTGGCGGTGCTCCAATAGCCGGTTTTGATGCCGCTGCACCGCTGGGCCGTCAGTCGTTCCATGTGCCGTCCTCCATGTCAAGGCTCCAAAACTCTGCAATCGTCTTGCATACCGGTTTTGTAAAGCCGATCAGGTCCTCACCCTTGGCGGCTGCCAGCAGCGCGTCACCATTGAGGAGGCAAATGCCGCCGCCCTCCCACAGATCGGATGCCCGGCCATTGTACGGCAGGCCGCGCAGCCTGCCCTCCTCGTTGACGATCAGGTCGATGCCGTCCACCAGCTCCCGTGCCCACGTTATGCCCAGACAGCTGGCCGTTACCTCAATAGGGCCGTCCACCAACACCCGCAAAGTGTTCAGCTTGCAGGTGTCGCCATCGTCGCAGGGCACCAGCCTGCACGGCCCATCCGCCGGGATGAAAATAATATACCGTTCCATGATGTATCTCCTTGTTTGATGTGCCTTCTTGCAGTAAAATGATTGCAGGAAGGGATGTGATTTACGTGGATTTTTCTAATATACCTATCAGCAATATGCCTACCAGTGCCCGCCAAGTGGGTGAAATGGCAGCGAAAGAAGAAAAGCGTCGTGCTGAAAAGGCTGTGGCCGATGCGGCGGAACGCAAGCGTCAGAAAAAAGTTGATGATGCGCAGCTTCAGGTCGCCGCCGACCTACAGAAAATGCGGGAAAAATATGAGGCGGACTTAAAAAGTCAGGCCAAAGAAAACAAGTTCAACCGTAAACTTTCCATAGCATCTTTTGTAGTTGCAGTGATATCGCTTTTCATCTCGTTTTTTAAATGAGCTTTGCCCAGCGTTCCGGTTCCGGCGGTTCGCTGGGCTTTTTGTTGTCCATGGGGTTCACCTCTTTGTGTCAATTCCGTTTTGCTGTAGAATAGAAAAGAAGAAAGGAGATCCGCCCCTTTCAGCTCTTTTCTGTTACCACAGCAACATTGCCAGCCCAATCCGTTGTTTCAACAACAGCTTTACCCTGCCGCTCTTGTACCGCTAATACAAGGGCGGCAATTTCTTTGGGCTCGCCAGTGATTTCAATTTTCATCTTGTTCACCTCCTTGTAGTTGACTCCTTCCTGCGGTATACTAAATAAAAAAGGATGTGCTTATGATGGATGAAAAGTACAAGTGTCCGTACTGCGGCGTTGCTTTTTACGAAACTCCCGACAATACCAAAATCCGAAGAATCAGCTTTTCGCATGATCAAGAAGATTTCGAAGGAATGTATCCAAGGGGTATTACATCTGATGTTGCTGTAACCTATCACTATTGCCCCTCATGTCATGAGTATTCAGTTCAATTAGCAAGCACAAAAAATCTTTTTTCGTTCAATTACCCGCCGTATATGGGGATGGCTTTGCCTGAATACATTCCGGAAGCTATCCGGACAGATTACTTTGAAGCTTGCGCTATCTTGGATAAAAGCCCGAGAGCAGCCGCCACGCTGGCCCGACGCTGTTTGCAAGGAATGGTTCGTAACTTCTGGGAAGTAAAATCTGGAAATCTTGCAGGAGAAATCGATTTAATCAAAGATAAAATTCCTGCCGATCAGTATAAGGTACTTAATGGGGTACGGCGTTTAGGGAATATCGGCGCTCACATGGAAAAAGATGTGAACTTGATTGTTGATATCGACCCCGGTGAAGCTCAGAAGCTCATCAAGCTTCTGGAGCTGCTCTTTAAAGACTGGTACATTGCACAACATGATCGTGAAGAACTGTATAACGACATTCTTGCTATCGACAAGGACAAGCAGGAGCAGCGCCATCCTGATTGATAGGTGGGGCACTTTTTGCCAGTGGCCTTCCGTCTAGGCTCCAATACTGGTGAACTTCATACAGAGGGCTTTCATCCGTACCATTACCCGCCAGAGAAACGGTTTCAATGACCTGAATCACTCTGGCGGATTTTGTTTCTTGCAAATTAGGCATTTTCATCTTGTTCACCTCCTTACTCGCCCAGCGATTCGCTGGGCTTTTTGCTTTCCATGGGGTTCACCTCCTTATATATTCATAGTGCTCTTTTGTCTAGCATGCTAGACGTTTATGCTAAAAAAATATCGCTCACTTTTTTGTCCAAAGCGCCTGCGATTTTGGTCAGAGTCTCCGTGGTGGTTACCGTAATAGTACCATTTTCCAGCCCGATGATGGTTGCACGAGACACATTTGCACGTTTTGCAAGCTCTTCCTGTGTAAAACCTTTTTCTTTGCGTGCTTCTTTGATTTTAAAGGGCATCTGTTGTCACCTCCTCCGTACACACAACAGTCTAGCAGACTAGACAACAAATGTCAAGCAAGTTTGACAAAAGACTTGATTTTTTGTCTAGTAAAATGTATGATGTACTTGACACCATTACAAGAAAGGAAGGTGGTTCAACGTGATTCTGGGCGATTTGATAAAAGAGTACCGCCGAGAACATGGCTACAGTATGGATCAGTTTGCCAAAATGTCCGGGCTGAGCAAGGCATATATATCCATTCTGGAACGAAACGTAAACCCGGTAAACAACAAACCCGTTATTCCATCGCTTGAAACGATCAAAGCGGTGGCACAGGCGATCAACATGGATTTTAACGATGTGATAGCCGTGCTGGACGGAAATCAGCCCGTTTCGCTCAAAGATGAGCCAGAAATCCCCCCGGGCTTTGAACCGATGCCCAAAATGAAGAAGGTGCCGCTGATCGGAGCCATTGCCTGCGGGGAACCCATCACAGCAGAGCAGAACATTGAAAAAATGGTGGACGTGCCGGAATATATCCGCTGTGATTTTTCCCTTACCTGCCACGGTGACAGCATGGTAGATGCCGGCATCCATGATAAAGATGTGGTGTATATCCGCATCCAGCCGGAGGTTGAAAACGGTGAGATCGCAGCGGTGCGCATTGATGGCGAAGCCACCCTCAAGCGGGTATATTACAACCCAGGCACGCTGACCCTGATGCCTGCAAATCCGGCTTATGCGCCAATGGTCTACACCGGTTCCCAACTGGAAGAGGTGCACATTGAGGGCAAAGCCGTAGGCTGGACGCACTGGGTAGGGTGACTTTGAACTATCGGAACCGTTCCGATAAAAATAAAAAGGAGTGTCGTGTATGAAAAAGAAAATTGCCTCATTATTATTGATATTGGCGCTGGGCCTTGTTTTAACAGTGCCTGCATTTGCTGCGAACTACAGCAAGTGGACCACTACAGAATTTTCAGGCCAGACAGATTTCGGATATTTTTACACCTATGCAGGGCAAGATCAATCAACTTATCCTTATCAAGATGCAAATTACAAATGCTTCTCGGTTGTCTCCGCAGATGGACAGCGTTTCTATGCGGCAATTAAAGACGCCCAGTATGAGTATGCCAAAGCTGCGCTCAATAACCAGCAGATTACACTGAAGGGATTGTATCAACAAACCGCAGGTGATGGTTCTCCTATTTTTTTAGCCAGTGAGGTTATCACGACAAACGAAAAGGGCGAAAAAGTGAGCACACTGTTTGGCAATGTTGTGTGGGCAGCTATAGACCACGGCAAAACGATTGCAGAAATTTTCAAAAAGTTCTATGAGGTGTACTCGGATCGCATGATTACTGTTGCCGATGACAGTTCCTACCTCACGATCGACACAAACCCCTATAATCAGAAGGGCGGAGACTCAAGGCTGATCGAGGCAGGCCTCGACCATATTGAAACGCTTAATAAGGCACTGGGCTTACCTGACTGGCTCTATGAAGAAATGCTGAAAACTCGCGCTTTGGACGGACGTCAGAAAGAGTCCTTTGATAATGTAACTGTGACTTGGTCTTATCATCCGGATCAAGGCATGGAAGTAATTTATCGTAGCAATCACTGATCATAAATAATAAAACACCCCCGGTGCTACCAACAACGGGAGAATCAACAAGAATACAGGAGGACAAAATCATGGGCTTTATGGATACTTTACAGAAAGAATCTTCTTACTCTACTGCATCCGGCAATTCGTACCAGTATGTGGTGCTGCAGGTGACCTTGAAGGAAAAATTCATCGGTACTGGTTCCGGCAACCTGACTGAGCTGGAGAATGTCATCAACGAGCAGGCGGCCAAGGGCTATCGGCTGCATACCATCACCACGGCCAACGGCGGCAGCAAGGGTCTGATGGGTGGTGACCGCATTCAGGCAACCATGGTGTTTGAAAAGGTGAACTGATGGAGAACCAGAACAAGGGCGAGATCATCATGTATCGGACCGAGGACGGTCTGACTGAGATACAGACCACGCTGGTGGATGATACGGTATGGCTGAACAGAGCGCAGATGGCAGAACTGTTTCAGCGTGACCGTTCTGTCATTGGAAGGCACATCAAGAACGTATTTGAAGAGGGTGAACTTGACCGAGAAAGGAATGTGCAAAATTTGCACATTCCAAATTCTGACAAATTGGTTGAGTTCTATAGTCTGGATGTTATCATCTCCGTTGGCTACCGTGTCAAGTCTCTTCGCGGCACCCAGTTCCGCATCTGGGCCAATGGTATTCTGAAGGAATATCTGAAGAAGGGCTTTGCCATGGACGATGCGCGCCTGAAGAACTTAGGCGGCGGAAACTACTGGAAAGAACTGCTCGACCGTATCCGGGATATCCGTTCTTCGGAAAAGGTGATGTATCGGCAGGTGCTTGACCTGTACGCCACCAGCGTGGACTATACGTCGAACAGCCCGGAAACGCTGCGGTTCTTCAAGATCGTGCAGAACAAACTGCATTATGCAGCCCATGGCCACACAGCAGCAGAGGTCGTCTATCAGCGGGCGGATGCGGACAAGCCGTTCATGGGCATGACCAGTTTCAAAGGCGACCACCCTACTTTGCAGGAAGCGGGTATTGCAAAGAACTACCTGACCGAGGAAGAGTTGAAAGTGCTGAACAATCTTGTGTCCGGTTACTTCGACTTTGCAGAGATTCAGGCGATCCGGCACATTCCGATGTATATGAAGGACTACATCCAGCAGCTGGACAATATTCTTTCCTCCATGAGCGAAAAGAAACTGGTTGGCTCTGGCAGCGTGTCCCATGCACAGGCATTGGAGAAGGCGCGGGAAGAATATAAGAAGTACCGCATCAAAACACTGTCTCCGGTAGAAGAAGATTATCTGCATACCATCACGGCACTGGAAAAAGAAGCAAAGAAAAAAGCAAAATAAAAAACACCCCCGGTGCTGCAAACACCGAGGGTGTCTTTATACAAAAAGGAGGTTTTCTCATGCCGAATCGTGTTGGAACAGCCTCATGGGATGAAAAGCGCCAGCTCTGGCGCATCGATGTCACCAATGAGCAGGGAAAGCGAAAATCTTTCACCTCTGCCAAGCCGGGCCGCACAGGGCAGCGCATTGCCAATGCCAAAGCAGACGAATGGCTCGCGTCCGGCGTTGCTGTCCCCTCTTCCAGAGTAGAAGAGCTCTATGTCCAGTGGATTCAGGACGTAATGCTCACCACCGACAAAAGCAACTATCTGCCCATCCAAAGCCGATGGAAAAATCATGTTCAACCACTGATCGGCCGCAAAAAGGTTTCTTCTCTCACTGAATATGATTTGAAAAATATTGTTGATGTCGCCTATTCCAAAGGGCTCTCCAAAAAGACGTTGACAAGTCTTTGCTATGATCTTAAATCATTTTGCAAGTGGATGCGCCTAAAACGCATTTCCACGCTGCACCCGGAAGATCTCAAACCACCCGCCGGGGCCCGCAATTCTGTCAATACGATCCTGCAGCCGAGTGATGTGCTCAAACTGTTCAACATCGATACCACTCTGCTGCGCGGCCGCACGATAGCGGATGAATATGTCAATGCCTATCGGTTTCAGGTCGTCACTGGCCTGCGGCCCGGTGAGATTATCGGTCTGCGGTGGTGTGACATCCACGAAAGCCGCTGTGATGTACGGCGCAGCATCAATATTTACAAAGAGGAAACGCACGGAAAAAATGAAAACGCCGTTCGTTCTTTTGCTCTGACCGATACAGCAAAGGCAGTTCTCAACGCCCAGCGCGAGCTTACCGGTGACTTTGAAAGCGTGTTTTGCATCAAATCAGAAAGTACCTACCGGCATCGCTGGGCACTCTATTGCAGCTCCAATGGCATCAATCCGTGCACTCCCTATGAGCTGCGGCACACCTTCGTTTCCATGATGAAACGTCTTCCAGAAGGTGAGCTCAAACAACTTGTTGGCCATAGCAAAGACATGGACACCTTTGGCGTATACGGTCACGCATTTGGTTCCGATGCCGAAGATACCGCGCAAGCTGTCAACGGTGTCCTGTTTAAGATTTTGAATCCAGAATCTCGCAAATAGAATGCAATTTTTTCTTTTTTTATTTATGAGTGCGTGACCTCTTGCGTGAGCAAAAGAAAAAGAGCGCTAATTCTTAACGAATTAACGCTCTTTTTAGTGGTGGAGGCGATGGGAGTCGAACC